>Ga0222419_100104_pt1 | contig 149914 bp, 127 predicted proteins | sample 1B20Ametagenome_FD_182474 | JGI IMG/M metagenome (GOLD analysis project Ga0222419, IMG submission 182474) | Enriched microbial communities from leaf-cutter ant dump, University of Wisconsin, Madison, United States - 1B20A (version 2) | ecosystem: Environmental > Terrestrial > Nest > Insects... | reverse complement strand
AGCGCCGAGAACCCGTGGCCCGTCGCGACCCTGTCCGGCAAGGTCAAGGGCTACATCGACCGGCTCGGCTCGGTGTGGGTCGAGGGCGAGCTCACCCAGTGGAACCTCGCGCGCGGCATCGTCTACGCCAAGCTCAAAGACCTCGAGCAGGACGTCACCGTCTCGATGACGGTCTGGAGCTCGACCCTGCAGCGCCTCACCGAGCAGTTCGCGCAGGGCGACCGCGTGGTCGCCCTCGTCAAGCCCGACTTCTGGATGCGCGGCGGCACCCTCTCGATGATCGCCTCGGACGTGCGGCACGCGGGCCTCGGCGACCTGCTCGCCCAGCTCGAGCGCCTCAAGCGCACCCTCGCCGAGGAGGGGCTCTTCGACCCCGCCCGCAAGCGACCGCTGCCGTTCCTCCCCCAGTGCATCGGGCTCGTCACCGGCAAGGACTCGGATGCCGAGAAGGATGTGCTGCGCAACGCCCAGCTGCGCTGGCCGCAGGTCGCGTTCCGGGTGAAGCACGCCGCCGTGCAGGGCGAGCGGGCGGCCCGCGAGGTGGCGGCCGCCATCCGCGAACTCGACGACGACCCCGAGGTCGACGTCATCATCGTCGCGCGCGGCGGCGGCGACTTCCAGAACCTCATGGTGTTCAGCGACGAGCAGCTCGTGCGCACCGCGGCCGCCTGCCGCACGCCCCTCGTCTCGGCGATCGGCCACGAGGCCGACAGCCCCCTGCTCGACCTCGTCGCCGACCTGCGCGCCTCCACCCCGACGGATGCGGCCAAGCGCGTCGTGCCCGACGTCGGCGAGGAGCTCGCCCTCGTGGCGCAGTCGCGCACCCGGATGGCGGCGCGCGTGACCTCGCTCGTCACGGGCGAGTTCGACCGCATCGCCGCGCTGCGCTCGCGCCCCGTGCTCGCACAGCCGGGCACGATGGTCGACGCCCGCCGCGACGACGTCGCCCGCCTCGCCGAGCGCAGCAGCCAACTCGCCCAGCTCACCCTCGAGCGCGCCGAGACCGCCGTGCACCGGCTCGCCTCCGAGCTGCGCGCGCTCTCCCCCCAGCGCACTCTCGACCGCGGCTACGCCGTCGTGCAGGCGGCGGATGCCGTGGTGCGCGATCCTGCACAGGTCGCCTCGGGCGCCGCCCTCCGCATCCGCCTCGCCGGCGGCGAACTCGCCGCGACCGCTGAGTAAGGTAGAGACATGACCGACGCCCCCGCCGAGCAGCCCGCGGCGGACGTCGCATCCCTCAGCTACGAGGACGCTCGCGACGAGCTCGTGCAGGTGGTCGCACGCCTCGAGCAGGGCGCCGCGACCCTCGAGGAGTCGCTCGCCCTGTGGGAGCGCGGCGAGGCGCTCGCGCGTCGCTGCGAGGAGCAGCTCGACGGCGCGAAGGCACGCCTCGACGCGGCCCGGGCCGCGGCCGAGGAATCGTGAGCCCCCGGCAGGCCGGCACCGACGAGGCCGGGCGGCCCATCGTCGCGGAGCTCGGGCGTGCCGAGACCCCGCAGGAGACCGCGGAGCGCAAGGCCGCCGCGAGCGCCAAGCGCCGCAGCAACCAGACGGCGCTCAACCTCGCCATCGCGCTCGTCGCCTCGCTCGTGCTCGTCGTGTTCCTCGTGATGGTCGTGGTGCGTCCCGACCAGGGCAAGCTCTACGAGAGCGCCGACTACCTCACGGCCGCGCAGGATGCGGAGGGCGTGGTCGGCGAGCCGATCGTCGCGCCCGCGCTCGGCGAGGGGTGGAGCGCGAACCACGCCGAGCTGTCGACCGGTTCCGACGGCGTCACCACCTGGACGGTCGGCTTCACGACGCCCGCGGAACGCTACCTCGCGATCATCCAGGGCATCGACGCGAACGCGAGCTGGGTCGCCGATCAGGTGCGCGACGCGCGTGCGGGCGTGATCGTCACGATCGACGGCGTGCTCTGGACCAGCTACGACCGACGCGATGCGAGCGACCCCGGCAACGTCGCCTACGCGCTCGTCACCGAATCCGGCGACTCGACCATCGTGCTCGCCGGCACCGCCGAGGACGACGAATTCGCCGCGCTCGCCACCGCCATCGCGAAGGAGCTCCCATGACCGACACCGCACGCCGCACCCCCGCCGAGGTCTGGCAGGAGATGGTGCGCGGCAACCAGCGCTTCGTCGAGGGCACCCCGCGTCACCCGCGACAGGATGTCGAGCGGCGCGAGGAGCTCGCCGCCGAGCAGGCGCCGCACGTCACCCTCTTCGGCTGCAGCGACTCGCGCCTCGCGGCCGAGATCATCTTCGACAAGGGGCTCGGCGACCTGTTCGTCGTGCGCAACGCCGGGCACGTCATCACCGACTCGGTGATCGCCTCGCTCGAGTACCCCGTCGCACTGCTCGACGTGCCGCTCATCGTCGTGCTCTCGCACGACTCGTGCGGGGCCGTACGCGCCGCGATCGACCTCGACGACCCGGATGCCGCCCCGCTTCCGCCGCACATCGCGGGGCTCGTGGCCGGGATCCGCCCCGCCGTGCGCGCCGCCGACTCGCGCAGCGCCGAGGACGTCGGGCGCGCCCACCTGCAGCGCACCGTGGGCGACCTCGTGGCGCGCTCCGAGCTCATCTCCGACGCCGTCGCCGAGGGCCGCCTCGCCGTCGTCGGCGCCAACTACAAGCTCCACGAGGGCATCGTCGTGCCGGTCGTCGCGATCGGCGACATCGGCGTGACCGTCTGACCTCACCCCCACGCACCGAAAGGCACGACCATGGCATCCGACGTCGAGTACCGCATCGAGCACGACACGATGGGCGAGGTGCGGGTTCCCGCATCCGCCCTCTACCGTGCGCAGACCCAGCGCGCCGTCGAGAACTTCCCCATCTCGGGGTCGGGTCTCGAGCCCGCCCAGATCGTGGCGCTCGCCCGCATCAAGCGCTCCGCCGCGATCGTGAACGCGGAGCTCGGCGTGCTCGACCAGCAGATCGCGGATGCCATCGTCGCCTCCGCGGATGAGATCATCGCGGGCTCCCACCACGAGCACTTCCCGGTCGACACCTACCAGACCGGCTCGGGCACGAGCTCGAACATGAACATGAACGAGGTGCTCGCGACCCTCGCCACCTCGAAGCTCGGCGCGCCCGTGCACCCCAACGACCACGTCAACGCCTCGCAGTCCTCCAACGACGTCTTCCCCACCTCGGTGCACGTGGCCGTCACGGGCGCCCTCATCGGCGACCTCGTGCCGGCGCTGGACCACCTCGCGGTGGCGCTCGAGAAGAAGGCGGAGCTCTGGAAGACCGCCGTGAAGTCGGGCCGCACCCACCTCATGGACGCGACCCCGGTGACCCTCGGGCAGGAGTTCGGCGGCTACGCCCGCCAGATGCGGCTCGGCATCGAGCGCGTCGAGGCGGCGCTCCCCCGCGTGGCCGAGGTGCCGCTCGGCGGCACGGCCGTCGGCACGGGCATCAACACCCCGAAGGGCTTCCCGCAGAAGGTCATCGCCGAGCTGGCCGCCGCATCCGGGCTGCCGATCACCGAGGCGGTCGACCACTTCGAGGCGCAGGCGAACCGCGACGGGCTCGTGGAGGCATCCGGGGCCCTGCGCACGATCGCGGTGTCGCTCACCAAGATCTCGAACGACCTGCGCTGGATGGGCTCCGGCCCGAACACGGGCATCGGCGAGCTGCACATCCCCGACCTGCAGCCGGGCTCCTCGATCATGCCGGGCAAGGTCAACCCCGTGATCCCGGAGGCCGTCATCATGGTCGCGGCGCGCGTGATCGGCAACGATGCGACCGTCGCCTGGGCCGGGGCCACGGGGTCGTTCGAGCTCAACGTCGCGATCCCCGTGATGGGCACAGCGCTGCTCGAGTCGATCCGCCTGCTCGCGAACTCCACGCGCGTGCTCGCCGACAAGGTCATCGACGGGCTCGAGGCGAACCTCGAGCGGGCCGCGGCGCTGGCCGGCATGTCGCCCTCGATCGTGACCCCGCTCAACAAGTTCATCGGCTACGAGAACGCCGCCAAGATCGCCAAGCACGCGGTCGCGGAGGGCATCACGGTGCGCGAGGCGACGATCGCCCTCGGCTTCGTGGAGCGCGGCGAGCTCACGCTCGAGCAGCTCGACACCGCGCTCGACGTGCTCTCGATGACGCACCCGGGCTGAGCGGGCCGCTCCCCCGCATCCGGTCGGGCAGCATCCCTTTGCGCATGTGACGGTTTCGGCGCTGTGTGCCGCGCGCGCGGCGCACACAGCGCCGAAACCGTCACACAGCGCTACCCGGCGAGCCCGCCCGCCTCGAGTTCGCCCGGCTCGGCCCCACGCCCCGGGATCCCACGCTCCTCGGCCTCCCGATCGGGCCGGATGCGGCTGGGCAGCAGCCCGAGCAGCAGCGCGGCGACGCCGAACACGGCGCCCACGGTCGACAGAATCCGGCCCGAGACCGCCGCATCCCCACCGGTCGTCATGAACGCGTCGGCGATGCCCATCCCCATGCCGAAGCCGAGGAACCATGTGCCGCCCGCGATGAGCGCGATGCCGAGGATCCCGGCCCCCGCGAGGCGGCGCGCCGTCAGGAGGTGCCGGATGCCGGGGTGCGGCAGCGCGGCCAGCACGAGGAGTGCGAGCGCGGCGAGGCCCCACACCACGACGCACGCGATCGGCAGCACGGGGCTCGGCAGCTCGTGTGCGGCCGCGAGGCCCGCATAGATCTCGTCGAGCGTCATCCCGGGCAGCTTCGCGAGCGGGTTCCACACGAAAACGTGCAGCAGCGACGCGGCCAGCGCGGCGAGGATCCCGAGTGCGGAGGCGGCGGCGAGCGCGAGGGCCGGGCCCCGACGCAGCGTGGCCTGTTGCGGGCGCGGGTCCTCCACGTGCACCACGACCACGGCGGCGAGGGCGGCGCCCAGCACGAGCACGACCCCCACGGGCGGCACGAGCACCGTCGCCGCGACCGCGAGCGGCAGCGTCACGGCGACCGCGACATCCGCGGCGCCCCAGCCGCGCCCCGCCCGGGTGCGGTGCCGAGCGCGCAGTGCGCCGACGATCGCCAGCAGCCCGGCCGCCGAGGCCAGCAGCACGACGACGAGCAGCACGCGGCCGGCGAGCGGCTCCGACGGATCGCCCAGCCAGACACCCGTGACCCACCCGAACAGCAGCAGCATGACGGCCGTCGCGAGCGCGGCGAGGGCGACCCGCATGCGCCGGAACATGAGGCGCCGCGGGGTCACCCCGCTCACGAGCGGGTCCTCCCGGTCGAGGCCCGCCGCGACGCCGAGCGCGCCGCCGACCACCGACCACGGTGAGATGCCGAGTCCGCGCGCCCCCGCCGCATCCGCCGACCACTCCTCGCGGTAGCGCTCGCGCACCCCCGCGGGCAGGGTGGCGGCGATGACGCCCAGGACGGCCGCGATCACGAGTTCACCCCCGCGATGCGGGCGGATGCGGCGGGCTGCGTCGCTCGGATGCGTGCGACGGCGGCGCGCGCGGCGGGCACGGCATCGGCGGTCAGCTCGTAGAGCCGCCGGCGTGGGCCCGTGCGGCCGGGGTCGTCCTCCCACACCGAGCTCACCCATCCGGCGGCCTCGAGCCGCGCGAGGATCGGGTAGACGCTGCCGGCGGGGCGGCCGGTCTCGTTGACGACGCGCAGACCCCACACGGGGGCCGGGGCGTCGAGCAGGGTGGCGAGCACCTCGGCGGTGGCCGGGGTGAGGCGACTGAGCTGGTCCATGCCGCCAAATCTAGCTATATAGAGATAGCGGCGCGTCATCCGCGCGGATGATCCCGCTCAGCGCACCGGATCGAGCCGCACCATCGTCGTCCCGTGCGGAACCGTCGGCACCGAGACGGCATCCGAGGTCTCACCGAGATCGGTGCGGGCGACCACATCGCGCATCGAGAAGGTGCCCGACAGCCCCAGCTCGTCGAGCGTGGCCGTCGCCGTCAGATTGGAGTAGCTCGTGTTCCAGAACGCGACCGCGTAGCTGCCATCCGCGAGCCTCCTGCCCCACACCTGCACGTCGCCGTCGTCGCGCAGCCGATCGCCCTGGATGCCGAGGCGGTCCTGGTCGATCGCGATCAGCTCGGGGTTGGTGAGCAGGTCGACGTACTTCTGCTCGAGCTTCGCGGTGTCGGTGCCGATGAAGAGCGGCGCCGCGAGCATGCACCACATCGCCATCTGGGTGACGTTCTCGTTCGGCCCGAGCCCGTTCGCGAGCTGCAGCATGTCGGGGTCGTTCCACGCGCCAGGGCGGGCGTACTTCGCCAGGCCCGCCTCGGCGTTGATGTGGTCGCGCAGCGACGGCCAGTTCGGATGCAGGTCGTGGCTCGTGCGCCAGAGGTTCGCGATGCCGGGTGCCCAGGTCCACGGCTTCGACTCGCCGTACTCCGAGATCGAGAGCACGATGTCGCGCCCCGTCGCCCGCAGCTCCTCCTCCATGAGGGCGAAGGCGGGCGGCTCGGTCATCTTGTCGTTGATGTCGGCGCGGCACCAGTCGTACTTGAGGTAGTCGACGCCCCACTCGGCGAAGGTCTGCGCATCGAGCGCCTCGAAGCCGAGACTGCCGATGCCGCGCACGGGGTAGCGGTCCCAGTAGTTCGCGCACGTCATCGTGCCGGGAACCGCGTAGATGCCGAACTTGAGGCCGCGGCTGTGCAGGTAGTCGCCGAGGGCCTTCATGCCGCTCGGGAAGCGCTCGGGGTCGGCGATCAGCCGCCCGTCGGCGTCGCGACCCGACTGCCAGCAGTCGTCGACCACGATGTAGCGGTAGCCCATCTTCGCGAGCCCGCGATCGACGATCGCATCCGCCGCCGACCGGACGCCCTCCTCGCTCAGGTCGTTGCAGCGCAGGTAGTTCCAGCTGTTCCACCCCATCGGCGGGGTGAGCGCGAGGGATTCGCGGTACGGCCCCGTCGGGGTCGGGGTCGGCGCGGGGGTGATCGGGGGCCGCGTGGGCTTCGGGGCGGGGGTCTGCGCGAGCGGCTCCGGCTCGGGCGCGAACGCCCCCGTCAGCGCGAACGCACCCGCCGTGCCGCCCGCCACGAGGAAGAGCCCGGCGAGCACGAAGGCCACCACCCGGGGTCGCCGACGCGGGCCCCCGGCGTGCTGCACCGGTTCGGCGCGATGTCGGGGCGCGCGCGACGGGCGTGTGCTCGGCATCCGTCCATTATCGACGACGGCCGTCGGGCGGCCGACCGCGGCGTCACCGCGGCAGCGCTGTCACCACAGCGCTGTCACCACCGCAGCGTCGGCACGAAGAACACGGCGCACAGCACGAGGGCGACGAGGCCGGCCAGGTTGATCACGCGCAGACGCGAGTAGAAGGCGTCGGGATGCGGGTCGTCCTCGGGCGGGGAACCCCAGTATCCGAGCCAGCGCCACTGCATCCGGGGCAGCACGACACCCCACGCCGTCATGAGCGCACCCAGGATCAGGGGGATCAGCAACCAACCGGGCACATCCGTGAGAGTACGTGCTTTGGCGCAAGAAGCGGGCCCCGACGCCCCCAAAGCACGTACTCTCGGGGACGATCAGGCCAGCTCGGCGGGCTCCAGCAGCTCGGTGACGAGCGCCGCGATCGCCGAGCGCTCGCTGCGGGTGAGGGTGATGTGACCGAAGAGCGCATTTCCCTTGAGGGTCTCGATGACGGATGCGACCCCGTCGTGCCGCCCCACGCGCAGGTTGTCGCGCTGTGCGACGTCGTGCGTCAGCACGACCCGCGAGTTCTGGCCGATGCGGCTCAGCACCGTGAGCAGCACGTTGCGCTCGAGCGACTGCGCCTCGTCGACGATCACGAAGGCGTCGTGCAGCGAGCGGCCCCGGATGTGGGTGAGCGGCAGAACCTCGAGGATGCCGCGCTCGATCACCTCCTCGAGCACGTTGTCGGAGACGAGCGCGCCGAGCGTGTCGAAGATGGCCTGGCCCCAGGGGTTCATCTTCTCGCCCTGGTCGCCCGGCAGGTAGCCGAGCTCCTGGCCGCCGACCGCGTAGAGCGGCCGGAACACCATGATCTTGCGGTGCTGCTGCTTCTCGAGCACCGCCTCGAGGCCCGCGCACAGGGCGAGCGCCGACTTGCCCGTGCCGGCGCGGCCGCCGAGCGACACGATGCCGACCTCGGGGTCGAGCAGCAGGTCGATCGCGAGGCGCTGCTCGGCGCTGCGGCCGTGCACCCCGAACACGTCACGGTCGCCGCGCACGAGCGTGAGCTCGCCCCGCCCGGTGACCCGGCCGAGCGCCGAGCCGCGCTCGGAGTGGATGACGAGGCTCGTGTTGACGGGCAGGTCCTGCACCTGGCGCGAGACGAGGCGCTCGGCGTCGTACAGCTCGGCCATCTGCTCGGCCGAGATCTCCAGCTCCGCGAGCCCCGTCCATCCGGAGTCGACGGCGAGCTCGGCGCGGTACTCCTCGGCGGCGAGGCCGATCGAGGCGGCCTTCACGCGCAGCGGGAGGTCCTTCGAGACGACCACGACATCCAGCCCGTCGTTCGCGAGGTTGAGGGCGACCGCCAGGATGCGGGAGTCGTTGTCGTTCAGCTGCAGCCCGGACGGCAGCACGGCCATGTTGGAGTGGTTGAGCTCGACGCGCAGGGTGCCGCCCGCGTCGCCGACCGCGATCGGGAAGTCGAGCCGTTCGTGCTCGACGCGCAGCTCGTCGAGCAGCCGCAGCGCCTGGCGGGCGAAGTATCCGATCTCCGGGTCGTTGCGCTTCGCCTCGAGCTCGGTGACGACGACGACGGGAAGCACGACCGAGTGCTCGGCGAAGCGGAAGAGGGCGCGCGGGTCGCTCAGCAGCACGGAGGTGTCGAGCACATACGTGCGCTCCCCCTGCTTGCGGGCGCGGCTCGCGCGGGTCGTGGACGACTGCTGGGGCTTCTCGAGCGCGGGCACTCCCACTCCATCCCCGGGTGGGTTGCCACCCGGTCCTGTCGCGGATCGGCCAGGGGCTCTGCGGTAGCGAACTTATGTGGCCGCTCCGACCGGGCACGGTGCCCGATGTCCCTGACGCTATGCCCGCTCCGCGCCCCCGTCGCGTCACGACACGCGGCCACCCGGTGACGCGAGAGTGAACGCTGACTGGTCGGTAAATCCCGCTAAAACTGCGTTTTAGCGGGATTTACCGACCAATCAGCGGGGGGGCAAGCCGGGGGGGCGGAGCCCCGGGAGCCCCGCCACGTCAGCGGGCCCCGGATGCGGTGGCGAACGAGAGCAGGGCCGAACGCAGCAGGGTGAGGGTGTCCGCCCCCGTGGACGCGTGCGGCGAGATGCGCACGGTGCCGCCGCGCACGGTCACGCTCACGCCGTGGTTGTGCAGGGCCGCCGCGAGCACCGTGAGCTGCTCGGGCTCCGGGCGCAGCACGACGATGCCCGCCCGCTCCGCGGCGGCACGCGGCGAGGCGACCGGCAGCGCGAACTCGTCGGCCACGTCGATGACCTCGCTCACCCGCTCGGCGAGGCGGGCGTTCACGGCCGCGACCCCGGCATCCGCGAGCTCCTCGAGCGCCGCGGCGAGGCGCGCCATCGCGAGCGGGTCGCCGTTCGAGACGAGGTAGGCGCGCGCATCCGACGCCGGCGGCGGCACCTCGTCGAGCGGCAGCCCCACGGCCGAGGACGCCGTGAAGCCCGACCACACCGGCGTGAGGTGCTCGAGCGCGCGATCCGAGAGGGCGAGGAAGCCCGTGCCCCAGCCCGCGCGCACCCACTTCTGCCCACCGGCGGCCACGACATCCGCCACCTCGTAGGGGGCGTCGACGACCCCGAACCCCTGGATCGCGTCGACGATGAGCAGCCGGTCGCCGATCACCTGCCGGATGCCCTCGAGGTCGACGAGGTGCCCCGTGCGGAAGTCGACGAGGCTCACCGCGACCGCGGCGACCGTGTCGTCGAGCTGCTCGCGGATGTTGCCCGGCGTCAGCCGTCCGTGGTCGGTCTCGAGCCAGCGCGGCGTGACGGCCCCGAGCGCCTGCTGCGCCCGCACGGCCGCGAACGGCAGCGACGGGAACTCGGCGGGCGACAGCGCGACCGTGCCGGTCAGGCCGAAGACCGCGTGCATGAGCCCCTGGCTCGTGTTCGGCTGGAACGACACCTGGTCGGAGCGGAAGCCCGTCAGCTCGGCGACCGCGGCGCGCACGCGGGCATCCTGCTCGAAGAGCGGCGCGAACGAGCCGAAGCGGCCCCCCGCCAACAGCGTCTGGAAGGCGTCGGCCTCGGCGAGCACGGTGTCGCCGATCGGCCCCGCCGCGGCGAAGTCGAGGTAGCCGGGCTCCTCGTGGAAGCGCGCGACGTAGTCGTCGATCGAAAGGGTCACAGCTGGGTCCTCACTGTCCGAAGCGGCGGTGCCGCGTGGCGTACGCCCGCAGCGCACGCAGGAAGTCGACCTCGCGCAGGTCGGGGCCGAGCGCCTCCACGAAGTAGAACTCGCTGTGCGCCGACTGCCACAGCATGAAGTCCGAGAGCCGCTGCTCCCCCGAGGTGCGGATGATGAGGTCGGGGTCGGGCTGCCCCTGCGTGTAGAGGTGCTCGCCGATGAGCTCGGGCGTGAGGATCTCGGCGAGCTCGTCGACCGTGCCACCCTTCTCGCCGTGCGCGCGCACGATGCTGCGCATCGCATCCGCGATCTCGCGACGCCCGCCGTAGCCGACCGCGAGGTTCACGTGCAGGCCGGAGTTGCCCGCGGTGCGCGCCTCGGCCGCCTGCAGCACGCCGACGAGCGGCTCCGGCAGCCCCTCGGTCGTGCCGACGTGCTGGATGCGCCAGCCGGCCGCGCGCGACAGGTCGTCGGCGAGGTCGGCGATGATCTCGAAGAGCGGGCCGAGCTCGTCCTCGGAGCGGCCCGTCAGGTTGTCGGTGGAGAGCAGGTAGATGGTGACGACCCGGATGCCGAGCTCGTCGCACCAGCCGAGGAACTCGCGCATCTTCTCGGCCCCGGCACGGTGCCCGTGCGCGGCGGTCTCGAGGGCGCGCTCTCGGGCCCAGCGCCGGTTGCCGTCGATGATCATCGCGACGTGGTCCGGCAGCGCGGCACCCTGCAGCTGTCGCCGCAGCCGCGCCTGGTAGAGGCCGTAGAGGGGACCTGTGCCGCTGGGTTCGTCCCGCCTGCTCACGGAGCTACGTTAGCCGAGCCGTGTGTTCAGGCGCGATCCAGTCCGCTCCCAGCCCCGTTCGATGCGGCCGCGCTAGGGTCTGGTCATGACTGCCGCGCCGGCTCCCACCGACATCCCGTCCGAGGCGTCCGACGCCGCGCCCACCGGGCCGTCCGCATCCGAGGCCCCGTCGGCCGCCGAGCTCGCGGCCGAGCGCGAGCCCGCCGCGGGCCTGCCCAAGCTGCCGCTCCTCGACGACGTGCTCGATCATCCGGCGGTCGAGGCGAAGCCCCTGTGGCGCGGATGGATCCACGCGGGCACCTTCCCGCTCGCGATCGCCGCGGGCGTCGTGCTCATCTGCCTCGCCGACGGCGCCGCCGCCAAGTGGGCCTCGGCCGTGTTCATGGCGAGCTCGCTGCTGCTGTTCGGGATCTCGGCCACCTACCACCGCTTCAACTGGCGGCCGAGCGTGAAGGCCGTGTTCCGGCGGCTGGACCACTCGAACATCTTCCTGCTGATCGCGGGCACCTACACCCCGCTCGCGGTGTGCGCGCTGCCGCAGGACAAGGCGGTCGTGCTGCTCTCGATCGTGTGGGGCGGGGCGCTGCTCGGCATCGGCTTCCGCATCTTCTGGCTCAAGGCCCCGCGCTGGCTGTACGTGCCGCTGTACGTCGCGCTCGGCTGGGCGGCGATGATGTACGTCGTCGACCTCGTGAACGCGAACGTCGCGATGATGGTGCTCGTGCTGGTGGGCGGGGTGGCCTACACGACGGGCGCCATGTTCTACGCGCTCAAGCGCCCCAACCCGGTGCCGGGCGTCTTCGGCTTCCACGAGCTGTTCCACGCCTGCACGGTGATCGCGTTCCTGTGCCACTGGACGGCGATCCTGCTGATCGTCCTCTGAGGCGCCCGGGTCAGTCCCTCGTCGGCTGCTCGCCCGCCGCCTCTTCGGCGTCGAGCCGCTCCGCGATCTCGGCCCGGTAGTTCACGCGGCGCACGCGGCGGGTCATGCTGATCAGCAGCAGGATGACGGCCACGATCATCGCGAGCGTGACGACGAAGCCGATGACGCCCGGCGTCACGCTGTTCTCGTCGAACGGCGGCGTGGGCGACGGTGTGGGTGTCGCAGCCCAGAGGAAGTGGAGCACCGTGACCCTTTCGAGCGTCTAGCCTGGTATCAGCGTATCCCGCCCCCGGAGACATCCATGACCCAGCCAAGCCTCGACGAGCGCTACGGCCGCACCCCCGCACGCGCGGCCCGCACCCGGCTCGTGGCGATCGGTGCGGGTGTCGGCGTCGCGGTCGTCGTCGTCGCGTGGGGGCTCTGGGCGGGCCTGCTGAGCCCCGCCTCCGCGATCGAGACCAAGGACGTCGGCTACGAGGTCGTGGCGGATGACGCCGTCGAGGTGCGCTGGCAGCTCACGGTTCCCGCGGACACCGCCGTCACGTGCGCGCTCCGCGCCGCGAGCGAGAAGCACGCCGTGGTGGGCTGGAAGCTCGTCGAGGTGCCGCCTGCCGAGCAGCCGACCCGCATCCTCACCGAGTCGCTGCGCACGAGCGAACCCGCGGTGGTCGCATCCGTCTACCGCTGCTGGCTGCCCGAGGCGGGCACGGCGGCGGATGCGGTCGCATCCGATCTGTCCTAAGCTCGTCGGAACGCATCACCCTGCAGAGACCGGCCGAGTGCCGGTCTCGATTGTTGTGAGGAGCAATCTCATGCCCGAGACCACGACGTGGCTCACCCAGGAGTCGTTCGACCGCCTCACGGCCGAGCTGGCCGAGCTGGAGGGTCCCGCCCGCGTCGACATCGCCAAGAAGATCGAGGCGGCGCGCGAGGAGGGCGACCTCAAGGAGAACGGCGGCTACCACGCCGCCAAGGACGAGCAGGGAAAGATCGAGGCGCGCATCCTGCAGCTCAAGCAGCTGCTGCGCACCGCGACGGTCGGCGAGGCGCCGGCGTCGGATGGCACGGTCGCCCCCGGCACGCTCGTCACGGCGAAGATCGCGGGCGACGAGACGGTGTTCCTGCTCGGCAACCGCGAGATCGCGGCCGACGCCGAGGACCTCGACGTCTACCCGGAGTCGAGCCCGATCGGGCAGGCCATCATCGGGCACAAGGCGGGCGACACGCTCAGCTACACGGCACCCAACGGGCGCGACATCGCCGTCGAGATCGTGAAGGTCGAGCCCTTCCGCGGCTGACCCCTCGGCGAGAGCACGCGCCTCCCGTCCGCGAGAGTACGCACTTTGGGGGCAGAACCAGCCCCCGACGCCGTAAAAGTACGTACTCTCGGGGACCGACCGTCAGGCGTCGATGCGCGGGCGGTAGCCGGCGTCGCGCAGGCGGCGCAGCACGAGCTCGGCGTGCTCGGCGCCGCGCGTCTCCATGTGGATCTCGATCTCGACCTCGCTGATCTGCAGGCCGTAGCCGTGCCGCGTGTGCAGCACCTCCACGACGTTCGCGTTGGCCTCGGCGATCAGCTCGGCGATGCGCGCGAGCTGGCCCGGCCGGTCGGGCAGCGGGATGTTGACCTTGAGGTAGCGGTGGGATGCCGCGAGGCCCCTGCTGATCACGCGCTCCATGACCATCGGGTCGATGTTGCCGCCCGAGAGCAGGATCACGGTCGGCCCCTCGACCTGCACGCGCTCGGCCAGCACCGCGGCGACGCCGACCGCGCCCGCCGGCTCGACGACGAGCTTGGCCCGCTCGAGCAGCACGACGAGCGCCCGCGCCGTGTCGTCCTCGGCGACCGTGATCACCTCGTCGACCGTCTCGCGGATGATGGCGAAGTTGAGTGCGCCCGGGCGCCCCACGGCGATGCCGTCCGCGATCGTCGGCGTCGTCTGGATCGCGAGCGGTTCGCCCGCCGCGAGCGAGGGCGGGTAGGCGGCCGCGTTCTCGGCCTGCACCCCGATCACGCGCACCCGGCGACCGAGCTCCGGCTCGAGCTGGGCGAACGCGGATGCGACCCCCGAGATGAGACCGCCGCCGCCGATCGGCACGATGACGTTCGCGACATCCGGAACCTGCTCGAGGATCTCGAACGCGAGCCCGCCCTGGCCGGCCACGACATCCGGGTGGTCGAAGGGCGGGATGACGACGGCGCCCGTGCGCTCGGCGAACTCGGCCGCGGCCTGCAGCGTCTCGTCGACGACGTGCCCGTGCAGCACGACCTCGGCCCCGTAGTCGCGGGTCGCCTGCAGCTTCGGCAGGGCGACGCCGATCGGCATGAAGATCGTCGCCTGGATGCCGAGCTCGCGCGCCGCGAGCGCCACACCCTGGGCGTGGTTGCCGGCCGACGCCGCGACGACCCCCCGCGCGCGCTCCTCGGCGCTCAGCCGCGAGAGCCTGCTGTAGGCCCCGCGGATCTTGTACGAGCCGGTGCGCTGCAGGTTCTCGGCCTTGAGGTGCACGGGCACGCCGAGCACCTCGCTGAGGAAGCGCGACGACTCCATCGGGGTGACGACGGCGACCGCGGCGGCGCGCTCGCGCGCGGCACGGATCTCGGTGAGCGACGGTCCGGGGAGTTCTGTCACAGGCGGCGGCCTCTCGTGGGCGGGACGACATCCGCCACCGACGGATGCGGGTTGCTGCGCCAGTCGCCCCGCGCGATGTAGACGATCATCGCGTTGAGCGTGGCGCCGACGGGCACGGCGAACAGCGCGCCGGGGATGCCGGCGAGGAACCCGCCCGCGGCCACGAGCAGCACGACGGCGAGCGGGTGCACCTTGACGGCGTTGCCGATGAGGAACGGCTGCAGCACGTGGCCCTCGAGCTGCTGCACCCCGATCACGATGAGCAGCATCACGAACGCCTGCCACGGCCCCATGAAGACGAGCGCGATGAACACCGCGAGCGCGCCCGAAACGACGGCGCCGACGACGGGGATGAACGAGCCGAGGAAGACGAGGATGGCGATCGGCACGACGAGCGGGAAGCCGTCGTAGAAGAGGCCGAGGATGAAGGCGCCGAGGCCGATGCCGACCGCGTCGATGAACGCGACGAGCACCTGCACGCGCACGAAGGTGGAGAGGGTGATCCAGCCGGCCTGACCGCCGCCGAGGATCGCGGCGCGCGCCTTCCGCGGGAAGATCTTGACGATCCAGTGCCAGATCCCGCGACCGTCGATGAGGATGAACAGGGTCGCGAACAGCACGAGCAGGAAGCCGGCCAGGAAGTGGCCGACACCCGAGCCGACCGAGAGGGCGCCCGACCAGAGCGAGGAGGTGTCCTCCCGCAGCGAGGCCAGCAGGCCGTCCATCCAGCCCTGGATGTCGGCCTCGGACAGGTGCAGGGGCGACTCGAGGAGGAAGCGCTTGAGGTCCTCCCAGCGCAGCAGCGTCTGGTCGCGCAGCGCCGGGTAGCCGCCGATCACGGTGCGGATGCTGAGCCAGATGAGGCCCGTGAGGATCGCGAGCACCCCCAGCTCGGAGACGGCGACCGCGAGCCACTTGGGCCAGCGGTGCCGCTGCAGCCACGCCGAGAACGGCACGAGCAGCGCCGCGAGCAGCATCGCGACCATGAGCGGCACGACGAGCTCGCGCAGCTGCACGACGAGGAAGAGCACGAGCGCGACGACCCCGGCGACCACGAGCAGGCGCCACGACCAGGCGGCCGCGATGCGCATCCCGGGCGGCACCGCATCCTCGACGCGGGCGTCGACGGCACGGCGCGCCTCATCCTCACGAGCACGTTCGCTGCGGAATCCGAAGGCCACGGGTCAAGTCTAGGCACGCGTGTATTCCGCGGCCGCTCGCCCCGGAACGGATCCGCCGCGACCACACGCGCCGACCGTCTCGTCACCGGAACAGCACGCGCTGTTCACCTGACACCGCATCCGCCGTCACCGACCCCGCATAGCGTCACCGCGTCGCGTCACCCACGCGATCGTGCGCCACGGCGCCGTTCATCGAGAGGACACAGCACCCATGACGACCCTTCTCCGCGCCCGCCAGCTGACGGTCGGCTTCGCCGCCGTCGCCGCGACCGCGCTCGCGCTCACCGGCTGCGCCGCCGACGGCCCCGCGGCCGGCGACAGCACGGCCGCCACCGCGACCAGCCTCGCCGACTTCGGCACGCTCGCCGACCTGGAGGCAGCCGCCAAGGCCGAGGGCGCGCTCAACGTCATCGCGCTGCCGCGCGACTGGGCCAACTACGGCGAGATCCTCGACGCGTTCGCCGCCAAGTACCCCGAGATCACGATCAACGAGGCCTCGCCCGACGTATCCAGCGCCGAGGAGATCCAGGCGGCCAAGACCAACGAGGGCCTCGACACCGCCCCCGACGTGTTCGACCTCGGCCTCACCGTTGCTCTGCAGAACACCGACCAGTTCGCCGCCTACCGGGTGCAGGGTTGGGACGAGATCCCCGACGCTCTCAAGGAGTCGACCGGCCTCTTCGTCGGCGACTACGGCGGGTACATGTCGATCGGCTACGACTCGTCCAAGTACCCCGAGCCCGCGACCCTGCAGGACCTGCTCGGCACCGACTACAAGGCGGCCGTCGCCGTCAACGGCGACCCGACCCAGGCCGGTGCGGCCTTCGCGGCCGTCGGCATGGCGACCGTGCAGTCGGGCGGCACGCTCGACGACTTCCAGCCCGGCATCGACTTCTTCGGCGAGCTGAGCAAGGCGGGCAACATGCTCAAGGTCGACGTCACCACCGCGACCGTCGCGAGCGGCGAGACCCCCGTCGTCTTCGACTGGGACTACCTGAACGCGACCCACGTGACCGACAACGCGGCCTGGAAGGTGCGCATCTTCCCCGGCACCGGCTACGCCGCGTACTACAACCAGGCGATCAACAAGAACGCCCCGCACCCCGCAGCCGCCCGCCTCTGGGAGGAGTTCCTCTACAGCGACGAGGCGCAGAACCTGTGGCTCAAGGGCGGCGCCCGCCCGGCCCGCATGGAGGCGATGATCGCCGCCGGAACGATCGATGCGGCCGCGGCCGCAGCGCTCCCCGCGGCGCCCTCGACCGTCGTGGTGCCCACCGAGAAGCAGTCGACGGATGCCGGCACGCTGCTGGGTGAGAAGTGGGCGGCCGCGGTCCAGTGACCATCGCCACCCCCCAGGTGACCCCCGACGGGGCGGAGCGGTGCGCTCCGCCCCGTCGGGGCGCGTCCGCCCGAATGTGGGCGTGGCTGGGCCTGGTGCCCTTCCTCGCCTACCTCGCCGTCTTCCTCGTGCTGCCGACCATGCTGGCCCTGGCATCCGGGCTCTTCACCCGCGACGGCTCCTTCACCTGGGACAACCTGGCGGCGCTCGGCGACCCCGTCGTCCTCGCGACCTTCGGCAACTCGATGTGGCTGTCGCTCGTGACGGCCGTGATCGGCGCCGTGATCGGCGCGCTCGTCTGCTACGCCCTGCTCGGCATCCGCGAGGACGGCCCCGTGCGCACGTTCGTCGACGCGGCCGCCGGCGTCTTCGCCCAGTTCGGCGGCGTCATGCTCGCCTTCACCTTCATCGCGACGATCGGGCTCAAGGGCGTCGTCACCCAGTTGCTGCTCGGCGTCGGCGTCGAGCTGTTCGCGGACGGGCCGTGGATCTACGAGCTGCCGGGACTGGTGCTGCCGTACATCTTCTTCCAGATCCCGCTCATGGTGATCACCTTCATGCCCACCCTCTCGGCGCTCAAGCCGCAGTGGGCGGAGGCGAACCTGACCCTCGGCGGCACGCGCGCCACATTCTGGACGCACGTCGGCATCCCGGTGCTCGCCCCGTCGTTCCTCGCCTCGACGCTGCTGCTGTTCGCCAACGCCTTCTCCTCCTACGCGACCGCGGCGGCGCTCGCGAGCCAGGGCTCGCAGATCGTGCCGCTGCAGATCCGCACCTCGCTGACCAGCGAGACGGTGCTCGGACGCGAGAACCTGGCAGGCGCGCTCGCGCTCGGCATGATCGTCGTCGTGGGGGTCGTCATGTGGCTCTCCTCGCTCATCCAGCGCCGGGCGGCGAGGTGGCAACGGTGACCAGCCTGGCGCCCTCGCGCACGACCCGCTGGGTCATCGGCATCCTCGTGGGCGCCTTCTTCGCGATCCCGATGGCGTCGACCTTCTTCTACACCCTGCGCGACGACGACGGATACTCGCTCGTGCACTGGGCGGCGCTGTTCGACCCCGCGAAGGCCGCGCTCTACCGGCCGATCTGGACGGGCCTCGGCAACTCGCTCGTGCTCGCCCTCGTGACGGTCGCGATCGTGCTGTTCCTGCTGACGCCGACGATGGTGCTCGTGCACCTGCGGTTCCCGAAGCTGCGCCCCGGCTTCGAGTTCCTCGCGCTCCTGCCGATCTCGATCCCCGCGATCGTCGTCGTTGTCGGCCTCGCACCGATCTACCAGCACATCGCGCGGATGCTCGGCACGGGTGCCTGGACCCTCGCCTTCGCCTACGGCGTCACCGTACTGCCGTTCGCGTTCCGGTCGATCCAGGCCTCGATCGACGCGGTCGACATCCGCACGCTGTCCGAGGCTGCGCGCTCGCTCGGCGCGGGCTGGCCGACCGTGCTGCTGCGGGTCATCGCCCCGAACCTGCGCAGCGGCCTGCTCGCGGCATCCCTCATCTCGGTCGCGGTGGTGCTGGGCGAGTTCACGATCGCGTCGCTCCTGAACCGCCAGGTCTTCCAGACCGCACTCGTGGTCGTCAAGAACAGCGACGGCTATGCGGCCTCCGTCTTCACCCTGCTCGCGCTGGCTTTCGCCTTCGTGATGCTCATCGTCATCCAGCTCGCGGGCCGCGCCCGCAGCGGAAAGGGCCGCCCATGACCTCCCCCACCCCCGTGCGCTCGCTACCGCGCACCGCCGAGAACTCGCTGCTCGCGGATGCGCACAGCGGCACCCGCGTGGAGTTCCGCGGCGTCGTGAAGGACTACGGATCCACCCGCGTGCTGCACGGGCTCGACCTCGATGTCGCGCCCGGGGAGTTCGTCTCGCTGCTCGGGCCCTCCGGCTGCGGCAAGACGACGGCGCTGCGCGTGCTCGCGGGGCTCGAGCACGCGAACGGCGGCGCGGTGCTGCTGGGCGACACGGACGTCTCGACGGTGCCCACCAACCGACGCGACATCGGCATGGTGTTCCAGTCGTACTCGCTCTTCCCGCACCTGCGGGTGATCGACAACACGGCGTTCGGGCTGCGACGGCGCAAGGTCGCCAAGGCCCAGGCGCAGCGCCGGGCCGCCGACGCGCTCGAACTCGTCGGGCTCGACCACCTCGCCGACCGCTTCCCGCACCAGCTCTCCGGCGGCCAGCAGCAGCGCGTCGCGCTCGCCCGCGCGCTCGTCACGGAGCCCCGCGTGCTGCTCCTGGACGAGCCGCTGTCGGCACTGGACGCCAAGGTGCGGGTGCAGCTGCGCGACGAGATCCGCCGCATCCAGCTGCGCCTCGGGATCACGACCGTGTTCGTCACCCACGACCAGGAGGAGGCGCTCGCCGTCTCCGACCGGATCGCGGTCATGAACGCGGGGCGGATCGAGCAGATCGGCACCCCGGAGGAGCTGTACCTCTCGCCCGCGACGCCGAACGTGGCCGCCTTCGTGGGGCTCTCGAGCATCGTGGCGGGGGTCGCGTCGGGTGCGTCGGTGCTCGTGTGGGGCGAGACCCTGCCGATCGTCGGGGATCCCGTGACGGGCGAGGTCGAGGTGTTCCTGCGGCCGGAGAACCTGCGGCTCGTCGCCTCGGGCGGCATCGAGGCGGTCGTGCAGGAGAGCACCTTCCTCGGCAGCTTCCGCCGCACCCTCGTGCGGACGACGGATGGTGCACTCCTGCAGGTGCAGCATCCGGCCTCGGAGCGGGTCGAGTACGACGACCGCGTGCGGGTGGCGATCGAACCGACGCCGGTGTCGGTGCGCTGAGCGCTCCCGCACCGGGCGTCGGGGGCGGGCGCTAGGGTCGCATCCGTGGCCGACAGCATCTCCCCCGCATCCGCCCGCCGTATCGCGCTCGCGGCGCAGGGGTTCGGCAGGCCGCGGCCGGATGCCGTGGGCACGCGGCAGCTGAAGCTGCTGCTCGCCCGCCTCGGGCTGCTGCAGCTCGACTCGGTGAACGTGCTCGAACGCAGCCACTACCTGCCGGTTTTCGCGCGGCTGGGCGGCTACGACAAGGCGCTGCTCGACCGGCTCACCTTCGCGCAGCGAGGGCCGTACCGCGAGTACTGGGCGCACGAGGCGGCGCTCGTGCCGATGGAGGATCTGCCGCTCTTCGGCTTCCGGATGCGGGACCACCGCGAGCGCTACCTGCGCCCCGACGACCCGTGGGTGAGGGCGCACGCCGACACCCTCGCCTGGCTGCAATCGGAGCTCGCCGAGCGGGGGCCGCTGCCCGCCTCGCAGATCGAGCGCGACGCATCCGCCCCGCGCCGCGGCAGCTGGTGGGACTGGGACGAGGTGAAGCGCGGGCTCGAGCGCATGTTCCGGGTGGGCGAGGTCGTCTCGGCCGGCCGCACCCGATTCGAGCGGATCTACGCGCTGCCCGAGCAGGTGCTCCCGCCCGAGGTGCGCACGCGGGAGGTGCCGCGCGAGGAGGCGGTGCACACCCTCATGGAGCACTCGGCCCGCGCCCACGGCATCGGCACGCTCTCCGACCTCGCCGACTACTACCGGCTGAAGACGGCGGATGCGCGCCCCGCGCTGCAGCGCCTCCTCGACGAGGGCGTCGTGCGCGAGGTCGTGGTGCCGGGGTGGGGGAAGCGCGCCTTCCTGCACCGCGACGCCCGCATCCCGCGCCGGGTCGAGACGACGGCGCTGCTCTCACCCTTCGACCCCGTGGTGTGGGAGCGCGCGCGGGCCGAGCGCATGTTCGGCTTCCGGTACCGCATCGAGATCTACACCCCGGCGCCGAAGCGGGTCTTCGGCTACTACTCGCTGCCGATCCTCGTCGACGAGAGCCTCGTGGGGCGCATCGACCTGAAGAACGACCGGGCGCGCGGGGTGCTGCGGGTGCAGTCGGCGTGGCGCGAGGCGGGGGTTCCGGATGCCGTGGCCGAGCGGGTGGTCCCGGCGCTGCGCGAGCTCGCCGCCTGGCAGGGCCTCGGCGAGCTCGAGGTCGTGGATCGCGGCGACCTCGCCCGGGCCGTCGCGGCGGAGGCGGGAATCCGTCCGCTCGACGGGAATAGTTGACACGACATCCGAGTTGGAGGAGGTGGACATGGTGGACATGTCCACGAAACTCTGAAAGGGACCACTCTCCGTGTCGCACACCATCGGATACATCGTCGGGTCGATCTCGAGCACCTCGATCAACCGCCGCCTCGCCAAGGCTCTCGAGAAGCTCGCCCCCGAGGGCGTCGAGCTCGTCGAGATCCCGATCAAGGACCTCCCCTTCTACTCCCCCGACCACGACGCCGACTACCCGCAGGTGGCGCGCGACTACAAGGCCGCGATCGACAGCGTCGACGGCGTGCTCATCGTGACCCCCGAGTACAGCCGCTCGATCCCCGGCGTGCTCAAGAACGCCCTCGACTGGGCCGCGCGCCCGTGGGGCCAGAGCTCGTGGGACGGCAAGCCGATGGCCGTCATCGGCACCTCCGGCGGTCCCATCTCGGCCGCGATCGCCCAGCAGCACCTCAAGTCGATCCTCAGCCACTACAACGCGCCCACGCTCGGCCAGCCCGAGGGCTTCATCCAGTCGACGCCGGGCCTCTTCACCGACGAGGGCGAGACCACGAACGAGGGCACGGCCGCGTTCCTCGGCTCCTACCTCGCCGCGTTCGACGCGCTCATCACGCGCGTCGAGGCCGGCCGTGCCGCCGAGGCCGCCGCAGCGCTCGCGGACGAGAACGCCGCCTGACGACACGTCACCGGACGACACGTCACCGGACGACACGTCACCGGACGACACGTCACCGGACGACACGTCACCGGACGACACGTCACCGGACGACAGGGCCCGCGATGCGCATGCATCGCGGGCCCTGTCGTGTGCGGGGTGCTGCGGGATCCGCTCGGATCAGAACTGCACGCGCGGCGGCTCCGCGACGGCCGCGGCATCCGCGACCTCGAAGAACTCGCGCTCGGTGAAACCGAGACCGCGCACGAACAGCGTGTTCGGGAAGATCTTGATCTTGGTGTTGAGCTCGCGCACCCCGCCGTTGTAGAAGCGGCGCGAGGCCTGGATCTTGTCCTCGGTGTCGACGAGCTCGGCCTGCAGCTGCAGGAAGTTCTGGTTCGCCTGCAGCTGGGGGTAGGCCTCGGCGACCGCGAAGATCGACTTGAGCGCGGCCTGGAACTGCCCCTCGGCAGCGGCAGCCTCGGCGGGCGTCGAGGCGCTCGCCGTGGCGGCCCGCGCGGCCGTGACCTGCTCGAAGACGCCCTTCTCGTGGGCCGCGTAACCCTTGACCGTCTCGATGAGGTTCGGGATGAGGTCGGCGCGGCGCTTGAGCTGCACCGTGATGCCGCTCCACGCCTCGTCGACGCGCACGTTGAGCTTGACGAGGCCGTTGTACGTCGCCCACAGGTAGACGCCGACGATGACGACGAGCAGGATGACGAGACCGATGATGACCCATTCCATAGGGGCATCCTAGGGGGCCGGTCGCCCGCGACGGCCCATCGCGGTCGAGGAGGCCGAGGAGCGGCGCGGTCGCGTCTCGAAGCCACGCGCCCCGACCGACTCGAGCCGTGCGAGGTGACGGCGGTTTCGAGACGGCGCTTCGCGCCTCCTCAACCGCCTGACATGGTTGAGGTGGCTGAGGAACGGCGCAGCCGCGTCTCGAAGCCACGTCCTCCGCAACACGTGCGTCACGAAAGGTCAGCCCCGGCGCGAATCCGCCGAGGAGTCACGCGCTATATTCCGGGCATGAACGTGACCGAGGTCGATGAGCGATCCGCGAACTGGGAGCGCCACAGCCCCACGTTCCGCGTACTTCACACAACCCACGCCGTCACGTCGGCCTTCGACTGCACGGACTGTGACATCGACGACGTGAGGCGATGGGCTGCCTCGCTGGAGGCCACCGCCGGGGGGCGAACGCGGGTAGGAATCCTGCTCGACGACTCCCACGCCGGCCCCGGGGTGGTGTGGCTGGCCTAGGTCACCGCTCACGGAGCGCTGCCGAACAGCGTCCGACTCGCCTCACGTGCGGCGCCGCTCGCCCTACGCGCCGAGCACGCGGTCGAGGTAGGCGTTGCGGAAGACGCGGTCGGGGTCGAGCCTGTCGCGCACGCCGAGGAAGTCGCCGAAGCGCGGGTAGCGATCGGCGAAGACCGCGGCATCCAGGTAGTGCATCTTGCCCCAGTGCGGGCGTCCGCCGTGCGCGAGGAAGATCTGCTCGGCGGCGCGGAAGTACGCCTCCGGGTCGTCCTTCACGTAGCGGTGCACGGCGATGTAGCCCGACTCGCGGCCGTTGGCGGTCGAGAGCCAGTTCTCGTCGGGGGCGGCGGCGCGCACCTCCACCGGGAACGAGATCTGCCATCCGGATGCGTCGATCATCGCGCGCAGCTCGTGCAGCGCGGACGGCACCTCGTCGAGCGGCAGCGCGTACTCCATCTCGCGGAAGTGCACGCGGCGCGGGGCCGTGAACACCTCGTAGGAGTGATCGGTGTACTCGCGGTCGCCGTAGACGCGCGTCGCGAGCCGGTTGATCGACGGCGTGACACGCGGAGCCAGGTGCCCCACGTTGCACATGAGCGAGAGGGCGCCGTTCGACATGACCTCCTCCTCGATCCAGTTCGAGAAGGCGCCCACCGGATGCCGTTCGGCGTCCGCGGGCAGGCGTGTGTTGGTCTTCGTCATGACCCGGTCGGTGTGCGGCCACCAGTACAGCTCGAAGTGGTCGGCGGCCTCCACGCGCGCGCGGAACTCGTCGATCACCTCGAAGGGCTCCGGATGCTCGACCGCGTGCAGCAGGAACGCGGGCACGAGCTGCAGCTCGAGCTCGACGAGGATGCCGAGCGCACCGAGCCCGACCCGCACGGCGGGCAGCAGTTCTGCGTTCTCGGTCTCGGAGACCGTCAGAACCGAGCCGTCGCCCGTGACGAGCACGGCGCCCACGATCATGGTGGCGAGCCCGCCGAAGCCGAGACCCGTGCCGTGGGTGCCGGTCGAGGTCGCACCCGCGATCGACTGGCGGTCGATGTCGCCCATGTTGGGCAGGGCGAGGCCGTAGGGGGCCAGCATCTCGGGCAGCGCGTGCAGCCGGGTGCCGGCGGCGAGGCGCACCCGACCGCTCGCCGCATCCGCCGAGATGATGCCCTGCATCCGGTCGAGGTCGACCAGGATGCCGTCGGTCGCGGCGATCGCGGTGAAGCTGTGCCCCGCCCCCACCGTCTTGACGGGGATGCCGCGCTCGCGCGCCGCGCGCACGACGGCCTGCACCTCCGCGACGCTCGCGGGCGAGGCACGGAACACGGGGCGTGACGCCTCCGAGCGGCCCCAGTTGCGCCAGGGGCCGGATGCGCGCAGCGGTGCCGCCGTCTGCTCGGGGGCCGTCGCCGTCACAGGAACACCTTTCCCTCACCGCGGTACGTCGGAATCCGGTCGACGATCTCATCGCCCGCAACCACCACGAACTCGTCGAGGTGCTCCGAGACCTCGCCCGCCTTCACGTGCCGGAAGACGACGCGGTCGCCGACCCTCATGTCGCGCGCGGCCGCGCCGCGCACGGGCGTCTGCACCTCGCCCGCCTCCTCGCGGGGCAGGAAGCTCAGGCCCTCGGGCCAGACGGGGCGCGGCAGGCGGTCCTGCGCGGGCGGGCCGGATGCGATCCAGCCGCCGCCGAGCACGGTCGCGATGTCGGCGGTCGGGCGCCGCACCACGCTCAGCACGAACGAGGCGGCGGGCGCCGGCCGGAAGTGCTCGTAGCCGTCGAAGAGCAGCGGGCCGAAGAGCCCGGAGCCGGCGGCGATCTCGGTCACCGAGGGGTCGGCGTGCGTCGACTCGAGCGAGCCCGTGCCGCCGCCGTTCACGAACTCGAGCTCGGCGACCTTGCGCACGGCCGCGACCGCGGCGCCACGGCGCTCCCGCAGCTCGGCGGCCGAGGCCTTCTGCATCATCCGGATGACCGCCTTGCCCGCGCCGCGGTTGCCGAGCCCCGCGATCTGCGCCTCGTAGCCCATCATGCCCACGAGCGCGAAGCCCGGGCGCGCGACGATGCGGGCGGCGAGCGCCTCCGCATCCGCCACCGTGTGCACGGGCGAACGCCGCACCCCCAGGTGCCCGAGCACGGGCGCGTGGTACGAGGCGTCGAGCTCGAGGCACAGGCGGATGGTGGCCCGCTTCTCGGGCGCGACGACCGCGTCGATGAGGTCGAGGTGCTCGATCGAGTCGACCATGAGCGTCACGCGCGAGGCGAGCTCCTCATCCGCCGCCAGCCGTGCGATCGCCTCACGGTGCGCCGTCGGGTAGCCGACCACGACGTCGTCGTGCGTCTCGGCCAGCCACAGCGCCTCCGGCAGGGTGTACGCCAGGATGCCGCGGTAGCCGGGCAGGGCGAGCACCGCATCCAGCACCCCGCGCACCCGCACCGACTTGCTCGCCACCCGGATGGTCGTGCCCTGCGCGCGCTGCAGCATGTCGTGCGCGTTCGCGGCGAGCGCCTCGAGCGAGATCACACCGTAGGGGGGTTCGACACCGTCCGTGGCGGCGGCCAGGCGCGGCCACCACTCCGCGGGCCGCTGCCACGGACGGTCGTTCTGGGGGGTCAGTGCGAGCATGGGCTCCTCCTACTTGACGTCGCGCACGAGCGAGACGACGAGCGCACCGAGCACCGCGGCGAGGGCCGCGAGCATGAAGAGGCCGCGGAAGCCGCCGAGCGCGTCGACGACGAGCGCGCCCACGAGCGGGGCGAGCGCCTGCGGCACCTGGAAGGCGATGTTCATGATGCCGAGGTCCTTGCCGCGGTCCTGCGGGTCGGGCAGCACCTGGGTGGCGAGCGCCTGGTCGACGGCCAGGAACGCACCGTAGCCGAGGCCGAGCAGCACGCCGGCGATGAAGGTCGCCTCGTAGTTCGCGATGAACACGAGCACGAACGCCGCGACCGCCTGGGCGAGCGAGCCCCAGATCACGAACACCTTGCGGCGTGCGAGGCGGTCCGACAGGTAGCCGACGACGAGGGCCGAGATGACGACGCCCACGAGGTAGACGGCGATGAGCGGCAGGAGCGCGTCCTCCGCGTCGTCGATCCCGATGTCGAGGCCGAACGCCAGGTAGTAGAGCAGCAGGCCCGTGCCGAGCGCGTTGCCGGTGTTGACGAGCACGCGGCTCGCGAGCGTCCAGGCGAAGTCGGGGTGCCGGCGGGGCGAGATCCACATGCCGCGCATGAGCGCCGCGAAGCTCGCCTCGGGGCGCTGCTCGCGCGTGATCGGGGTCTCCTTCGTCACGAGCAGCACGGGGACGACGAGGATCGCGAGGCCGATCGCCATCGCGAGGTAGCCGAAGGTGATCGTGACGAAGACCTCGGTGATGAGCAGAACGCCCAGGATGATGCCGACCGCCTGCGGTGCCGACATCCACCCCGAGACGAAGCCGCGCTGACGCACCGGCACGAGGTCGGAGATGAGCGCCGTGAGGGCGGAGGCGAGCACGCAGAACCCGACGATCGTGAGCGACCAGAACACCGCGATGAGCACGATGCCGTGCACGACGCCGAGCGCCACGAGGGAGGCGGCGAAGAGCGCCGCTCCGCCGATCACCCACGGGCGGCGGCGGCCGAGGCGGGAGGTCGTGCGGTCGGAGAGGAAGCCCGTGATGGGGAACGCCAGGATGGCGCACGCCCCCGCGATGCCCGAGATGATGCCGAAGGCGACGACCGAATCCGTCCAGTCCTCCGGCTTGCCGATCTCGGCGTCGACCTGCAGCGGCAGGAGCACCTGGAAGGGGCCGAGCTGCGCCATCCAGACGCCGAGCCAGGCGGCGGCGAAGGCGGCGACCCAAGCCCCCGTGACGGCGCGCTGCGGTTCGGCGAAGGCGGACGGCGACCCCGGGGCGGTGGTCTGAGGTGCGGACATGTGAGCTCCTGAGGTGAGTGGTGGGTCAGGCGGATGCGGCGAACGGGGCGAGAGCCCGGGTCGCGAGGTCGATGGTGCGCATCGCCGCCGCGTCGTCGCGGTCGGCGAGCCAGGCGAGCGTGATGCCGTCGGTGAGGGTGACGACGAGCCGCGCGAGCTCGTCGACGGGCACCGACCAGCGGATGCCGAGGTGGGCTTCGGCATCCGCGAGCACCTCGGCGGCGAGGCCGTGATAGCGCGTGTACTGCTCGGCGGGCAGGTCGGCGAGGTCGGGTGAGCGCAGCGCGTACTGGGTCAGCTCGAACATGGCCTGCTCGCGTCCCGGGTCCGCGCGCACGTGGTCGAGGTAGGCCGTGAGGGTGCGGCGGATGACGTCGGCCGGGTCGGCGGGCTCGGCGAGCAACCCCGCGCGCGCGGCATCCCCTTCCCCCGCGACGACGAGCTCGACGACGTCGCGCAGCAGCTCGTCGCGGGACGGGACGGCGTAGTGGAAGCTGCCGAGCGGCATCTGCGCCTCGGCGACGATCGCGCGGGTGGTGGCGGCATGCACACCATCACGGTCGACGACGGTGAGCGCGGCGCGGGCGAGCGCAGCACGGCGCTCGGATGCCGACATACGCGCCACGCGCTCTCCTCTCGCCCGCGAGTCCCCCAGAGTTGGTCAAGTGTCCCAGACACTTGACCTGGACGCCAATCCCCCCGTTGGGGGTGGATGCGCGGCATCGAGGTGGCTGTTGTGGCCCCTTCCCTGCCTGCGAGGGGGGCCACACCAGCCACCTCGACGCGGCGCGGCAGAATGGGGGCACGCCCTCGTAGCCCAATCGGCAGAGGCAGCCGACTTAAAATCGGCCGAGTGTGGGTTCGAGTCCCACCGAGGGCACCCCCGACACGAGAGAGGGCCGCCCCGCGAACGGGACGGCCCACACCGAAACGGATGCTGCTACGCCTTCGGGCGCGACGCGAACGCCTCGAAGGAGGCGCGCGGCACGTCACGGGCCGGGAGCCCCACGAGGTCGCGGCGGAACAGGAAGTTCACGATCCAGTTGCTGAAGACACGCGCCTTGCGCTCCCACATGGGCATCGCGAAACCGTGGTAGCCGCGGTGCATCACCCAGGCGATGAAGCCCTTGATGGCGAGCTTGCGGTACTGGTAGACGCCCGTGTACAGGCCGAGGCCGGCCACCGCGCCGAGGTTCTTGTGGAAGTAGTCGCGCGGGGCCTCGCCGCGGATGTCCGCGACCAGGTTCTTGGCGAGCAGCTTGCCCTGACGCACCGCGTGCTGGGCGTTGGGCACGCAGAAGCCGCCCACACCGGCACCCGTGAGATCCGGAACCGCGGCGACGTCGCCCGCCGTCCACGCATCCGGAACCACCTCGCCGTTCTCGTCGACGATGCGCAGGCTCGCCTGGGCACGCAGACGCCCGCGCTCCTCGATCGGCAGGTCGGTGCCGCGCACGACCGGGTTCGCCATGACGCCCGCGGTCCACACGATGAGGTCGGACTCGAAGCTCTCGCCCGTCGACAGCTCGATCCTGCCGTCGACAGCGGATGCCAGCTGGGTGTCGAGGTGCACCTTCGCGCCGCGCTGGTCGAGGTTCTTCAGCACCCACTGGCTCGTCGGCAGCGACACCTCGGGCATGATGCGCCCCATCGCCTCGATGAGGTGGAAATGCGTGTCGTCGAACGAGATCGTGTCGTAGGCGGCCACGAGCGAGCTCGCGAAGCTGCGGAGCTCGGCGAACACCTCGATGCCGGCGAAGCCGCCGCCGACCACCACGACCGTGAGCAGGCGGTCGCGCTCGGCACCCGCGGGCAGGGTCGAGGCCTTGGCGAAGTTGTCGGTGAGGCGGTCACGGATCGACATCGCCTCCTCGATGTTCTTGAGGCCGATCGCCTCGTCGGCGACGCCCGGGATCGGGAAGGTGCGCGAGACGGCGCCCGCGGTCATCACGACCGTGTCGTAGTCGACGGTCCACGGCTCGCCCACCGCGGGGGTGATCTCGGCCGTCTTGGAGGCGTGGTCGACCTTGGTGACCTTGGCCGTGATCACGCGCGTCTTCTTCAGGTGCCGACGGTGCGGAACGACCGCGTGACGCGGCTCGATCGAGCCCGCCGCGACCTCCGGGAGGAAGGGCTGGTAGGTCATGTACGGCAGCGGGTCGACCATCGTGACCTCGGCTTCGCCGCGACGCAGGTGCTTCTGCAGCTTCTTGGCGGTGTAGAAGCCGGCGTAACCGCCGCCGACGATCAGGATCTTGCGCACGCTGGGGGTTCTCCTCAATCGGGAAAAAAGTCGCGTCCAATCTACCGCGTGCGAGAGCCCCGTCTGTACGAACGGGCGACACCCACGAGGAATCCCCCGATCACGAAGGCGACGACGAGCACTCCGAGCAGCGGCGCCCCCACCTGCCCGAGCAGCAGCGGCGACGGCAGCAGGACCCCCACCGGGTCGAACTCCCGGGCCGGCGCGCGCTGATCGACGGGCGCGGGCGCGAGCTCGGCGGCCTGCTCGTCCGCCGCCTGCCGACGGTTCACCCGGATCCACTCGGCCAGATCGCCCATCGGGTTCGCGTCCACGTGCGCGACATCCGCCGTGACCGCGGCGTACGCGTCGAGCAGGCCGAAGCCGTAGGCGACATCCGGGCCCTCATCCCCCGCGTCGCGCGCGGTCGCCGTGACCCGGTTGATGACGTTCGCCGCGTCGAGCTCCGGATGCGCCGCCCGCACGAGCGCGACGACGCCCGCCACGATGGGGGTCGCCCCGCTCGTGCCCCGCCACCACACGTAGCTGCCGTCGGGCATCGCGCCGACGAGGCTCTCGCTCGGCGCGGACACGCCGATCGTGACCCCCTGCGTCGAGGCGGTGCGGCTCGTGACGCCCGAGCGGTCGACGCCCGCGACGGTCAGAACGCCCGGCACGGTGGCCGGCGCCCCCACCTCCTCGGTGCCCGAGCCGCGGTTGCCCGCGGCGGCGACCACGACCACGTCGTGCTCCGCCGCGTACGAGAACGCGTCGTCCCAGCTCTCGGGCCAGTCGAGGGTGTTGCGGGTCAGCGACATGTTGATGACGTCGGCACCGTGGTCGACCGACCAGCGCACGGCATCCGCGATCTGCGCATCCGAGTCGCCGTCGAAGCCGATCGAGACCGCGAGCAGCGACGCCTCGGGGGCGCTGCCGATGACGCCCGAGCCGGCACCCGTGCCGCGCCCCGCCGCGAGCGAGGCGACGAGCGTGCCGTGCTCGCTGTCGGAGCCGACCGGGGTGCGGCCGTCGTCGGAGCCGCGGCCCGAGACGTCGGTGCCCCCCACCACCGCGCCGTCGAGCTCGCGCGGCCCGCCCACGCCCGTGTCGATCACGGCGATCGTCACCCCGGCGCCGCGCGTGACCGCCCACGCGTCGCGGATGCCGTAGTCGTCGAGCCAGTACTCGGCGTCGCGCACGGTGTCTGCCCGCGCGGCACCGGATGCGGGGCCCGCCGGGGCGGCGGATGCGGCGGTCGCCGAGGCCGCCAGCAGCATCCCGACCGCGACGGCCGCGACCGCGGCGAGCGAGCGCCGGGGCACCTCAGGCTCCGCGGGCCGCGCCCGGCTCGGCGCAGGTGCAGCGCTCGGGCGACCAGCTCGAGCGCTCGAGCGCGGCGTCGCCGATCGGGTTGACGCCGGGGCCCGCGGCGAGCGCGTGCGCGGCGAGCGCGTGCAGGCACTTCACCCGTTCGGGCATGCCCCCCGCGGAGAAGCCCGCGATCTCGGGCACGTCCTCGATGCTCGCACGGTCGGCGAGGTAGGCCTCGTGCGCGGCGCGGTAGGCATCCGCCACCTCGCCCTCGAGCAGCGCGGCGAGCTCCGGCATCACGCCCGTCGCCTCGAGCGTCGACATGGCCGCCGTCGCCCCCGGATGCGAGAGGTAGTAGAGGGTCGGGAACGGCGTGCCGTCGGGCAGCCGGGGGCTCGTGGCGACGACCGTCGGGTTGCCGCACACGCAGCGCGCCGCGATGCCGATGACGCCGCGGGCGGGGCGGCCGAGCTGCTGGGAGACGACCGCGACATCCGCGTCGGTGGGGGCGTCGAACGGGGGGCGGGTCATCCGGCGGACTCCTGGGTCGGGCTCTCGAGCTGGTTCAGCGTCTCGGGGGTCGCCTCGGTGAGCCCCGCCGTGTAGAGGGAGGACAGCAGCGCCGTCGTCCACTCGACGCGGGTCGGCTGGATGCGGTCGCTGATCGGCTGGCTGTCGTGCACGGTCGGCGGCGCGTCGTCGTCGATCACGAGGTAGGCGACGTCGCCCGGGTAGACGTAGTAGAGCCGGTCGCGCGCCTGCGCCTCGACGTAGGCGGGGTCCGCCCAGCGCGCCACCTCGGCGTCGATCTCGTCGAGGTGCTGCTGGGCCGCCTCCACCTCCCGCTCGAGCTGCGCGATCTGCTGGCGCTGCTCGACGAGCGTCTTCAGCTGCGGGGCGAGCACGACGAGCGCCGCCACGATGAGCCCGAGCACGGTGAGCGCGAACCCCGACATGCGGAAGTTGCGCAGCCACGCGGACGCGCGCGACGGCTCGGCCATCGCGACGGCGACGCGCTCGGTGCGGGGCGGGCGGCTCACCGCACCAGGCTACGCGACGGGGCGCCGCGGTTCCCCGCGACGCCCCGTCGGTCAGGCGGTGCCGGATGCTACGCGCGGAACGCGGAGCGGCCCGCGTACACCGCGGCGTCGCCCAGCTCCTCCTCGATGCGCAGCAGCTGGTTGTACTTGGCGACGCGCTCCGAGCGGGCGGGGGCGCCCGTCTTGATCTGGCCGGCATCCGTCGCCACCGCGAGGTCGGCGATCGTCGTGTCCTCGGTCTCGCCCGAGCGGTGCGACAGGATCGCGGTGTAGCCGTGACGCTGGGCCTTGGAGACCGCGTCGAGGGTCTCGGTGAGGGTGCCGATCTGGTTGACCTTCACGAGGATCGAGTTGCCGGCACCGCGGTCGAGGCCCGTCTGCAGGCGCGCCGGGTTGGTGACGAAGAGGTCGTCGCCGACGAGCTGCACCTTGCTGCCGAGCTGCGCGGTGAGGGCGACCCAGGCATCCCAGTCGTCCTCGGCCAGCGGGTCCTCGATCGTGAGGATCGGGTAGTCGGCGATGAGCTTCGCGTAGTAGTCGATCATCTGCTCGGCCGAGAGCTCCTGGCCCTCGTAGCGGTAGACGCCGTCCGCGAAGAACTCGGTGGAGGCGACGTCCATGCCGAGGGCGATGTCGCTGCCCATCGTGAAGCCGGCCTTCTCGACCGCGCCGATGATGAAGTCGAGCGCCTCGCGGGCGGTCGAGAGGTCGGGGGCGAAGCCGCCCTCGTCGCCGAGGCCGGTGGCGTAGCCCTTCGCGTGCAGCTCGGACTTGAGCGCGTGGTAGACCTCGGCGCCCCAGCGCAGGGCCTCGCGGAAGGTGGGGGCGCCGACGGGGAGCATCATGATCTCCTGCGCGTCGAGGCCGTTGTCGGCGTGCGCGCCGCCGTTGATGATGTTCATGAGCGGCACCGGGAGGGTGTGCGCGTTGGGGCCGCCGAGGTAGCGGAACAGCGGCAGGTCGGCCGAGTCGGCGGCGGCCTTCGCGACGGCGAGGGAGACGCCCAGGATGGCGTTCGCGCCGAGGCGGGACTTGTTGTCGGTGCCGTCGGCCGCGATGAGCTCGGCGTCGACGAGGCGCTGGTCGGAGGCCTCGAAGCCCTCGATGGCCGGGCCGAGCACGTCGAGCACGCCGTCGACGGCCTTCTCGACGCCCTTGCCCAGGTAGCGGCCCTTGTCGCCGTCGCGCAGCTCGTAGGCCTCGAATGCGCCGGTGGACGCGCCGGACGGGACGGCGGCACGCGCGACGGTGCCGTCCTCGAGCAGGACCTCGACCTCGACGGTCGGGTTGCCGCGGGAGTCGAGGATCTCGCGGGCGCCGACGGCCTCGATTGCAGACACGGGGAACTCCTTAGGGGGTTGTGGTGTGGGGCGAACGCCCGGCATCGATCCTACCGAGTCCCCACATCCGCCATGCCGTCGCTGAGCCGCCGCGCCCGCCGCGCTGCCGCCGAGCCGCCGCATCCGCCGCGCCCGCCGCATCCGCCGCGCCTTTGTAGAAAATGCAGGAGTCGTCGACGCCGCCCACCGCATCCGCGGGGCCGCCGCATCCGACACGCCCGGGATCTCCTGCATTTTCTACATCGGGCGGCCGGGGGTCGCGTGGATGCGGGGGTCGCGGGGCCGGGGTGGGGGCGGGGGTCAGTCGAGGGGGCGCAGGTCGAGGGCGTCGACGGATGCGGGGGTGTCGGCGCCGAGGAACGCGAAGCTCGTGAAGCCCTGCTCGGCGAGATTCTCGAGCTGCAGCTTCGTGTTCTTGGCGCGCTTCACGAGCCGGGCCCGGTCGCCGCGCGCGACAAGAGCGGACTGCAGGGCGAGCAGCGCGCCGAGCGGCGCATCCGTGTCGTGCACGAGGGCGACGGCCGCACCGCCCGCCGCGGCCGGCGGCTCGAGCAGCTCGACGAGGCGCTCGAAGCCGAGCGAGAAGCCCGTCGCCGGCACGTCCGCGCCGAGGAAGCGGCCGATCATGCCGTCGTAGCGGCCGCCGCCGCCGAGCGAGTAGCCGACGCTCGGGTGGGCGAGCTCGAAGATCGGGCCCGTGTAGTAGCCCATGCCGCGCACCAGGAACGGGTCGAAGACGAGCGGCGCCGCCTCCTCGCCGCGGGCCGCGGCGACCGCCTCGCCGAGCGCGACGAGCCCCGCGACGACCCCGTCATCCGCCCCCTCGGGCAGCGAACGCCGGATGGCGCGCTCGCCGAACGGCAGCAGCTCGAGGGTCTGCGGGCGGCCGAGGAAGTCGCGGAACGCCGCCACGGCATCCGCGTTCGCGCTGCGCTCGGCGAGCTCGGCGACGACGCCCTCCGGGCCCAGCTTGTCGAGCTTGTCGATCGTGATGAGCACGGCGTCGTGCTCGGCCGCGGCGAAGCCGAAGCCCGTGAGCATGCCGATCAGCAGCCGGCGGTCGTTGACGCGGATGGTGGCGTCGGCGAGCCCGAGCGCGTCGACCGTCGCGAGGGACGCGACGAGCAGCTCGGCCTCGGCCTGGATGCCCGCCTCGCCGATGATGTCGATGTCGCACTGCACGAACTGGCGGTAGCGCCCCTTCTGCGGGCGCTCGGCGCGCCAGACGGGCGCGACCTGGATGCTGCGGAACACGTTCGGCAGCTCGGCGCGGTGGCTCGCGTAGAAGCGGGCGAGCGGCACCGTGAGGTCGAAGCGGAGGCCGAGGTCGGCGAGGTCGAGCGGCTGCTCGGCCGCGTGGAGGTCCTCGCGCGTGAGGCCGCGCTTCATGACGCCGAATGCGAGCTTCTCGTTGTCGCCGCCGAGGCCCGCGTTGAGGCGATCGGAGTCCTCCATGACGGGCGTCTCGATCTCGTCGAAGCCGTGCGCGCGGTAGGAGTTCTTGATCACCGAGAGGATGCGCTCGCGGCGCGCCTTCTCGGCGGGGAGGAAGTCCCGCATCCCGCGGGGAGGATTCACCTGAGTCGCCACCCGTCGATTCTGCCAGGGTGCGGCCGCGCCCCCGGCCGCGCCCCCGGCCGCACATCCGGCCGTGCATCCTCCCGCGGGCACCACGACGTCATCCGCTCGGGTGATGCCGAAGCCGCCCTCCCGGCCCTAACCTCGCAGCATGACCGCAGCCCACGCCCCCGCGCAGCCCGCAGCATCGCTCGGCCCCGCCGACATCCGCGTGACCGACCTCGCGCGCTCGTTCGGCGACGTGCAGGCCGTGCGCTCCGTCAGCTTCGAGGCGCACGCCGGCGAGGTGACGGGGCTCGTCGGGCCCAACGGCTCGGGCAAGACGACCCTGCTGCTCATGCTCGCGTCGCTGCTCGTGCCCGACCGCGGCGAGATCCGCATCGGCGGCCACGACCCGGTGACCGACAGCGTCGCCGTGCGCCGACTGCTCGGCTGGATGCCGGACGTGCTGGGCGTCTGGCCGAACCTCACGGTGCGCCGCAGCCTCGAGCTCACCGGGCGGCTCTACGACCTGCCGCGGCCCGCGAGCGCCGCGCGCGCCGCCGAGCTCATCGAGCTCGTCGACCTGGTCGAGCTCGCCGACCGCCCCACGCGGGTGCTCTCGCGCGGCCAGAAGCAGCGGCTGAGCCTCGCCCGTGCGCTCGTGCACGACCCGCGCGTGCTGCTGCTGGACGAGCCCGCCTCTGGCCTCGACCCGGGGGCGCGGATCGCGTTGCGCGTGCTGCTGCGCCGCCTCGCCGCCGAGGGGCGCACGGTGCTCGTCTCGAGCCACGTGCTGGCCGAGCTCGACGAGCTCGCCGACCGCTCGGTCTTCCTCGACGCGGGGGTCTCGGTGAGCGCGGATCGCGTGGCCGCGGCCCAGCGCACCGAACGCGGGTGGCGCATCCGGGCGCTCGACGCATCCGGGCTGTACCGCGCCCTCGTCGAGGCGGGCGTGGATGCGGCGCGCATCGCGACCGAGCCGCAGGGCCTCGTGGTGCCGATCGCGGGCGAGGACCGCGCGGCCGAGCTGCTCGCGACCCTCGTGCGGGCGGGCATTCCCGTGACGTCGTTCGCCCCCGCGGTGGGTGACCTCGAGCACACCTTCCTCGACCTGAGCGCCGACGCCCACCCGGGTGACGATCGGCATCCGCGCCTCGACGGGGAGGGGGCACGATGAGCTGGCTGCACCGGATGTGGACCGTCGCCTCGATCGAGCTGCAGCAGCGGGTGCGCGGCGTCGCCTGGTACGTGCTGCTCGGCGTGTTCGTGTTCATCGTGCTGCTCGTGACGGTCTTCACGACCCTCGCGACCACGACCACCGACGCCCCCGGCGCGGTGCTCTACTCGCTCATCGTCTACTTCGTGCTGCTGCTCGGCACGCTCGTCGCGCCCGCGCTGTCGGGCACCGCCATCAACGGCGACCGCGAGGAGGGCACGCTCGCGACCACGCAGGTGACCCTCGTCTCGAGCTCGCAGCTCGTGCTCGGCAAGCTGCTGGCGGCGTGGATCACCTCGCTCGGCTTCCTGGCCGCCGCGCTGCCGTTCCTGCTGTTCGCGCTCGCGCTCGGCGGCTCGTCGGTGGGCGTCTCGATCGCCTCGATCCTCGCGCTCGCGCTCGAGCTGGGGGTCGTCTCGGCGGTCGGCGTCGGGCTCTCGGGTCTCATCCGGCGCCCCCTGTTCTCGGTCGTGGTCACCTACCTCGTGGTCGCGTTCCTCTCGATCGGCACCCTCATCGCGTTCGGGCTCGGCTCGGCCGTCGCGCAGGAGGAGGTGACGTACGAGTACGAGGCCGTCGACTGGGCGGCGTCGAGCGACGAGATCGACCCCGAGACCGGCTACCCCGTCGACGTCGTGTGCCGCACCGAGACCAACACCTACACGGCGCCGCGCCCCGACCGGGTGTGGTGGATGCTCGCCGCGAACCCCTACGTGCTGCTCGCGGATGCCGTGCCGGCCCGCTTCGACAGCCACGGCAGCCCCGACGACCTGTTCGGCACCATCAAGTTCATGGTGCGGCAGGCGCAGCTGGTGCCCGGGGACGACGGCTGGTCGGAGTGCGACATGGCGGCGGGCGTTCCGACGCCCGACGACCGTGCGGACGCGCTGCTCGAGCGCACGACCCCCAGCTGGGCGGTCGGGCTCGCGCTGCACGTGCTGCTCGCGGGCGGGCTCGTCGCGGGAGCGATCGCGCGCACCCGTGCACCGGCGCGGCGGATGGCGGCGGGCGCCCGGGTGGCCTAGTCCGGCTCGGGCGCGAGGGTGATCGGCGCGGTGACCGGGAGCGGCTCCGCGCCGAGCACCGCGTCGGCGGGCAGCGCATCCGTGACCAGCGCATCCGCGTTCAGCGCATCCGTGCCCGGCGCATCCGTGCCCGGCGCGAGCTGCCCCGGCTCGAGCCGCACGAGCACGATGCCGCCCAGGATGAGCGCGGCGCCCACGAGCCCGAGCGGTGCGATGGCCTCGCCGAGCACGATCCAGCCGACGACGCCCGCGAACACCACCTCGGACAGCCCGAGGAACGAGGCGAGGCGGGAGCCCAGCATCGTGATCGCGGTGATGCCGGCGACGTAGGCGAACGCGGTCGAGACGACGCCCACCGTGACGAGCGGCACCCACCACGGGGCGCGCGCGCCGAAGAAGTCGGCCGTGCCGAAGTCGGCCTGCATCGGCAGGATGCCCACGAGTCCCGCGAGCGCGAGGGCGAGCGCGCCGAGCACGAAGCCCGCCCAGGCGAGCGTCATGGGCGGCACGCCGACGGGCGTGCGGTCGCCGATGATGTAGTAGACCGCGACGCCCACCATCGCGAAGCACGCGAGGCCCACGCCGACCGGGTCGAGGGCCATGCCCCCGGTCGGCCCGATCACGAGCACGAGCCCGGCGACGGCGACGGCCGCACCGAGCAGCACGACGCGGTGCGGCATCCGGCGGCTGCGCGCCCAGGCGAGCAGCAGCAGCGCGACCGGAGCGAGGTACTCGATGAGCAGGGCGATGCTCACGGGGATGCGCTCGAGCGCCGCGTAGAAGGCGAGCTGCACGCCCGCGACCGCGAGCACGGCGTAGACGAGCACGAGCCGCCACGCGCGCAGCAGCGGGCGGAGGTCGAATCGGGCCGCGATGAGGGCCGGGACGGCGAGCGCGATGGCCGCGACGACGAGACGTCCGAGCACCGCGGCGCCGGGCGTCCACCCCTCGACGAAGAGCGGCTTCACGACGGTGCCGCCCGCGCCGAAGGCGAGGCCGGCAGCGAGCCCCATGACGATGCCGAGCACGCCGCGGCGGGCGGATGCGATGGGTGCGGCGGCCACGCGGCTGCTCCTCGAAGGTCATGAGTCAAATGCGGTACGGTCGTGACAGTAACGCCCTGGAGAGTCAGGAGTCAATTGCTTTTCACCCATGACACCGAAGTGAACCTGACGTTCCTCGCCGCGCTGCTCGACACGGCATCCGGCGCCTCCGAGAGCGGGGAGGACGAACTCGCCACCACGGGGCAGCTCGCGGGCCTCATCGCGCGGGCGAAGTTCACCGGGCGCATCGACCGCGACGCCCGGGAGCTGCGCCAGGTGCGCGCGGCCCGCACGAGCATCCGCGAGGTGTGGGGCGCCGACGAGGAGGCGGTCGTCACGTGGGTCAACGAGACCCTCGCGAGCGCGCGCGCCGTGCCGCGCCTCGTCGACCACGACGGCGTCGGCTGGCACATCCACGCGTCGAGCGCCACCGCGCCGCTCGCCGAGCGGATGCGCGTGGAGGCGGCCCTGGCGTTCGTCGACGTCATCCGCGCCGGGCGCCTCGACCGGCTGCGCGAGTGCGAGGCCGACGACTGCACGGGGGTCTTCGTCGACCTCTCCAAGAACGGCTCGAAGCGCTTCTGCTCCACGCGCTGCGGCAACCGGATGGCGGTGCGCGCCTACCGGGCACGCGCAGGCGGCTGAGGGCTCAGGCGCCCTCGGCGGCGCGGATGTCGGCCTGCAGCCGGCGCAGCGCGTCGCGCAGCGCACGCTCGGCGTCGAGGCCCGCGGCGCGCGAGGCGACGACGGTGGCCAGCAGCTCGTCGCCGAGCGCGGCCTCCGACGCCGGGACCGCGGAAGCGGCATCCGGGGCCAGCCCCACCTTCTCGGCGCGCCCCACGAGCTTCGCCGCGAGCGCGAGCGACGGCATGCCCTGCGGGATGCCGTCGAGCACGCTCGCGCGCTCGGGCTTCTCGACGCGCTTGAGCTCGTCCCAGCGGGCGGTCACCGCCTCGGGGGTGTCGGCGACCGCGTCGCCGAACACGTGCGGATGCCGCCCCACCATCTTCGCCGTCATGTGCGCGGCGACGTCCTCGAGGGTGAAGCGCCCCTCCTCGGCGGCGATGTCGGCGTGGAACAGCACCTGGTAGAGCACGTCGCCGAGCTCCTCGACGAGCTCCGCGTCATCCCCCGCCTCGATCGCGTCGACGAGCTCGAAGCACTCCTCCACGAGGTACTGCACGAGCGAGGCGTGCGACTGGTCGCGGTCCCACGCGCAGCCGCCCGGCGCGCGCAGGTGCTCGAGCACGGCGATCAGCTCGTCGAGCCGCGGATGCGGCGAGCTCGGCACGACGGGGCCGGATGCGGGGGGCTCGCTCATCGCTCCAGCCTGCCAGAATCGTGGGGTGCGTCGACGGTCATGGCTCGGGATCCTGGTGATCGTGGCGTTGCTCGCCGTCGGCGGCTACGCGGCGTGGGACCTCTCGCGCAGCGGGCAGGAGGTGCCGAGCGTCACGGCGCCGGGCGGCGCGGAGCCGGAACGACCGGATGCGGGCGAGCAGCCGGGCGAGGCCCCCGGTGAGCAGCCGGGCGAGCGGCCCGCCGCATCCGAGGACCCCGCGATCCCCGCCCGCGCGGGCGAGGCCGTCGTCGACTACGTGCACGACGGCGACACCCTCTACCTGACCGACGGGCGCAAGGTGCGCCTGCTCGGCGTCAACGCGCCCGAGGTCGGCGAGCACGCGCAGTGCTACGGCGACACCGCCACGCGAGAGCTGCGGCGGATGCTGCCGAAGGGCAGCCACGTGCGCACCGTCGCCGACGCGCGCGAGACCGACCGCTTCGGCCGCTCGCTGCTGTTCCTGTTCACCGAGGACGGTGCGCTCGTCAACCTCGAGCTCGTGCGCGGCGGCTACGCCGAGGTGCTCGTGCTCGACGGCGACACCCTGTGGATCGACGAGCTGTACGCCGCCGAAGACGAGGCCGCGGCCGCGTCACGCGGGCTCTGGGGCTCCTGCTGAGCCGAGCCGCTCCGCGACGGGCCGGTCGCGCGGCATCATGAGCGCCGCGACGAACAGCAGCACGGCCATGATCGCCGCCCCCGCGAAGACGGCCGTCGACGCCAGGATCATGGTGCCCGGGTCGGTCTCGTCGCCGCCGAGGTTCGCGATGACCGCGTTCGCGACGGCGCCCAGCACGGCCGCGCCCACCGCCTGCCCGATCGAGCGGGCGAACATGTTGGCCCCCGTGACCACGCCGCGCTCCTGCCAGCCGACGCTCGCCTGCGCCGCCACGAGCGTCGGCACGGCCGAGAAGCCGAAGCCGAGCCCGATCACGAGCGACACGGCCGCCACGCCCCAGATCGAGGGGAACGGTCCGAGCAGGGCGAGCAGCACCGTGCCGAGCACCACGAGCGCCGCGCCGATGAGCGAGGTCGCGCGGAAGCCGATGCGCAGGTACAGCCGGGCCGACACGGCGGAGGCGGCCGGCCATCCGATCGTCAGGGTCGCGAGCGCGAGGCCGCCGACCAGCGGGCTCACCCCCAACCCCACCACGAGGTAGCTCGGCACGAACGCGGTGAGGCCGATGAGCGCGGCCCCCACCATGAGCCCGACGAGGTTCGTCGCCCGCAGCAGCGGACGCCCCATCACCCACAGCGGCAGCACCGGCTCCGCGGCGCGCCGCTCGACGAGCACGAAGACGAGCAGCAGCGCGAGCCCCGCCCCGAAGATGCCGAACGAGGCGGGCGAGACCCAGCCCCAGGCGTTGCCGCCCTCGAGCACGCCGAGCAGCAGCAGGGTGAGGGCCGCCGTCAGCAACGCCGCCCCCGCGTAGTCGATGCGGTGCCGCCGCCGCTCGAGCGACTCGTGGTAGTCGCGCATCAGCAGCCAGAACGCGACAGCGCACAGCGGGATGTTGATCACGAAGATGCCCCGCCAGAAGTCCGCCATCGCGAAGACCCCGCCGAGTGCGGGGCCCGCGACGGCCGCGACCGCCCACACCGCACCGATGTAGCCCTGGGTGCGGGCGCGCTCCTCGAGCGTGTAGATGTCGCCCACGATCGTGATCGTGATCGGCAGGATCGAACCGGCGCCGACGCCCTGCAGCGCCCGGAACGCGATGAGGCTCGGCATGTCCCAGGCGAGCGCGCACAGCACCGACGCCACCAGGAACACGGCGATGCCGAACAGGATGACGCGCTTGCGGCCGATCGTGTCGGCGAGCTTCGCGTAGACGGGCACCGTCACCGACTGCGTCAGCAGGTACACCGAGAACAGCCACGGGAACTGCGCGAAGCCGCCGAGGTCGTCGACGATCGCGGGCACCGCCGTCGAGATGATCGTGGAGTCGATCGCGACGACACCCGTCGCCACCATGACCGCCAGCAGGATCGGGCCTCGCTCGGACCGCAGTCCCACATCGTTCGACATCGTCCAGATTCAAGCGGATGCGGGGCCGCCGCATTCCCGCGGGCAGAATGAGGCGGTGGATCTGCAGCTGCTCGCCCTCCTGCTGGTCGTCGTGACGCTGCTGGTGTGGCGCGCCGTGACCCGCGAGCGGCGCGAGTACGCGCAGTTCCGGCGGATGCGCACCACCTCGGCTCGGCAGAAGGTCATGCGGCGCTGGCTCGTCGAGTCGGCGCTCGTCTTCGGCGGGCTGTCGGCGGCGATCCTGCTCGCCGCCGGGGAGCAGGTGCCCGAGGTGCTGCGGGCGGCCCAGGAGTGGGCGCCGATCGCGGCATCCCGTGACTTCTTCCTCGGCAGCGCACTCGGCCGCGCCCTCGCCGTGGGCGGCGGCATCGGGGCGCTCCTCGCGCTCGTCGTGCCCGTGCTGCTGCTGCGCAACACCGACCCGGACGAGGTGCCCAAGCTCGGCGACATCGGCGCGCTGCTGCCGCGCACCCGGGGCGAGCTGCCGTACGGGGCCGGGCTGGCGGCATCCGCCGGGGTGCTCGAAGAGCTCATGTTCCGGCTCGCGACCCCCGCGCTGCTCTTCGGCATCTGGCCGGATGCGCCGCTCGCCTTCGCGATCGCGACGGCGCTGTTCGGGGCGCTGCACCTGTACCAGAAGTGGGTGGGGGTGCTCACCGCGACCGTGCTCGGGGTGGTCTTCTGCTATCTCTACCTGGTCTCGGGCAGCATCCTGCTGCCGATCGCGCTGCACCTGCTGATCGACGCGCGCTCGCTCGTGCTGCTGCCGCTCGTGCTGGGCCGCGTCTGGTCGAAGCCCGCCTGACCCGCGGCCGGGTCAGCCGGCGGGGCGGTCGTCGGCGTGCCGCGCGAGGTGGCGGGCGTAGCGCTCGGTGAGCTGCACCATGAGGTCGGGCGTCGTCCGGTCGAGACCGAAGACGTAGCCGGGGAAGTCGAGGTCCTGCTGGATCGCCCAGATCTCGTCATGCCGGTCGGGGCTCAGGATCTGCGGCGGATCGCCGACCGCGACCCACGCGATCGGCACGGTCGAGCCCTCCGGCAGCACCGTGCGCAGGTGCACGACCGCGTTGATGCGGATCTCGCTGCGCGCCCCGATGCGGGCGCCATTGAACACGCGCGAGCCCGTCGCCAGGAACACCTCGTCGCCGACCGTCGCGCCCGAGACGGATGCCATGGGGCCCACCAGCACATGGTCGCCGATGTGCAGGGGGTCGGTCGCGCTCGAACGCAGCAGGGCGTTCTCCATGACGATGCTCGAGGCGCCGATCGTGATCGGGCCGCCCTCGGCCGTGACCACCGCGCCGTGCAGGATCTGGCATCCGGCGCCGATCGTGACGTCACCCGAGACGACGGCGGTCGGGGCGATCTGGGCGGTCGGGTCGACGCGCGGGCTCTGGCCGAGGTGTTCGTAGAGCATGGCGTCAGGGTAGTGCGTGGTGACGGTGGTTTCGAGACGGCGCTGCGCGCCTCCTCAACCGCCTGAGCGGGGGGCGGGAGCGGCGGCGGTCAGGAGCGCCTCGACCCAGGCGATGAGCTCCGCATCCGCGAGCCCCTCGGGCATCGGCACGTTGACCGCGTGCTGGGCGGCGAAGAACTTGACGCCCGGGTACATGCGGGTGAGCCGCACCTGGATCGAGTCCGGCGGGTCCAGCGGCGCCAGCCGCATCCGTCCGCCCATCGCCACGACCTCGCCGAGGCCCGCCTTCTGGGCGCGACGCCGCAGCCGCGACACGGCCACGAGCTGCCCGACCGCCTCGGGCGGCTCGCCGTAGCGGTCGGTGAGCTCCTCGACCACGCGGTCGATCGCGTCGTCGGGCGAGAGCGGGGCGGATGCCGTCGACAGCTTCTGGTACGCCTCGAGCCGCAGCCGCTCCGACTCGATGTAGTCCTCGGGGATGCGCGCATCCACCGGCAGCTCGAGCCGCAGCTCGGTCTGCCCCTCGGCGACGTCCCCGCGGAACGCCGACACGGCCTCGCCGATCATGCGCAGGTAGAGGTCGAAGCCGACCCCCGCGATGTGGCCCGACTGCTCGCCGCCCAGCAGGTTGCCCGCCCCGCGGATCTCGAGGTCCTTGAGCGCGATCTGCATGCCGCCGCCCAGCTCGTTGTTGGCGGCGATCGTCTCGAGCCGGTCCTGCGCCGTCTCGGTGAGCGGCTTCTCGGCGTCGTACAGGAAGTAGGCGTACGCGCGCTCGCGCCCGCGGCCCACGCGCCCGCGGATCTGGTGCAGCTGGCTCAGACCGTACTTGTCGGCCGCGTCGATGATGAGCGTGTTCGCGTTGGCGATGTCGATGCCGGTCTCGATGATCGTCGTCGTCACGAGCACGTCGAACCGCCGCTCCCAGAAGTCGACGATCACCTGCTCGAGCTGGTGCTCGGTGAGCTTGCCGTGCGCGACGGCGATGCGCGCCTCCGGCACGAGCTCGGCCAGCTCGGCGGCCACCCGGTTGATCGACGAGACACGGTTGTGCACGAAGAACACCTGGCCCTCGCGCAGCAGCTCGCGCCGGATGGCGGCGGTGATCTGCTTGTCGGATCGCGGCCCCACGTAGCTGAGGATCGGGTGCCGGTCCTCGGGCGGGGTCGCGAGCGTCGACATCTCGCGGATGCCGGTGACCGCCATCTCGAGGGTGCGCGGGATGGGGGTCGCGCTCATCGCGAGGATGTCGACGTTGGTCTTGAGCTTCTTGAGCGCGTCCTTGTGCTCGACGCCGAAGCGCTGCTCCTCGTCGATGATGACGAGACCGAGATCCTTGAACCGCACCTGGTCGGACAGGATGCGGTGGGTGCCGATCACGACGTCGACCTCGCCGCGCTCGAGCCCGTCGATCGTGTCCTTCGACTCCTTCTCGGTCTGGAAGCGGCTGAGCGCGCGCAGGTGCACGGGGAAGCCCGCGAAGCGCTCCTGGAAGGTCTCGAGGTGCTGCTTCACGAGCAGGGTCGTCGGCACGAGCATCGCCACCTGCTTGCCGTCCTGCACGGCCTTGAACGCCGCCCGCACCGCGATCTCGGTCTTGCCGTAGCCGACGTCGCCCGAGATGAGGCGGTCCATCGGGATCGGCCGCTCCATGTCGGCCTTCACCTCGTCGATCGTCTGCAGCTGGTCGGGCGTCTCGGCGAACGGGAACGCCTCCTCCAGCTCCCGCTGCCACGGGGTGTCGGGACCGAAGGCGTGACCGGGGCTCGCCATCCGCGCGCTGTAGAGCTTCACGAGCTCGACGGCGATGTCGCGCACCGCCTTGCGCGCCTTGCCCTTCGCGGCCGCCCAGTCGGATCCGCCCATCTTCGACAGCGCCGGATTCTCGCCGCCCACGTAGCGCGAGAGCTGGTCGAGCTGGTCGGTGGGCACGTAGAGCTTGTCGCCCGGCTGCCCGCGCTTGCTGGGCGCGTACTCGAGCACGAGGTACTCGCGGGTGACCTTCTCGTGCTGGGTGCCGAGCGGCCCGCGCGCGACGCGGCCGCCGCCCGTCACCTCGCGCGTGACGAGCTCGACGAAGCGGCCGATGCCGTGCGTCTCGTGCACGACCGCGTCGCCGGGCTTCAGCTGCAGGGGGTCGACGACGTTGCGGCGGCGGCTCGCGAGCCGCTTCGGCTGCCGGGAGTCGATACCCGCGGCCCGCCCGTAGAACTCGGCCTCGGAGAGCAGGGAGAGGCGCGCGCCCTCGCACTCGAAACCCGCCTCGACGGATGCCGTGACCAGGTAGGCGACGCCGGGTTCCGGGTCCGCGGGTGCCGCATCCACCACGCGTGCCGCCACCTCGCGCTCGGCGAGCACCTGCGCGGCGCGGTCGACGAGACCCGCGCCCGCGGCGGCGATCGCGACCGACCAGCCGTCGTGCACGAGCCCGGCGACGTGCGCGACCGCGCCCTCGACCTGCCCCGCGAAGCTCGGGATGGCGCGGCCGTCGACGCGCGTCACGTCGTCGTCGCCCGCGTCGAAGGGGCTGAGCGTCCACCACGTGCGCGGGCGCGCCTGGCTCCGCAGGGCCGAGACGGTGAGGAAGTCGCCCGTGTCGAGGCTCGCCTGCAGGTCGATGGGGGCGGAGGCGCCCGCGGTGGCCGCGCTCCAGGCCGCGTCGAGGAACTCGCGGTTCGTCTCGGCGAGGCTGAGCGCGCGGGTCGCGACGCGCTCCGGCGAGAGCACGGCGACCGCCGCGTCGTCGGGCAGGTAGTCGGTGAGCGGTACGAGACGGCCGACGAGCGCGGGGGTGAGCGACTCCATCCCCTCGACCGGGATGCCCTCGGCGATCTTCGCGAGCATGGGCGCGATCGCCTCGTACTCGTGCTGCAGCTCGCGCGCGCGGGCCCTCACGGCATCCGTGATGAGCAGCTCGCGGGCGGGGCCGAGCTCGACGGGGCCGAGCTCGCCCGGCAGCGAGCGCTGGTCGGCGACCGAGAAGGCGCGCAGCTGCTCGAGCTCGTCGCCGAAGAAGTCGGCGCGCACCGGGTGTTCGGCGTCGGGGGCGAAGACGTCGAGGATGCCGCCGCGCAGGGCGAACTCGCCGCGGCGGGTCACGAGGTCGACGCGCGCGTAGGCGTGCTCGGCGAGCCGGATGCCGAGGGCGGCGAGGTCGTAGCCGCGGCGGCCCGTCTCGAGCACGACGGGCTCGAGCTCGTCGAGGCCCGGCGCGATCGGCTGCAGCGCGGCGCGCACCGAGGCCACGAGCACGACGGGGTGGGCGCGGTCGCCGTCCCGCCAGCGGCGCAGCTCGCGGAGGCTGCGGAGCCGCCGGCCGACCGTCTCGGCGGAGGGGCTCAGCCGCTCATGCGGCAGGGTCTCCCAGGCGGGGAAGGGCAGCACGAGCGCATCCGGGCACCAGCTGCGGTACGAGGCGGCGACCGCATCCGCCTCGCGACTCGTGGCGACGATCGCGAGCAGCGCCTGTCCGCGGCCCGCGCCGCGGGTGCGGCGCTCCAGCAACCCGGCGAGCAGCGGCACACGCAGGCCCTCGACCGCCGAGAAGTCGCCGTCGGATGCGGCCCCCGCGAGAGCGTCGGCGTAGCTCGGAGCGCGCGTCAGCACCGGAATCAGCGAGGCGAGTCCCATTGGATCGAGTCTACGGCGCCCCGCCGCCGCGCGCCCCGCGTCCGCGCCCGCCGCATCCGCGCGCGCTCAGGCGCCGCATCCGCGCCCGCTCCCCGGCCGCATCCGCCCGCTCTCCGGCCGCATCCGCCCGCTCTCCGCCCGCATCCGCCCGCCGCATCCGCCCGCGCAATGTAGAAAATGCAGGAGAACCCGGGCGTGTCGTCGCTGCGTGACCCGCGGCGGCACACATCCGGTCCGACGACTCCTGCATTTTCTACAAAGCGGATGCGGCGGGCGGGCGGGGCGGGCAGGTCGGGGCGGGCGGATGCGGCGGGGCGGGCTAGGGGCGCGGGGCGTGCCAGCGCTGCTGGGCGGCGAGGAGGCCCTCGCGGATGATGTCCTCGGTCGCGTCGGCGGCATCCGACAGCAGCGACGGGAGCGCCTCGCGCTCGAGCTTCGAGAACGGGGAGAGCACGAAGTCGGCCGGGTCCTGGCGGCCGGGAGGGCGCCCGATGCCGATGCGCACGCGCGCGAAGTCGGGGGTGCCGAGGGCGGACTGGATGTCGCGCAGGCCGTTGTGGCCGCCGTGCCCGCCGCCCACCTTGAGCTTGACGGTGTCGAACGGGATGTCGAGCTCGTCGTGCAGCACGATGACGCGGTCGGCCCCCAGGCCGAAGAACTTGGCGGCGGAGGAGACGGGGCCGCCCGAGAGGTTCATGAACGAGTTGGGCTTCACGAGCACGAGCTTCGGGAGCCCCGGACCCAGCCGCCCCTCGGCGAGCTGGGTGTTCGTCTTGTGGCGCGTGAACCGCGCGCCGACACGCTCGGCCAGCACGTCGAGCGCCATCTGGCCGACGTTGTGGCGGTGGGCTGCGTAGCCGGGCCCGGGATTCCCGAGCCCGGCCACGAGCCAGGTGTCAGCGAGGATCGGATTACTCCGCGTCGGCCTCGGCGGCGGCGGCCTCGGCGGGCGCCTCCTCGGCGGTCTCGTCGGCGGCGGCCGACACGGCCGGCAGCACGACGCTCACGACGAGCGTCTCGACGTCGCTGATGAGCGCGACACCCGAGGGAAGCACGACCTTGTCGGCGTGCAGGTGGGTGACGGCCTCGACGCCCTCGACGCTGATCTCCACAGCATCCGGGATCGACAGCGCGGGCACCTCGAGCGTGAGGGTGTGCGCCTCCTGCTCGAGCACGGTGCCGGGGGCGGCCTCGCCGACGACGTGCACGGGCACCTCGACGTGGACCTTCTCGCCCTTCTTCACGACGATGAGGTCGATGTGCTCGATGATCTGGCGCACCGGGTCCTTCTGCACGTCCTTCACGAGCGCGAGCTCGTTCTTGCCGGCGATGTCGAGGTCGAGGACCGCGTTCGCCTTGCGCAGGATGAGGCCGACCTCGTGGGCGGGCAGGGTGATGTGCTGCGGCTCGGTGCCGTGGCCGTAGATGACCGCGGGGACCTTGCCGGCGGCGCGGATCTTGCGGGCAGCGCCCTTGCCGAACTGCTCGCGGACCTCGGCGACCAGCTTGTTGTCGTCGGACATGGTGACTCCTTGGGCTCTCGCCCGATCGATGTGGGGTCTCGTCGCGCCGCCTGCGGCGGCGACTCAACCCGCGGGACTCAATTTCAACTCGAACGCACAACAGCGTGAGGAAAGACCTGGGCCTGCCCACCGCGTCGATCACGGATGCTGAACCGCGTACGCGGTGCGGCATCCCTCGCCGAAGTTCGCAGCGAGTCTACCCCGTGTCGGCGGGCGACGCAGCACGAGCCGACCCGGCCGGTCACGTCCCCCCGCGGCCGTCGGGTGCGGCGCCGGCATGGTGTTCGACCACGCACTCGGGGCCGACGCGGGTAAGCAACGTCGGTCGTGACGATCCCGGCCGGGCCGACATCCCCTCGCCCGCGGTCCGAGTCCGTGGGCGACGTCCTGCCCGACGGTACGGAACGGCGGCGCGGCGGATGGGGCGCCGAGATGACCGCGATCATGCCGACGGGCGCGCACCTTGATCCGGATCAAGATGCGAGACGTTCTCCGTGCCACCGGCGCGCCTAGGGTTGAGCCGACCACGCGACGAAAGGGGCGGGCATGACGGACCTCTCGAGCGCCAACGCCCTGCGGGTGATGCGCGGCATGCTGCTCGCCGTCGCCGACGAGCCCCTCCCCGAGATCGACATCCTCGACCAGCACGCCCAGCTGATCGCGCTCGGCGCGGAGGAGCAGGTGATCGGGGCCGACGCCGCGTCGCCGTACCTCTTCTACATCGTGCAGGGTCTCGTGCGGGTGGAGGCGACGCAGGGCGGCCCGCCCGTCGTGCTCGGCATCCGCGAGGAGGGCGAGATCGTCGGCGACATCGCGGCGATGGGCTTCCGCGCCGTGCAGCGCCTCGTCGACCTCGACCTGCATCCGCGCGCCCGGAGCGTGCCGAAGCACGGCGGGGTCCCGGCCGCGCTCACCATCACGACGATCGAGCCGACCGTGATGCTGCGCGTCGACTCGCGCGTCATCGTCGAGCTCGCGGAACGCCACCTCGCGTGGAGCCGGGTGGTGCTCGCCATCATCGTCGTCAACACGATCACCCGGCGCGCCGAGTTCGCCCAGACGCACAGCAGCAGCGCCGCCGAGAGTTACGCGGCGCTGCTCGCCGAGCGGCCCGAGCTCGTGCGCCGCATCACCCAGCGCGAGCTCGCGCGGCTGCTCGGACTCAGCGAGGCCGGGATGAGCCGGGTCGCGAAGCGCGTGCACGGGCGCGGTCCGCGCCCGTAGGACGCCGTCGGACGAGAACGCCGCAGAACTCAGCGGAACTCAGTAGAACTCGCGCGTGTTGACGACGTTGAGCAGCGGCTCGCCGTCGAGCAGACGGCGGGCGTTCTCGGCGAACAGCTCGGCGATGAGCCGCGGCTCGTGCGGGCTCAGGGCGGCCGCGTGCGGCGCGATGACGACGTTCGGCAGCTCCCAGAGCGGGCTCTCCTCCGGCAGCGGCTCGACGGCGGCCACATCCAGCACCGCGAGCCCGACCCGGCCGTCGCGCAGCGCCGCGACAAGGGCGTCCTCGTCGACCGTCGTGCCGCGGCCCACGTTCACAATGGTGATGCCGGGCTTCACCGCGGCGAGAACCTCGGCCGAGAGCATGCCGCGGGTCTGCTCGGTGCCGGGCAGGGCGAGCACGATCGCGTCCGCCTCGGCCGCGGCATCCGCGAAGGCCTCGACCGGCACGATCGCGTCGACCTCCGCCTCCACCTCGCGGCGGTGCACGCCGACCACCCGGCAGCCGAGCGCCCGCAGCCGGCTCGCGACGACCCGGCCGATGCCGCCGAGCCCCACCACGAGCACGGTGCTGTCGGCGAGCATCCCGAGCGGCTCGCGCGGGCCCCACTGCCGCCGGCTCTTGAGCTCGGTGAGCCACGGAAGGCGCTTGGCCCCCGCGAGCACGCCGAACAGCGCGAACTCCGCGAGCGGGCCCGCGTGCACCCCGGCGGATGTCGTGAACAGCACGCGCTCGAGGTCCGCCTCGGCGAGGTGGGCCGCCTTCACCTGCTGGCCCCCACCCGCCGGGATCGTGTGCACCCAGCGCAGCCGCGGGTTCGCCGCGACCGTGCGGCCGAGCGCCCGCCCCGAATGGTCGGGCACCCCGAAGAGCGCCTCGGCGGAGTCGAGCATCCGCTCGTAGCGCTCCTGCTGCTCGGGGGTGCGCTGCTTCGGCCCCACCATCCAGTCGGCGCTCGGGTCGGTGAGCAGCTCGGGCTCCCAGACCACCTCGAGGCGCTCGTCGCGGGCGATGAGCTCCACGAGCTCGGGCGCGAGCGAGGTCGCGATGACGACGCGCAGCCGCCCGGTCACGGCTGCTCCAGCTCACGGACGGCCGCGGCGACGATCGCGGCGGGCGCCTCGGCGACGTCGTAGACGCGCACACGCTCGTCGGCATCCGGACGTTCGAGGGTGGCGAGCTGCGAGTCGAGCAGCGCGGTCGGCATGAAGTGGTCGGCGCGCGCGCCCATCCGCTCGGCCAGCAGCTCGCGGCTGCCGTCGAGCAGCACGAATCGGATGCCGGGGGCGGCGGAGCGCAGCCGGTCGCGGTAGACGCGGCGCAGCGCCGAGCAGGCGATCACGACGGGCGAGGCGGCGAGGCGCTCCCCCACCGCGTCGAGCCACGGCCAGCGGTCGTCGTCGGTGAGCGGGATGCCGGCCGCCATCTTGGCGACGTTGGCGGCGGGATGCAGCGCGTCGCCGTCGACGAACGGCAGCCCGAGCGCGGCGGCGAGGGCGGCGCCCACCGTCGACTTGCCGGATCCGGAGACCCCCATGACGACGACGGATGCGGGAGAGACGGTCACCCTCCTACGCTACCGGCGCGCAGCGGCGGCTCCCCGGCATGCGCGACCCGATACGCTGGAGCCCTCCCCCCAGCAAGTCGGAAGGTGTCCCGCGTGTCCGGAAACGAAGCCAAGGCCAACATCGGAGTCATCGGACTCGCCGTGATGGGCTCCAACCTCGCCCGCAACCTCGCCAGCCGCGAGGGCAACACGGTCGCGATCTTCAACCGCAGCTACGAGAAGACGCAGGCACTGCTCGACGAGCACCCCGAGGCCGGCTTCCTGCCCGCCGCCACGTACGAGGAGTTCGCGGCGACCCTGTCGCAGCCGCGCACCGCGATCATCATGGTCAAGGCGGGCGCGGGCACCGACGCCGTCATCGACGAGCTCGTGCGCGTCTTCGAGCCGGGCGACATCATCGTCGACGGCGGCAACGCGCTGTTCACCGACACCATCCGCCGCGAGAAGGCCGTGCGCGAGACGGGCATCAACTTCGTCGGCGCCGGCATCTCGGGCGGCGAGGAGGGCGCGCTCAACGGCCCCTCGATCATGCCCGGCGGCTCGGACGAGTCGTGGGTCACCCTCGGGCCGATCCTCAAGTCGATCGCCGCGGTCGCCGAGGGCGAGCCGTGTGTCACGCACGTCGGCCACGACGGCGCGGGCCACTTCGTCAAGATGATCCACAACGGCATCGAGTACGCCGACATGCAGCTCATCGCCGAGGCCTACGACCTCATTCGCCGCGGCACGGGCAAGAGCCCCGCCGAGATCGCCGACATCTTCGCCGAGTGGAACCGCGGCGAGCTCGAGAGCTACCTCATCGAGATCACCGCCGAGGTGCTGCGCCAGACGGATGCCGCCACCGGCAAGCCGCTCGTCGACGTGATCCTCGACCAGGCGGGCGCCAAGGGCACGGGCGCGTGGACCGTGCAGACCGCGCTCGACCTGGGCGTGCCCGTCTCGGGCATCGCCGAGGCCGTCTTCGCGCGCTCGCTCTCGTCCAAGCCCGCCCAGCGTGCCGCAGCATCCGCTCTGCCCGGGCCGGACGGCACCTTCGACATCCACGATGCCGACGCCTTCATCGAGGACGTGCGCCAGGCGCTCTACGCCTCCAAGATCATCGCCTACTCGCAGGGCTTCGACGCGATCGTCGCGGGCGCCGAACAGTACGGCTGGGACATCAAGAAGGGCGACATCGCGGCGATCTGGCGCGGCGGCTGCATCATCCGCGCGCAGTTCCTCAACCGGATCACCGAGGCGTACGCCGAGAACCCCGGCCTCGTCGCGCTCGTCACCGCCCCGTACTTCGCGGATGCGGTGACCCGCACCCAGCAGGCCTGGCGTCGCGTCGTGGTCGCCGCGGCCGAGGCGGGCATCCCCTCGCCGGCGTTCTCCTCCTCGCTCGCCTACTACGACGGGCTGCGTGCCGACCGCCTGCCGGCCGCGCTCGTGCAGGGGCAGCGCGACTTCTTCGGCGCGCACACCTACAAGCGCGTCGACGCCGAGGGCACCTTCCACACCCTGTGGTCGGGCGACCGCAGCGAGATCTCGGCGGTCGACACGCACTGAGGCGGGAGCCGCTCGCGGCTGTCGGAGGGCGTGGCTTCGAGGCGCGGCTGCGCCGCTCCTCAGCCACCTCAGGTGGCGCACGGCTCAGGTGGTTGAGGAGGCGCGCAGCGCCGTCTCGAAACCGCCGTCGCCCGCAATGCTCGAGTGTTGCGGACGGCATGGCTTCGAGACGCGGCTGCGCCGCTCCTCAGCCACCTCAGGCACCGCACCTCACCAGGACGGGTTGTCGATCCCGAGCGGGCGCGGCGCGCGCTCCCACGCGATCCGCACGCCCGCGACCTCGAGGGGCGGCGGCAGCACCCGCACGGGGCCCCAGCCGGTCTGCACGAGCTCGCCGTCATCCGGCTCGTCGATCGCGAAGCGGGCCGCGCGCGGCAGCCCCCGCGCCTCCTCGAGCAGCGCCGCGGTGCGGGCGAGCGAGAGCCGCGCCTGCGAGCCGACACCGCGCCGCACGCGGTCGCGCAGCCCCGTGAGCACGGCCGCGGCCATGAGGTAGCCGGTGGCCTGATCGAGCGCCTGCACGGGCAGCGGAACCGGACGGTCGGACGCCGCAGCGCGCATCCCGGCATCCGCGATCCCCGACGACATCTGCACGAGGCTGTCGAAACCGCGCCGCTCGGCCCACGGCCCGGTGAAACCGTAGGCGTCGAGCGACACGTCGACGAGGCCGGGGCGGGCCGCACGCCGCTCCCCCGCGCCGAGGCCGAGGCGCTCGAGCGCATCCGAGCGGTAGCCGTGCACGACGACATCCGCCTCGCCGAGCAGCCGTCGCAGCTGCGCGAGCCCCGCGGGGTCGCGCGCGTCGAGCTGCGCGGTGCGCTTGCCGAGCGTCACCTCGGGGGCGAGGGCGGGCTCGTCCCAGCCGGGCGGGTCGACGCGCAGCACCCGGGCGCCGAGGCCGGCGAGCAGCCGCGTCGCGACGGGACCGGCCAGAACGCGCGTCAGGTCGAGCACCCGCAGCCCGTCGAGCGGGCGCTCGTGGGTGGGGCGCCATCCGGATGCCGCACCGTCGTCGTCGGTGTGCTCGCGGGCGACGAGCGGCTCAGCCGCGACGGCCACGCCCTGCGGATGCCGCCGCCACTCCTCGGGGCGGCGCATGGCCGCCGCGCATCCGCCCTCCGCGACGACGTCGGCCTCGAGCGCGTCGGCCGACCAGATCGCGACCGCACGCGCGATCGCCTCGGGCTCGGCCTCCACCCCGAGCACGCGGAGCGCCGCCTGACGGTGGTGCGGGGCGTTCGTGTGCAGGCGGATCCAGCCGTCGGATGCCGCGTAGTCGCCCGCGATCGCGTCCCACGGTGCGGGGGCGCGCCAGCCGACCGGCCGCACGCCCGAGCGGAACCACGCGTCCGCGAGCTCGCGGCGCACGGTCGCGGGCGGGCCCTCGATGCCGCCCGCGGCGAGCAGGGCGGTGAGCGCGGCGCCCGACGCGGCGACGGATGCGGCGGCGAGGTCCGAGGCGGGGTACGCCGACTCGAGGCTCGCCGCGCCGGTCACGTTGACGGCGTCGACCTCGACGCCGAGCGCCTCGGTCATCCGCTGTCGCAGGAGTGCGTCCGCTGAACCCGCCATGAGCCGACGCTACCGGCGGGGGTGGGCGGCGGGAAGAGGCCGCCTCGGCCGAGGTGGCCGGGGAGCGGGCGGGGCCCGCGTCTCGAAGCCGCGCCGTCCGGACGGGGCGAGGCAGCAGGTGCGACACTGAAGCCATGAGCGACGACGAGCTGCCCCCGGAGCTCGCCGGCTACGAGCCGGGCGAGGCGCGCGTGCGCCGTGGGCCGCGCGCCCAGCGCATGGGGCAGCTGGTCGTCGTGGTCGCCATCGTCGCGCTCGTACTGCCCGGCGCGCTCATCGGCCTCTCGACCGCCCTCCGCACGGCCGAGCTGGCATGTCGCGTCGTCGGCTCGACCGAGGCGCCGGACGCCGTCGCCCTCGAGGCGCGCTTCGAGCTCAGCGGCCACGAGGGCCCCGGCTGGTACTGCTACGCGACCGAGTTCGGCGGGCGCGAGATCCAGCTGCGGTTCCTGGGGTTCATCCCCAACGTGCGGGTCGCGGGGTAGCTGGTTTCGAGACGCCGCCTGCGGCGGCTCCTCAACCAGCGGGCAGCGCCGCCTGCGGCGGCTCCTCAACCAGCGGGCAGCGCCGCCTGCGGCGGCTCCTCAACCAGCGGGCAGCGCCGCCTGCGGCGGCGACGAGGCAGGGCTCAGGCGGCGCCGTCGAACATCGAGGTGACCGAGCCGTCGTCGAAGACCTCGTGGATGGCGCGGGCCAGCAGCGGCGCGATCGGCAGCACCGTCAGGCGGTCCCAGCGCTTGTCGGCGGCGAGCGGCAGCGTGTCGGTGACCACCACCCGGTCGATGAAGTCCGACTGCAGGATCTCGGTCGCGGGGTCGGAGAACACCGCGTGCGTCGCCCCGACCACGACGCTGGTCGCGCCGTGCGCCTTGAGCGCCTCGGCGGCCTTCACGATCGTGCGCCCCGTGTCGATGAGGTCGTCGACGATGAGGCACGTGCGCCCCTCCACCGGGCCGATGATCTCGTGCACGCTCACCTGGTTCGGCACGAGCGGGTCGCGACGCTTGTGGATGATCGCGAGCGGCGCACCGAGCTTGTCACTCCAGATGTCGGCCACCCGCACGCGCCCCATGTCGGGGCTCACGACCGTGAGGGTCGACGGGTCGAGGCTGCCCTGGAAGTGCTCGAGCAGCACCGGCATGGCGAAGAGGTGGTCGACGGGACCGTCGAAGAAGCCCTGGATCTGGGCCGCGTGCAGGTCGACGCTCATGATGCGGTCGGCACCCGCCGCCTTGAACAGGTCGGCGACGAGCCGCGCCGAGATCGGCTCGCGACCGCGCCCCTTCTTGTCCTGCCGGGCGTAGGGGTAGAACGGCGCCACGACCGTGATGCGCTTGGCGCTCGCGCGCTTGGCCGCATCCACCATGATGAGCTGCTCCATGAGCCACTCGTTGATGGGCGCGGTGTGCGACTGGATGATGAAGACGTCCGTGCCGCGGATCGACTCGCCGAACCGCGCATAGATCTCGCCGTTCGCGAAGGTGCGCGCATCCGTCTCGACCAGCTCGGTGCCGAGCTCGCGCGCGACCTGCTCGGCGAGGTCCGGATGGGCGCGGCCCGAGATGAGTACGAGACGCTTCTGACCGCTGGCCTTGATTCCGGACACTTTCCCGCTTCCCGCTCTCCTCGGCGCCGCCCTGTGCACCGAGTCTAACGGCGAGCGGAGCCGCCCGGCTTCCCTATCATGGGAGCCGAGGTGCCTCGATGCGGCGAGAGGAGGCTCATGGCCGAGCCTGCACGGGTCGCGGTCGTCGACGACCACGAGCTGGTGTCGCTCGCGATGGGCGAGCTGATCTCGTCGCACGACGACCTCGAGTTCGCGGGGCACGCCCCGACCGTCCGCGAGCTGCACGCGCAGGGCATCCGCGCCGACCTCGTCGTGCTCGACCTGAACCTGCGCGACGGCTCGCAGCCGTCGGAGAACGTCGAGGCGCTGCGTGCGCACGGCGCCGAGGTCATGGTGCTCACCTCGGCCGAGAACCCGTACCTCGTGCGGGAGGTGTCGCGCACCGGGGTGCTCGGCATCGTGCGCAAGTCGGTGCCCCCGGCCGAGGTGCTCGACGTCATCGTGCGGGTCGCGCGCGGCGAGCCCGTGCCCACCACCGAGTGGGCGGTCGCCCTCGACTCCGATCCGGCGCTGCGCACGGCACCGCTCACCGACCGCGAACGCGAGGTGCTCGCGCTGTACGCGACGGGGCTCGGCGCGCGGGCGGTCGCGCAGCGCCTGCACGTGAGCGAGAACACCGTGGCCGACCACATCCGCCGCATCCGCACCATGTACGCGCAGCTCGCGCGCCCCGCCAACACGAAGATCGAGCTGTACCAGCGCGGGCTCGAGGACGGTTTCCTGCCGCCGCCGGTGTCGTGACGCGCGACGCGCCCACCGGCTCCCCCGCCGGCTCCCCCGCCGACGCCCGCAGCTCGGAGCTGCGCGCCCTGCGCCTGCTGACGGCGCTCATCGCCGCGACGACGCTCGTGGCATCCGTCGCCGCCGGCTTCGCCCGGGGTCTGCCGGTCGCCTCCGCCGCGCCGGCCGGATACCGCATCGCCGTGGTCGCTGCGGTCGCCGTGCCGCTCGTGGCCGGCGTCGTCGCCCCGTGGGTCACGGCGCGGACGCTGCGCGCCCTCAACACCGTCACCCTCGCCGCGTTCGCCGCGCTGCTCGTCGGCTTCCTGCTGCTCGCGCTGCCGACGGGCGGCGCCGCGATCCCCGTCCCCTGGTTCCTCACCGTGACCGCGGCCCCCGTGACGGCGGCGCTCGTCGCCTGGGGGCGGACGGGCGGATGGGTGACCCTGGGCGCGCTCGTCGCGCTCGTGCAGGTGATCCGGAGCGTGTCGGAGGACGACACGCTCGACACCGTCGCCAACGACACCTTCACCTTCTTCTCGGCCGCCATGGTGCTGCTGCTGGCCGGTCAGCTCGTGACGGCGGCGCGCCAGTTCGACCGCGCGACGGCGCTCGCGGCCCAGGCGGCGACCCGCCGCTCGGAGGATGCCGCCCGCACTGCCGCGACGGAGCGGCTGCGGCTGCTCGTGCACGACGAGCTGCTCTCGACCCTGTCGCTCGCCGCGCGGGTGACGCCCGCCCTGCGCGGGGCGCTCGCCCGCCAGGCCGAGCGCGCGCGGCGTCTCATCCGCGAGCTGCCCGAGATGGGCGCCCCGGATGCGGCCGACGGCTTCGCGGCGCAGCTGGCGGCGCTCGTGGCCGAGGCGGCCCCCGACGCGCGGCTCGAGACCGCCTCGGGGAGCTCGACGCCCCCCGCCGCGCTCGCCCCCGAGGTGGCCGAGTCGCTGCTCGCGGCCGCGCGGCAGGCGCTCGGCAACAGCGTCGCGCACGCGGGGCCGGGCGCCCGCCGCACGGTCGAGCTGCGGCATGACGGCTCGGGGGTGCGTCTCGTGGTGCGCGACGACGGCGTCGGCTTCGACGCGAATGCGGTGCCCGCCCACCGGATGGGGGTGGCCGAGAGCGTGCTCGGCCGGATGCGGTCGACCCCGGGCGGCTGGGCCGAGCTCGAGACGCGGCCGGGCGCGGGCACGACCGTCACCCTCGGCTGGCGCGCGCCCCGCGCGGCGACGGGCGCGGCCGCGGGCCAGGTGACGGGCACGTCGGCCACGGCCGCCACCGCGACCACCGCATCCCTGCTGCTCGCCGCCGACCCCGGCTCGCGTCGGCTGTTCGCGGTGGCGCTGTGCGCGCTGCTCGCCGCCCAGACGGCGCTCGCCGCGCTCGCCGTGCTGCGCACCGGGGAGGCGCTGACGGCCGTGCTCGCCGTGCTCGCGGTGGCCGCGGGCTTCGCGGTGCTCGGGCCGCTGGGGCGCACCGCGCTGCACCCGCGGCGCACCGCGATCGTCGTCGCCCTCGCGGTGGCGACCGCGGGCCTGAGCTGGGTTCCCGTCTCACGCGATCTGGCACGCTACGGCGACCTCTGGTACCTCGCCTCGCTCGCCTTCGTGCTGGTCGTGCTCGCGATGCGCGGGCGCCCCGGCGCGGCCCTCGCGGCGGCGGCGGGTGTCGCCGTGCTCGCCTTCGCGGGCGTCGTCGTGCAGCACAACGACGGTCCGGATGTCGTGGCCGCCACGACCCGGATGCTCGCGATCGTGGGCGTCGGCGTGGGGTTCGTGCTCGGCATCATGCGGCTGCGCGCGCGCACCCTCGGCCTGCGCCGCGACGAGCTGCGGACGGTGCGCGCGGAGAGCTTCCGTGCGGCGTCGGCGCGCGAGCTGCGCGCGCGCACGCGCGAGCTCGAGCGGCTCATCGGCGGGGTGCTCGAGCGGCTCGCGGGCGACGCGGCGCTCGACGAGCCGCTGCGGCGGGACTGCGTGGTGCTCGAGGGGCGGCTGCGCGACGGCTACCGCGCGGGGCGGCTCGCCCGGCATCCGCTGATCGACGCGGCGGCCGCGGCGCGCGGCCGCGGCGTCGACGTCGCCCTCTTCGACGACCCGGACGGCGCCGAGCTCGACGAGGCCGAGCTCGATCGGATCGCCGGCTGGCTCGCCGCGCGCCTCGACGAGACCGAGGGCGGGCGCTTCACGGGGCGGATCCTGCCGGCGGGCAGGCCCGCCGCCGCGAGCGCTGCGGACGACGTGCGGGTGCGGGAGCTCCCGCACGCGTCCCCGTGAGCAGCAGCATCGCGGCGGCGACCGACGGCCGCCCCGCTCAGCCCGCCGCCGCGGCGAGCGCCGCCACCTCCGTGTCGAGCTTGATGACGCCGTAGTCCCAGCCCTTGCGGCGGTAGACGACGCTCGGCTTGTCGGTGCGCGCGTCGATGAACAGGAAGAAGTCGTGCCCCACGAGCTCCATCCGGTCGACGGCGTCCTCGGCCGTCATGAGCTCGGCCGGGAACTCCTTCTCACGGATCACCACCGGGCTCCACGCCTCGGCCGACTCCTCCTCGACGACCGGCACGGCCCCCGTGGCCACCTTCTCGATGACGTCCGCGCTCGCCGGCACGACATCCGTGCCCGCGAAGCCGGCGGCCGCCGCCTCGCGCAGCGAGGTCGGGCGGTGCAGACCGCGGTGCACCTTGCGGCGGTCCTTGGCCTGGCGGATGCGCTCGACGAGCTTGTCGTAGGCCATGTCGAAGGCGGCGTACTTGTCGCCCGCCCCGGCCTCCGCGCGCACGATGGGCCCGGGGCCGAAGAGGGTCAGCTCGACGCGGTCGTCGCCGGAGGATCCGTTGGTCTCGTGGTGCCGGCAGAGCTTCACCTCGAGGGCGAGAGCACGCGGCGCGAGCAGTTCGACCTTGTCGGTCTTCTCGGTCACGTACTCCTCGAACCGGTCCGGGATCCCGACGTTGCGTCCGGTGATGGTGACATCCATGGCGACTCCCTGATCCGGCTTGAAGTGCCGCCTGCTGATCAGGCGGTCGTCTCCTTCGCGCCTTTCAGGCCACCGTAGCCCCGGCTCCCGACTTTGTCACCAGCCGAAGGTCCCGCGGCGCGTCGGGGCCCGCGCAGGGGCGTCGCGGCGATCGCGACGGCCCCCACGACCTCCCCGCCCGCCGCGCGGATGGCGGCCGCCACGGCCTCGACCGTGGCCCCCGTGGTGACCACGTCGTCCACGATCAGGAAGCGCCGGCCGTCGAGGCGCAGGCGCGCCCGGTGCACGCCGCGGAGGTTCTCGCGCCGCTCCTCGCGCCCCAGCCCCTTCTGCACCCGGTGCGGGCGGGCGGGCCGCAGCACCCGCGCGGGCCGCCATCCGGTGCGCGCGAGCACGCACCGCACGGGGTCGACCCCGCGACGCCGGAACGCGGCCCGACTCGTCGGCACGGTGCACAGCTCGACCTCGGGTGCGGGGTCGCTGCGCGCGAGCGCCGCCGCGAGGAGCTCCGCGAGCGGGGCCGCGAGCGCCGTGCGCCCCTCCTTGCAGGCGAGCACGACGCGCCGCACGAGCCCGTCGTAGCGGGCCGCCGCGTGCACGACGACGCCGTCCGGCGCCACGGTGCGCACGGCATCCGTCACCGCGAGGTCCCGCAGCGCGCGTCGGCACTCGCCGCACAGCTCGCGCCCCTCGCCCCCGCACCCCGCGCACGCCACCGGCAGCACGAGGGCGAGCGCGTCCAGCGCCGCCTCGCGCAGGGACTCACGCCACGTCATCCGGCCAGCCTGGCGGTGTGCGCCGCGGCACGGGCGGCGGAACCCGCCGACTGTGGACGGATGCTACTGCTGCGTCGCCAGGAAGGAGGCGACGACCGCGGTCTTCTGCCACCCGCCGCTCGAGTTGCGCCGCCACACCGTGCCGTCCTCGGCACGCACCCGCACCCCGTCGACGAAGTTGCCACCCACGAGCTGCACGCCCGCGTCGAGGTGCCCGAGGCTCTCGTGGCGGCCGCCGATGCGGTAGCTGTCGACGCGCACGCCCGTGCTGTCGCGGCTGAGGGTGACGACCGTCGAGGCGTCGAGCCAGGCGGCGTCGAGCAGCTGGGCCGTGCCGACCGGCAGGCTCAGCGGCTCGCCGAAGCCCGTCGGCACCCCGTCGCCGCCGCGCACGATGCCGGCCAGGGTGAGCGCGGGCCCGGAGGCGTCCTGCGTGGCGATGATGAGCCTCGAGCCGTCGCGCGACACCTCGAGCGACACGATCTCGCCGTCGAGGTTCGGCGCCGAGATCGGATGCGGCACCCCCGACGCGTCGAGCGCCACGATGCTGTCGGCCGCGTCCGCGACCGCCGACCACACGAAGCCCTGCGCGTCGAGGCCCGGGTCGACGAGTCCGCGCCGCTGGTCGAGCAGCAGCGGCGGCGCGCCCGCGGCGACGAGCCACACGCCCTCGGCGCTCCGCACGGCCGCGCTCTGGCGGTTGCGGGCGACGACGGCGCCGAGCGGGGCGAGGCGCTCGATGTCGGCGCTCAGCCGGGGCAGCCCCTCGACGGCCGAGGAGCTGAGGTAGCCGAAGCCGCCGTCGGCGAGCCCGAGCGGGTCGCTCGCCACCACGAACGACGACTCGGCGGAGTCGCCCTCGGCCACGTCGAGCGGGAAGCCGCCCGCCGTGAGCTGCACGTCGCGCACCTCGCTCAGCGAGAGCAGGGTCAGGCGGGCCTGCTGCAGCATCCGCCAGCGGGCGTCGTCGTCCTGGCTCGCGACGTCGGCGGTGAGCGCGATCGTGGCGGTACCGTTCGCGACCGTCACCCCGGGGTCGATCGCGGCGCCGGAGGGGAAGGCGGTGATGAGCACGCCGTTCTGGTACCAGGGCGAGGGCCCGGCCAGCAGTGCGCGCGTGATCCGGTCGGCGCGGCCCGGCGCGTCGGGGAACCAGCGCACGTCGGGCACGAGCGCGGTGCCGCTCGGGTCGAAGAAGTACAGCGGCGTGGCGGTGAAGGAGTTCTCGAAGCCGCGGGTCGAGATGACGCTCCCCTCCGGGGCCGAGGAGATGCGCCACTCGCCGTCGGAGTTGCGCACGAAGGAGTAGTCGAGCCCGTCGCGCTCCGGATCCCGCAGCTGCTGGTAGGCCCCCGTCGCGTCGACCACCGCCGAGACCGTCATGTCGACGTGGAGCCCGCCGTCGGGGGTCTCGACGGGGGCGACGGGCGAGTCGCTCACCCGCACGCGCGCGGTCGGCGACCACTCGCCGCGGAGGGTGTCGCTGAGGAACTGCCGCGCGACCGAGTAGTTGCCCTGCGGCGCGCGCTGCGCCCCCAGGAACCCGGCGAGGATCTGCTCGGGGCCGTCACCCGCCTGGGGACCGGGCGGCAGCACGAGCAGACGCCCGTCGTCGCTGCCCGTGTCGATGTCGACGGTGCCGACGGGGCCCGTGGTCGGGATGCCGGCGCAGCCCGCGAGGGCGAGCGCGGCGACGAGGGCGGCGGCGAGCGCGCCCCGCATCCGGGTGGGGGAGGTCACGGCACGACCTCCCTGTCGGGCGGCAGGTCGAGCGGCGAGACGCCCATGAGCTGCTCGCCGCCGTGGCGCGGCAGGGTGAGCCGGAAGCAGCTGCCCGCACCCGGTTCCGACCAGACGGCGAGCTCGCCGCCGTGCGCCGCGGCGTCCTCGAGCGAGATCGCGAGGCCCAGGCCCGTGCCGCCCGTGGTGCGCTGGCGCGAGGGATCGGCCCGCCAGAAGCGGTCGAAGACGCGCTCCACATCCGCCGGCGTCATGCCGACCCCGTAGTCGCGCACCGCGATCGCGACCGCGCGCTCGTCCGAGTCCACGTAGACCACGATGGGCTTCGCCTCGCCGTGGTCGATCGCGTTGCCGAGCAGGTTCTGCAGGATGCGGCGGATGCGGCGCGCGTCGACATCCGCCTCGAAGTAGCCGCCGGGCGCGACGAGCCGCACCTCGCTGCCGCGCTCCGCGGCGAGCGGCTCGACGGCCGCGATCGACTCCTCGACGAGGCGCACGAGGTTGGTGGGGTCGGTCTCGAGTTGCACGGCGCCCGCGTCGTAGCGGCTCATCTCGAGCAGGTCGGCGAGCATCGCCTCGAAGCGCTCCACCTGGGTGTGCAGCAGCTCGGCGGTGCGGGCGGTCGCGGGCGGGAAGTCCTCGCGCTGGTCGTAGAGCACGTCGCCCGCGAGCCGGATGGTGGTGAGGGGCGTGCGCAGCTCGTGCGAGACGTCGGAGACGAAACGCTGCTGCACGCGCGAGAGGTCGGCGAGCTGCCGGATCTGGGTCTGCAGGCTGTCGGCCATCCGGTTGAAGGAGCGGGCGAGCGTGGCGAGCTCGTCGTCGCCCTTGACCGGGAGGCGCTCCTCGAGGTCGCCCGCGGCGAGCTTCTCGGAGACGTCGGCGGCCACCCGCACGGGCCCGACCACGAGGCGCACGACGAGGTAGGCGACGCCCGCGAAGAGCAGCACGAGGGCGAAGCCCGCGAACACGAGGATGCCCTGCACGAAGTCGAGCGCCTGCTGCACGTCGGCGAGGTCGTAGACGAGGTAGAGCTGGTAGCCGCCCGCCGAGACGGTGTCGAGCAGGGCGCCCGTCGTGATGCCGGGCGTCGTGCCGCTCGCGGAGGTGATCGCGACCGGCTGCCACGAGATGACGCCGCCCTCGCCCGTGCTCACCGAGGTGTCGAGCTCGCGCGAGACGAAGAGCGTCTCGAAGTCGACGACGCTCGCCCGGGGGTCGATGAGGTTGACGGCGTCGTCCGCGGCCGTGAAGAAGCCGAGGTAGCTCGCCGTGGTGGAGCGCTGCACGGTCGCGAGCACGGTGTCGGCGGTGGCCTGCACGTCGACCGCGTCGCCGAGGTCGGCGGCGTTGGTGAACATCCGCTGCGCCTGCTCGACGGCACGACCCGACTCGGCGATCACCTGGTCGCGGCGCGAGTCGAACAGGTTGGAGCGCACCGAGGTCGAGATGACGATGCCGATCACGGTGACCGCGACGGCCGAGAGCAGCACGGTGAGCACGATCGTGCGCACCCGGAGCGAGCCGCTCCAGAGGTGCACGAGGCGCCCCGCCCAGCCGCGCCAGTCCCACCGCACGGCAGGGACCTCAGGTGACGGCGCCCGCGCGGTAGCCGACGCCCCGAACGGTGGTCACGATGCGCGGGTTGTCGGGGTCGTGCTCGACCTTGGCGCGCAGGCGCTGCACGTGCACGTTCACGAGGCGCGTGTCGGCCTTGTAGTGGTAGCCCCACACCTGCTCGAGCAGCATCTCGCGGGTGAACACCTGCTGCGGCTTCGCGGCGAGGGCGAGCAGCAGCTGGAACTCGAGCGGGGTGAGCGTGATGGTCGTGTCGCCGCGCCGCACCTCGTGTCCCGCGACGTCGATCACGAGGTCGCCCACCTGGATGCGTTCGCCCGTGTCGGGGAGCGCGGGGCGCAGGCGCGCCCGGATGCGGGCGACGAGCTCCTTGGGGTTGAACGGCTTCACGACGTAGTCGTCCGCGCCGGATTCGAGGCCCTGCACGACATCCGTCGGCTCGCCCTTGGCGGTCAGCATGATGATCGGGACGCCCGACTCGCCGCGCACGGTGCGGCACACCTCGAGGCCGCTCATGCCGGGCAGCATGAGGTCGAGCAGCACCAGGTCGGGGCGCTCGTCGCGGAAGGCGTCGATGGCCGAGCCGCCGTCGGCGGCGAAGAGCGGGTCGTAGCCCTCACCGCGGAGGATGATGCCGATCATCTCGGCGATCGCGGGGTCGTCGTCGACCACGAGAATGCGCGCGTTCATGGACCTCGTTCGTTCCGTGTCTCCCGCGGGCGCGGGGCGTTTCGCTTCCTCACAGGGTAGCGGCACGGGTGGCAGGAGCGAGTGGTGCCCGCCGTGCTGTCGCCGCCCGCGAACTGCACCTATGCTGTGCGCACCACCCATCTCGAGGAACGAGCCCCGTGTTGTCCCTCCGCACCGCATCCGCTCTGCTCGCCGTCACCGCGCTCGCCTCGCTCGGGCTGGCGGCTGTCGCCGCCCCCGCACCCGCGCACGCCGCCGCCCCCGACCCCGTGTGCGTGGCCGCGGATGCTGCGCACACCATGAGCTGCACGCTCACCTTCGGCTTCACGGGCGCCGAGCAGAGCTTCGTGGTGCCGCCGACCGTGACGAGCATCGAGGTCGAGCTCACGGGTGGTGCGGGCGGTTCCGCGTCCGAGCCGGGCGGGCAGGCGCACCGGGTGACCGGGCGGATCCCCACGACCCCCGGTCAGACGCTGTACGTGCTCGTCGGCGGCAACGGCAGCTGGGGCAGCGGCGGCTTCAACGGCGGCGGGGACCCCGGGGTGGGCACGGATGCGACGCCGGGTGCGGCGGGCGGCGGCGGGGGTGCGACCGACATCCGCACGATCTCGTCGACGACCCCGCTCGCGACGATCGACTCCCGCCTGGTGGTCGCCGGCGGGGGCGGCGGCGCGGGCTACAGCACGCACGCGTCGGGCATGTCCGGCGGCCACGTCGGAACCGCCGGCGCGTGCGCGAGCTACCCGCCGACGTGCGGCGGCAGCCCGGGCGTCGGCACGACGGGCGGCATGCCGGGCACCACCGGCGGCAGCGCCGGCACGCTCGGCGCGGGCGGACACGGGATGGACCAGCTGCCCGGCATGACCTCGTACACCGCGCTCGGCGGGGGCGGCGGGGGCGGTCTCGCCGGGGGCGGCGGGGGCGGCGGCAACGGCGGGGGCGGCGGCGGCTCCTCGCTCGCGGGCCTCGGCGGCGGCGGGCAGCGCACGAGCAGCCCCCCGGGTGCCGTGATCCGCTACGAGCTCGACGTCGACACGGTGAGCTTCGCGGGTACCGAGGGCGATGCGGGCGACACGCTCAGCATCACGGCCATCGCCTCCTCGAGCGCCGCGCCCGGGCACACGGCCGACGCGACCGGCAAGCTCTCGGCGATCGCGGTGTTCGCGCACCAGCCGGTGGGCACCGACCCCGCCGAGCTGCACTGCACGGGCTGGGACTGCACCTCCGCGAAGTCGGCGACGTACCTCATGTCCCCCGGCTTCGTGGCCACCGTGCCGCTGCCGGACATCGAGCCCTGGTTCCTGCCGACCGGCCCGTTCGCGCTGACCTTCGCGAGCCTCCCGCAGGCCATCACCTTCGCGGACGGCACGCTCCCCCTCGGCGGGAGCACGACGCTGGCGGCGACGAGCGACAGCGGTCTGCCGGTGAGCTACGCGCTCCGCAGCGGCGATGCGTGCACCCTCGTGGGAGCCGTGCTCACGAGCACCGACGTCGGCACCTGCCGTGTCACGGCGAGCCAGGCGGGCGAGAACCCGTACGCCGCGGCGCCCGAGGCGACCGCCGACTTCACGACCGCCGCGGCCGTCGTCGCGGTGCCCGGCGACCCGGCCGCGCTCACGGTCGTCGCCGGGGACGCCTACGTGTTCCCCGTGACGGTCGAGGACGGCGACGGCACGCCCCTCGCCCCGCAGCCCGCGCTCACGTTCAGCGCCCCCGGCTGCGGCTTCGACCCCGTCGCGGGCGTGTTCACCGTCGCCGGGGCCTGCACCGTCTCGGTGGGCGTGCCCGCCGCACCGAGCCTCGGCACGAGCTTCGTCGTCGAGGTGCTCCCGGCGGCGCCCGAGGCGCTCACGCTGACCGCGGCATCCGACCGGGTGCAGCAGGGCAGCACGCTCGTGTTCGAGGTCGGCGGCGTCGACCGCTTCGGCAACCCCGTCGACACCGCATCCGCGACGCTCAGCTCCTCGGTGGCGGGCGACATCGTCGACGGGCTGCGCGTCACCTTCCCCCACGCGAGCCCGCACGTGATCACCGCCACGCTCGGCGAGGCGAGCACCTCGATCACGGTCGAGGTGATCCCGACCGCGGATGAGGGCGCGCTGGCCGCGACGGGGGCAGCCGAACCGTGGCCGCGCGCGGGCCTCCTCGCGGCGCTCGCCCTGCTCGCGGGCCTGCTGCTCGTCGGCCGATCCCGCCTCCCGCGACGCGGGTGACGCCTCCCCCGCGCACGGACGCCGCCGCGACGCGGGCGGGCCGATCCGTGTGCGGGTGTGGAAGCATGGCCGCACACCGCCGCACGGGCGCGCCACGACGAGAGGGGACCGCGTGACACAGTTCACCGGTGCGTTCCCCGCGCCCGCCTGGACGCCGCCCGCCCGCGAGCCGTTCATGCCGCTGCGGCCGCTGACCCTCGGGCAGGTGCTCGCGGGGGCGTTCCGCGGGCTGCGCCACAACCCCGGGGTCACGCTCGCGCCCGCCCTCGTGCTCTCGATCGCCGCCGCCCTGCTGAGCGCGGGCTTCGGGCTCGTCGTGGTCGCGCCGCTCGTCACGGCCACCGGTTCGAGCGCCCTGGGCGGCGGCAGCTACGGCTGGGTGAGCGGCTTCGCGGCCGGCGCGTTCGGCTGGCTCATGCAGCGCGCCCTGCTGCAGGGCGCCGGCACCCTGCAGCAGGGGGTCGCATCCGTCGACGTCGCCCACGCCGTGGTCGGGCGGCGGCTCACCCCCGGGGGACTGCGTCGCCGCACCCGCGGGGTGCGCGGCCCGCTCGTGGCCTGGACCGCGATCGTCGTCGTCGCGACGCTGCTCGGCGGCGCCCTCGCGATCGGTGTCATGGGGCTGCTCGCGCTCGGGGGGCCGGCGGTCGCTGTGCTCGGCGGCTTCCTCGTCTACCCGGGCGCGGCGGTCGCGGCCGCGTGGCTCGGCACGAGGGCGGCGTTCATCCCCTCGGTGCTCGTCGTGGAGCGGCTGCGCTTCGGCCCCGGCGTGCGACGCGGATGGCGGCTGACACGCGGATGCTTCTGGCGCACCTTCGGCACCCGTCTGCTCGCGTGGGCGATGATCTGGCTCGCCACCTCGCTCGTGGGGATCCCCGTGACGATGCTCGTGGGCTGGCTGACCGGCATCGTGGCGGGCAACGGCGCGGCGGGTGACGGGATGCTGCTCGGCCGCATCGGCGAACTGCTCGCGGCCGTCGTGACCGCCGTCGTCGCCGCGCTCGGCCTCGTCGTCACGACATCCGCCGACGCCGTGCTGTACCTCGACACGCGGATGCGGCGGGAGGGTCTCGACCTGGAGCTCGCCCGGTTCCTGGAGCGGCGCCGCCCGATCGTGCGCTTCGACCCGAGCGAGCCGGACCCCTACGCGCCGCCCGCCGAGCTGACCGCGGCGCGGGTCGTCGCGCCCGCACCGCCGACGACGGGGCCCTCGTGGGGGTGATCGGGGCGATCGCGGCGTCGGCCGCAGCGGCGGCGGGGGCGTTGCGCGCCTCCCGTGCGCCGTCCGGGCCGCACCTCGAGGCGCCGCTCGACCCCGACCGCGACGAGGCCCGCCGGCTGCTCGAGGAGGAGCTCGCGCGGGCCCGCTACCAGGAGGGGCAGGGCGGGGGACGCCCCGAGGTGCCCGAGTGGCTGCAGGAGCTGTACCGCTGGCTGCAACGGCTGCTCGACTCGCTCACCGGCACCGGCAGCGTGCCCGGATGGATCGTGCTGCTCGTCGTGGTCGGCGTCGCCGTGGTGCTCGTCGCCTTCCTCGTGTTCGGGATGCCGCGGCTGCGGGCGCGGAGCCGGGTCGCGTCCGCCGACGCGCTCTTCGAAGCCGACGACCACCGCGATGCCGCCGCGATTCGCCGCGACGCGGAGACCGCCGCCCACGCGGGGCGCTGGGCCGAGGCGATCGCCGAGCGGTTCCGTGCCGTCGCGCGCTCGCTGCACGAGCGCACCCTCGTGACGACCGTGCCGGGCAGCACGGCGCACGACGTCGCGCGACGCGCCGCGACCCCGCTGCCCGAGCACGCGGGGCGGCTCGAGCTCGCCGCCGACGACTTCGACGCCGTGCGCTACCTGGGCGATGCGGGCGACCGCGAGCGCTACGCGCGCCTCGTCGAACTCGACGAGGCCGTGCAGCGCGCCCGGCCACGGCTCACGGTGACGGGCGCTGCGACGGGAGCTGCCGCATCCGCCGAACCGTTCGCGAGGGTCGAACCGTGAGCGTCGCGACCGCATCCGACACCGTCGCCGCCGGCCGCCGCTGGCCGCGCGTGCTGCTCTGGGTCGCGGTGGCGCTCCTCGTCGTGTTCGGTGCGCTGCTCGTGTGGGCGGCGGCCGGCGAGGAGGTGGGCGAGCACCGACGCTCGCCCGAGGACCCCGCGCCGGCGGGCGCGATGGCGCTCGCCGAGGTGCTGCGGCGGCAGGGCGTCGAGGTGGAGGTCACCCGCTCCCTCGCCGCGACCCGTGCCGCGCTCGGCGACGGGCGCGACGTCACCCTGCTCGTCGACGACGACTGGTGGGTGCTGCGCGCCGCGAGCTACGAGAGTCTCGGCCCGCTCGCGCAGCACATCCTGCTCGTGCAGCCCATGGACGACGCCCTCACAGCCCTCGCCCCCGAGGTGGAGTACGCGGGCTTCGCGGGCGGCGAGGAGATCCCCGCCGACTGCGAGCTCCCGGCCGTGCAGCGCGCCGGAACCGTCTCGGGCGGAGGCGACGGCTACACGGCACCCGCCGACGCCATCCGGTGCCTCGGCGGCGAGCAGAACGCCGCGCTCGTGCGGGTCGTGCACGGAGAGCGCACGATCACGGTGCTGGGAGCAGGCGCGGTGCTCACCAACGCGCGCATCACCGAGGCCGGCAACGCGGCGCTCGCGCTCGGCCTGCTCGGCGAGCAGCCGCGACTCGTCTGGTACCAGCCCGACCGCGACGACCTCGCGCTCGGCGACGGCACGGGGCTCGGCGAGCTGCAGGCCGACTGGTACGCGCCGCTCGTCGTGCTGCTGCTGCTCGTCGGCGCCGCTGCGGCCGTCTGGCGGGGGCGGCGGATGGGGCCCGTCGTGATCGAGGACCTCCCGGTCGAGGTGCGCGCGAGCGAGACGATGGAGGGGCGCGCGCGCCTCTACGAGCGCAGCGGCGCCCGCGAGCACGCCCTCGCGACGCTGCGGCAGGCGACGCTGCGTCGGCTCGCCCGCACGCTCGGGCTCGGCCGCACCGCCACCCCGGCCGAGGTCGTCGCGGCGACCGCCGCCGCGACCGGCCGCGACCCGGCGGGCCTCGACGCCCTCCTGCGCACGACCGCGGCGGGCGACGACCGCGGCTTCGTGCGCCTCTCCGACGCCCTGCTCGAGCTCGAGCACGAGCTCAGCCGAGCGGTGCGGCCCGGCTGACGACCGCGGCGCGACACACCGCATCCGGACCCACCGCATCCGACCACCGAACAGAATGGACGACATGGCCACCACCACCGAACTGCGCGACGCGCTGTCGCGGGTCCGCCACGAGGTCGGGAAGGCGGTGGTGGGCCAGGACGGCGCCGTCACGGGCCTGCTCATCGCCCTGCTCGCCAACGGGCACGTGCTGCTCGAGGGCGTGCCCGGCGTCGCCAAGACCCTGCTCGTGCGCTCGCTCTCGCGTGCGCTCTCGCTCGAGACCCGGCGCGTGCAGTTCACGCCCGACCTCATGCCGGGCGACATCACGGGATCCGTCGTCTACGACCCGAAGACGGGCGAGTTCGCCTTCCGCGAGGGGCCCGTGTTCACGAACATCCTGCTCGCCGACGAGATCAACCGCACCCCGCCCAAGACCCAGTCGGCGCTGCTGGAGGCGATGGAGGAGCGCCAGGTGTCGGCCGACGGGGTGACCCGCGCGCTGCCCGCCCCGTTCCTCGTCGCCGCGACCCAGAACCCGATCGAGTACGAGGGCACCTACACGCTCCCCGAGGCGCAGCTCGACCGCTTCCTGCTCAAGCTCGTGCTCGAGCTGCCCGAGCGCGAGGCGGAGGTCGAGGTGCTCACCCGGCACGCGGGCGGCTTCGACCCGCGCGACCTCGAGGCCGCGGGCGTCACCGCGGTGCTCGACGCCGCGACGCTGCGCGAGGCGCAGACGGATGTGGCGCGGACACCGGTGAGCGCCGACGTGCTCGGCTACGCGGTCGACCTCGCCCGCGGCACGCGGCAGAGCCCCTCCGTGCGGCTCGGCGTGAGCCCCCGCGGCACGACCGCGCTGCTCGCCGCATCCCGCGCCTGGGCCTGGCTCTCGGGGGCTGCGGGCGTCACCCCCGACCACATCCAGGCGATGGCGCTGCCCGTGCTGCGGCACCGCATCCAGCTGCGACCCGAGGCGGAGCTCGAGGGCGTCGGCCCGGACGCCGTGCTGCGCTCCGTGCTGCAGCAGGTGCGCGTGCCGATCTAGTCACATGGCGATCTCGGGCTGGTTCGTGGCGGCGCTCGCCCTCGGCGCCGTCCCCGTCGTGCTGCTCGGCGGCTGGCAGGGCCTCGGCGTGTGGCTCCTGCTTCTCGTGCTCGCGGGTGCGCTCGACCTGCTGCTCGCGGGCTCCCCCGCGGCGCTGCGGGTCGTGCGCGAGGTGCCCGCGCGCACGCGCCTCGGCGAGACCGTCGAGGCGACGCTGCTCGTGGTCAACGCGGGGCGGCGCACCGTGCACGGCATCGTGCGCGACGCGTGGCAGCCGTCAGCGGGCGCGCGCCCCACACGGCAGCGGATGACGGTGCCCCCGGGCGAACGGCGCGCGATCGCCACCCGGCTCACCCCGACCCGGCGCGGCGAGCTGCACGCCGCGGGCGTCACCATCCGCTCCACCGGCCCCCTGCACCTCGTCGCCCGGCAGCGCACCCTCGCCGCCCCCGCCGTGCTGCGCGTGCTGCCGCCGTTCACCTCCCGGCGGCACCTGCCCTCCCGCATCGCCCGGCTGCGCGAGCTCGACGGGCGCACCGCCCTTCTCGTGCGCGGCCAGGGCACCGAGTTCGACAGCCTGCGCGAGTACGTGCGCGGCGACGACGTGCGCTCGATCGACTGGCGCGCGACCGCGAGGCGCCGAGACCCCGCGGGCGGAGGGGCCAAGCTCGTCGTGCGCACCTGGCGCCCCGAACGCGACCGGCGGATCGTGCTCGTCGTCGACTCCGGGCGCACCTCCGCCGCACGCATCGCCGACGAGGTGCGGCTCGACACCGCCTTCGAGGCGAGCCTGCTGCTCGCCGCCCTCGCCACGCGCGCGGGCGACCGCGTCGACCTCGCCGTCTACGACCGCCGGGTGCGCGGACGCGTGCAGGGGGCGACGGGCGCGCAGCTGCTGGCCCGGATGGTGGACGTGCTCGCCCCCGTCGAGCCCGAGCTCATCGAGCCGGACTGGCGCGGCGTTCCGGCGCTCGTGCGCTCCATCACCCCGCACCGCGCGCTCGTCGTGCTGCTCACGACGATCGACGCCCCGGGCAGCGCGCAGCCGCTGCTCGCGATGCTGCCCGAGCTCACCCGGCACCACACGGTGGTCGTCGCCACGGTCACCGACCCGGATGTCGTGGCCGCCGCCGCCACGCGCGGCACGAGCGACGAGGTGTACCGGGCGGCCGCCGCGGAACGGGCGCTCGACGACGCGGGGCGGGTGGCATCCGCGATCCGGCGCCTCGGCGGCGACGTCGTCACGGGTGCCCCGCAGGAGCTGCCGCCCGCGCTCGCCGACCACTACCTCGCGCTCAAGGCCGCGGGCCGCCTCTAGCGACACCCGACCGCGCAGCCGGGGCACACCCATCCGCCCGGCTACCCTGGGAGCCGTCCGACCGCCACGAAAGGAATGGGCACATGGCCGACACCGCCGCACCCGCACCCCTCACCCGCCGCCTCATCGCCGAGGTCTTCGGCACCTACCTGCTCGTCTTCGGCGTCATCGGCGCCGCGCTCTTCTTCACGCCCGACAACGGGGGCGCGCTTCCCGTCGCGCTCGCGGTCGGCCTCGCCGTGCTCGTCGGCGTGTACGCGGTTGGCGCCATCTCGGGCGGCCACTTCAACCCGGCGGTCACGATCGGCGCCGCCGCGGCCGGCCGCACCGGCTGGGCCGATCTGCTGCCGTACTGGGTCGCGCAGATCGTGGGCGGCCTGCTCGCCACCCTCACCCTCGGCCTGTTCGGCGTGCTGAGCGGCAAGAGCCTCGACTTCGGCGCCGTCTCGAACGGCTTCGGCGAGCACTCGCCTGCCGGCTTCAGCCTGTGGGCCGTGTTCGTGGCCGAGATCGTGGCGACCCTGCTGTTCGTGCTCATCATCCTGTGCGTGACCGCCGCGGGCCCGAGCACCGCCGGCTTCGCGCCGCTCGCGATCGGCCTCGCGCTCACGCTCTTCCACCTCGTGATGATCCCGGTCAGCAACGCCTCGCTGAACCCGGCCCGCTCGATCGCGACCGCCGTCCTCGGCGGCACCGACGCGCTCGTCGAGCTGTGGGTGTTCCTCGTGGCCCCGCTCGTCGGCGGCCTGCTCGCGGGCCTCGTCTACCGCCCGCTGTTCGGCGCCAAGACCGCCTGACCCCCGGTCCCCGAAAGTACGTGCGTCGGGGCGTTTTCGCCTCGAATCCGCGCCGAAGTGCGTACTTTCGGGGACGCGTGCGTTCGGGGGCGTAGGGGCTCGAGGGCGCGCGCTCGGACGCTCGGCTCAGACCGAGACGATGCGCCGAGCGCCCGCCTCGAACTCCTCGACGTCGCCCGAGGCGCCCGCCCGCACGGCGCGACGCCCCCACACCCACTGGTAGACCACGAACGCGCCGAGGGCGAGCGTGCCGATGCCGATCTTGATCGGCCACGGCCAGTCCTGGCGGGTGACGAAGCCCTCGATGACCCCCGAGACGAGCAGCGCGAACACCATGCCGGCCGCGATCGTGAAGAACGCCCGGCCGTCCTGGGCGAGCGCCTGCGCCCGGGTGCGCGACCCCGGCGCGATCCACGACCAGAAGATCATGAGGCCCGCCGCGGCCGCGAGGAAGATCGCGTAGAGCTCGAGCTGACCGTGCGGGGCGATGTAGAGGAAGAACTGGTCGAGACGGTCGTAGTGGTTCATCACGGATGCCGAGACGCCGAGCCCCTGCGCGTTCTGGAAGATCACGTACGGCACCCAGATCCCGAGCACGCCGAACATGACGCACTGCGCCGCGATCCACGCGTTGTTCGTCCACACCTGGGCCGCGAAACCCGCCTCGGAGTACGCGGAGTAGTAGCCGACGAAGTCCTCCTCGGCGTAGCGCTCGAGGTCGTCCGGGAGCCCGAGGGCGGCGAAGGCACGCGGATCGCTCGAAAGCCACACGAAGTAGGCGGCCGCCACCGCGACGGTCACCGCCGCCACCGCGAGCGTCACCCAGCGCACCCGGTAGAGCGCGGCGGGCAACTGCACCGCGACGAAGAGGGTGAGCGCGTGCAGCGGGTTGCGGCGCACCCCCGTGAACGCGAGCCGCGCCCGCCACAGCGCGAGCGACAGGTGCTCGCCCTGGGTCGAGCCGCCGATCGCCGTGCGGATCGCCGCGAGCTGCGCGGCGCCGGTCTGGTAGCGGTCGATGAGCTCGTCCGCCTCGGGGCCGCTCGGGCGGCGGATGCGGGCGAGCTGCGCGAGCCGGTTCCACTCCGCACCGTGCGCGGCCGCGTAGGCGTCGAGGTCCATGGTGCTTGAATGATACGCATGGTGACGGAGCCCGGCGCGGACTGGGTGGACACCCTGTCCGAGGACGACGCGCTGCTGACGGGCGAGGCGGTCGCGCTCGACCTGCGCCCGGCGAGTTTCGCGCTGCGCGCCGCGGGCGCCGCGATCGACGCCATCGCATCCGCTCTGCTCTTCGTCGTGCTCGTGTTCGCGTTCTTCGTGCCGGCCGCGCAGTTCGGACTCGAGCAGGCCTGGGCCACCGTCTTCCTCATCACGAGCCTCGTGCTCGCGCTCGTGGTGGCGCCGTGCCTCGTCGAGACGCTCACCCGCGGCAGGTCGCTCGGGCGGCTCGCGGTCGGCGCCCGCATCGTGCGCGAGGACGGCGGCGCGGCCGGGTTCCGGCAGGCGGCCGTGCGCGCGCTCGTCGGGGTGCTCGAGCTGTTCATGACCCTCGGCGGGCTCGCGGCGCTCGTCGGCATCGTCTCTCCCCGCTCCCAGCGGCTCGGCGACCACCTCGCGGGCACCTACGCGCAGTACGAGCGCGCGCCGCGGGTCGCCACCCCCGTGTTCGGGATGCCGCTCGAGCTGCTCGACTGGGCGCAGGTGGCCGACGTCGCCCGGATGCCGGACCCGCTCGCCCGCCGCGTCGCCAACTTCCTCGCGACGGCGCGCTCACTCGACCCGGGACGCCGCGGCTACCTCGCCCAGCAGCTCGCCTTCGAGGCCTCCGCGTACGTGTCGCCGCTGCCGGCGGTCGACCCGGAGCTGTTCCTCGCGGGCGTCACCGTCGCGCGCCGCGACCGCGAGGCGCGCGCCCTGCGTCTGGAGGCCGAGCGCCTCGCGCGGCTCGCGCCGGTACTGCGCGGCTGACCCCGCATCCCCCTCCCCCGCGAGCGCTACCCGATTCGGCGAGCGCGGTCCGTCTACGGACCGCGCTCGCCGAAATCGGTAGCGCTCGGTGAACCCGGGGTCAGACCTCCGGCACTCCGGCGAGGGATGCGGCGAGGTCCTCCTCCGACATGGAGTCGGCGGTGAGACGGCCGGCGAGGTAGGACTCGTAGGCGCCGAGCTCGAGCAGGCCGTGCCCCGAGAGCCCGACCACGATGACGCGCTCCTCGCCCGCCTCCTTCGCCTCGAGCGCCTCGCGGCGGGCCTGGGCGAGCGCGTGCGCCGACTCGGGCGCGGGCACGATGCCCTGCGTGCGGGCGAACTCGACGCCCACCTCGAAGCACTCGAGCTGCTCGAGGGCGACCGCGTCGATGAGGCCCTCGTGCACCGCGTGCGACACGAGCGGAGCCATGCCGTGGTAGCGCAGGCCGCCCGCGTGGATGGGGCTCGGCACGAAGTCGTGGCCGAGCGTGTACATCTTCATGAGCGGGGTCATGCCGGCCGTGTCGCCGAAGTCGTAGCGGTACTCGCCGCGCGTGATGGTCGGGCAGGACGCCGGCTCGACGGCGACGATGCGGGTTCCCGCCCCGTTCACGAGGTTCTCGCGCAGGAACGGGAAGCTCAGCCCCGCGAAGTTCGAGCCGCCGCCCGCGCAGCCGATCACGACATCCGGGGCCCCCTCGCCCGCCTTCGCGAGCTGCTTGAGCGCCTCCTCGCCGATGACGGTCTGGTGCAGCAGCACGTGGTTGAGCACCGAGCCGAGCGCGTACTTGGTGTCGTCGGCTTGGGCTGCGACCTCGACCGCCTCCGAGATGGCGATGCCGAGCGAGCCGGGGTGGTCGGCCGGGAACGCCTTGCCCGACTCGGTCAGCTGCGAGGGCGAGCGGTGCACCTTGCCGCCGAACACCTCGATCAGGGTGCGGCGCTGCGGCTTCGTGTCGAACGAGGCGCCCACCTGCCACACCTCGCACTCGACGCCGAAGAGCGAGCTCGCGTAGGCGAGCGCCGTGCCCCACTGGCCGGCGCCCGTCTCGGTCGTCAGGCGACGGATGCCGTGCAGCGAGTTGTAGTACACCTGCGGCACCGCGGTGTTCACCTTGTGCGAACCGGCCGGCGAGACGCCCTCGTACTTGACGTAGATGCGGGCGGTCGTGCCGAGCTTCTTCTCCCAGGCGCGCGCCCGGATGAGCGGCGAGGAGCGGTACTGGCGGTACACCTCGAGCACGGGCTCGGGGATGTCGACGTAGCGCTCGGTGGTGACCTCCTGCATGATCAGCTCGATCGGGAACAGGGGTGCCAGGTCGTCAGGGCCGACGGGCTCGTGCGTGCCGGGGTGCAGGGGCGGCGGGGGCGGTGTGGGGAGGTCGGCCACGATGTTGTACCACTGCGTCACCTGCTCGTCGGGTCCGAGGGTATAGGTCACCTGGTCGTTCGCCACTCGCGTCTCCTTCGTCGTCGGGCTCTTGAGCCGAGGCTAGAAGGTCGGATGCTCCCCCACCAAATCAGCACCGCATCCGCCGAGCGCTACCCGTTTTCGTGAGCGCTACCCGTAGACGGGTAGCGCTCACGAAAACGGGTAGCGCTCGCGAGGGGGGCGGGGGAAGTCAGTAGCGGTAGTGGTCGACCTTGTAGGGGCCCTCGACCGGGACGCCGATGTAGGCGGCCTGCTCGGGGGTCAGGGTGGTCAGCTCGACGCCGAGCGACGCGAGGTGCAGGCGCGCGACCTTCTCGTCGAGCACCTTCGGCAGCACGTAGACCCGGTTCTCGTAGGCGTCGCGGTTCACCCACAGCTCGAGCTGGGCGAGCACCTGGTTGGTGAACGAGTTGCTCATCACGAAGCTCGGATGCCCGGTCGCGTTGCCGAGGTTCATGAGGCGCCCCTCCGAGAGCACGAGCACGCTGCGCCCGGTCGGCAGGCGCCACTCGTGCACCTGGGGCTTGATCTCGACCTTCTCGGCGCCCGCGAGCGACTCGAGGCCCGCCATGTCGATCTCGTTGTCGAAGTGGCCCACGTTCGCGACCACCGCGAGGTGCTTCATCGCAAGGATGTTCTCGAGGGTCACGACGTCCTTGTTGCCGGTCGTGGTGATCACGAAGTCGACCTCGCCGACGACCTTCTCGAGCGGCGTCACCTGGAAGCCGTCCATGGCCGCCTGCAGCGCGTTGATGGGGTCGATCTCGCTCACGATCACCCGGGCACCCTGGCCGCGCAGGGCCTCAGCGGCACCCTTGCCGACATCCCCGTAGCCGCAGACGAACGCGACCTTGCCGCCCATCAGGATGTCGGTGGCGCGGTTGAGCCCGTCGGGCAGCGAGTGCCGGATGCCGTACTTGTTGTCGAACTTCGACTTGGTGACCGAGTCGTTGACGTTGATCGCGGGGAAGAGCAGCGTGCCCTCGCGGTGCAGCTCGTACAGGCGGTGCACGCCGGTCGTGGTCTCCTCGGTGACGCCCTGGATGTCGGCGGCGATGCGCGTCCAGCGCTGCGGGTCCTCCGCGAGCGAGGCGCGCAGGGTGTCGAGCACGACGCGCCACTCGTGGCTCGCATCCGCCGGCGTCTCGGGCACCGCGCCCGCGAGCTCGTACTCGCGACCGGTGTGCACGAGCAGGGTCGCATCTCCCCCGTCGTCGAGGATCAGGTTGGGGCCGGTCCAGTCGGCACCGGCGGATGCGGCCTCGGCCGACCAGTCGAAGATGCGGCTCGTGGCCCACCAGTACTCCTCGAGCGTCTCGCCCTTCCAGGCGAAGACGGGCACGCCGGCGGGGGCGTCCACGGTGCCGCTCGGGCCGACGGCGACCGCGGCGGCGGCGTCATCCTGGGTCGAGAAGATGTTGCAGCTGGCCCAGCGCACCTGGGCGCCGAGGGCCACGAGGGTCTCGATGAGCACCGCGGTCTGCACGGTCATGTGCAGCGAGCCGGCGATGCGCGCGCCGGCGAGGGGCTGGGTGGGGCCGTACTCCTCGCGCAGGGACATGAGCCCGGGCATCTCGTTCTCGGCGAGGCGGATCTGGTGGCGGCCGGCCTCGGCGAGCGCCAGGTTCGCGACCTTGAAGGCGGGGGCGGTCGCGGATGCGGGGGTGGGGTTGCTCATGCGTCCATTCTCGCAGGACGTGCTGCGTGTGACAGGCCGTGCGGGGGGGTGGTTTCGAGACGCCGCTTCGCGGCTCCTCAACCGCCCGACTCCCGTCGCCTAGGAGCGGATGAGGGCCAGCACCTCGTCGCGGATCGCCGCCATCTGCGGCTCGGTGGCGGCCTCGACGTTGAGCCGCAGCAGCGGCTCGGTGTTGGAGGGGCGCACGTTGAACCACCAGAAGCCGTCCTCGGGCGCGCCCGTCACGGTCAGGCCGTCGAGCTCGTCGAACTCGCCGCGGCCCGCGAAGGCGTCGACGATCCGCGTGTAGGCGGCCGGCACATCCGCGACCGTCGAGTTGATCTCGCCCGAGAGCGCGTAGGGGTCGTAGGCGGATGCGAAGGCCGACAGCGGCGCATCCTGCGACCCGAACTCGGCCAGCAGGTGCATGGCCGCGAGCATGCCGTTGTCGGCACCCCAGAAGTCGCGGAAGTAGTAGTGCGCCGAGTGCTCGCCGCCGAAGACGGCACCCGTCTCGCGCATGCGGTCCTTGATGAGCGAGTGGCCGACGTGGGTGCGCACGGGGACGGCGCCGACGGCCTCGATCGTCTCGGGCACGAACTTCGAGGTGATGAGGTTGTGGATGACGAACACCTCGCCCGTCTCGCCCGCGGCCCGCACGCGCGCCACCTCGCGCTGCGCGACGATCGCGGCGACCGCGCTCGGGGTGACGGGGGCGCCGGTCTCGTCGACCACGAAGCAGCGGTCGGCGTCGCCGTCGAAGGCGAGGCCGAGGTCCGCCCCGTGCGCCACGACCGCCGCCTGCAGGTCGCGCAGGTTCTCGGGTTCGAGCGGGTTCGCCTCGTGGTTCGGGAAGGTGCCGTCGAGCTCGAAGTAGAGCGGCACGATCTCGAGCGGCAGCGCGGGCAGCCCCGCGGCGGTGCCGAGCACCGCGGGCACCGTCATGCCGCCCATGCCGTTGCCGGCGTCCACGACGACCCTGAGCGGCCGGATGCCGGAGAGGTCGACGAGCGAGCGCAGGTGGGCGGCATAGTCGGCGAGCAGCTCGCGGTGCTCGACCGTGCCGGGCTCGGCCACCGCATCCACCCGCCCCGCGTCGAGGTAGGCCTGCGCGCGGTCGCGGATGGCGGCGAGCCCCGTCTCGAGCGAGATGCCCTGGGCACCCGCCCGGCTGAACTTGATGCCGTTGTAGCGGGCCGGGTTGTGGCTCGCCGTGAACATGGCGGCGGGCGCGTCGAGCGAGCCGGATGCGAAGTAGGTCTCGTCGGTCGAGCACAGCCCGATGTTGACGACATCCGCCCCCCGCGCCGAGGCGCCGCGCTCGAACGCCGCGGCGAACTCGGGGCTGGAGTCGCGCATGTCGTGGCCGACGATCACCGTGCGGCCCGCCGCATCCAGCTCATCCACGAAGCCGGCCGCGAGCGCCTCGACGACCTCGGGCGTCAGCTGACTGCCGACGAGGCCTCGGACGTCGTAGGTCTTGACGAAGGCGGAGAGATCGACATCGGTCACGGTCTACGACTGTAGTTCACCCGCGCCGCGGGACTCCCCGACGCCGTCGGGCTCGAGCCCCACCACGACGTGCCGCACGATCTGCCAGCCCTGCGGGGCCGAGAGCCGTTCGGCGTGCCGCGGGCACAGGTCGTAGCTGTGCGGTTCGCGGCGGATCGAGAGCGGGCCGAGCACGGCCATGGCGTCCGCGTAGTCGTACGTCAGGGTCGCCACGGCCTCCCGGCCGCAGGCCACCTTGCTGCACGGTCGCGCGCTCATCGTGCCGAGCCTACGCCCCCGCGCCCCGGCAGCGTCCGGCGTCGCGCCTACACTGGCGACATGGCCAGATCCGCGCGACGTGCGTCCCCGCGCACCGGCTCGCGCGATCGTCACGGCCGCGGCATGCGCTCGGCCGTGACGGGACCGCACCTGCCCATGCTGCACACGCGGCTCGACTTCTTCGACGCGTGCGCGGCATCCGCGATCGAGTACCTGCGCGCGCTCTGGCCGGGCGAGCTCACGGGCGTGCGTTTCGAGATCGCGGCGCTGCCGCCCGGGGCGCCCGGTGCGGATGGCGTGGACCGCTGGCGTACCGACCCGCGCGGCCGTCGCGTGGTGCTGTACCGCGTGCCGATCGAGCGTCTCGCGCGGCTGCACCGCGACGACGCCTGGCACCGCCGCTCCTACATCGAGAGCTGCGTGTTCCGTGCCGTCGCCGAGCTGCTCGGCAAGGACCCCTGGGACATCGCGCCGGAGCGCTACCGGCACTTCTGAGGCGCGGCGGCGCCCGGCTCAGGGCCGCACGACGATCGGGCTGTCGCCCTTGCGCGGCGCCGTGAGCGGGTAGCCCGCCACCGCGCTCTCGCCCGCGAAGCCGAGCGCCGCGACGACCCCGCCCGAACCGTCCAGCCGGTAGGAGCTTCCCGGCTGCAGCGCGAGGGCGATCGACCCCACGGCGGGCACGGGGAGCGGGATGTCGGGGCCGCCGTCGAGCGCCACGAGCGTCAGCTCGCGCGCCTGGCCGTCGCTCGCGGCCACGACCAGCACGGGCGCGGGCGCGTCGGCGACGGGCACCGCGACCGCGCCGCGGAGCACGGGGGCCGCCGCGAACCAGGCCACGTCGGCGGCGCCGGGTCGCAGCTCGCCGGCCTCACCATCCGGGGCCGGGATGGTCGCGGTGCGGACCGCACCCACGACCGGCTGGTCGGAGCTGAGGGTGACCGTGTAGCTGCCGTCGGCGAGCGGATCCGCCCCGAGCGGGAGCCCCGCGGCGAGGGGGGTGTCGAGCACGCGCCCGCCCGGGATCTCGAGCTCGAACGCGGTGCCGGCCGCCGCGGGGTCGGTGGGCGTGATGCTCACCTCGACGTTCGCGGACTCGATGCCCGGGTTCGCGACCCGCACGATCGCGTCGAGGTCGCCGTAGCCCTCGATGCCGAGTGAGCTCGCGACGCCCGCGCCGTCGAAGATCCGGACCCCCGGGATGATGACCTCGCGCGCCGGCGCCGCCCCCGGCGCCACCACGTCCACGCCCCCGGGGTCGAGCACGCGCATCGCGGAGGTCTGCAGCGCCGCCGTGATCTGCCCCCCGCGCGCCTCCACGTGCACGACGGGCGAGGCGAGGCCGGGCGCGAACCCGGCGAGGGAGAGCACGCGGCGACCGTTGGCGGGAACGCTGATGCCGGTCATGCCGGGGGCGCTGATGTCGCCCGACTCTCCCCACATCGTGACCGACACCTCGGCGGCCACCCCGGTCGGGTTGGTGAGCAGCAGGAGCGTCGTGCGCCCGAGCGTCGTGGCGCCCCCGACGAGCCACGCCGAGCTCGTCGGCTCGGTGCAGATCGTGGCGGCGAGCCCGACGAGCTCGCCGTCGCCGCCCGGCTGCTGGCTCTGCGCGGCGCCCAGCACGGCGCCGTCGCCCGGCGGGAGGGTGAGCGAGGCGGGCGCCTGCCCGGCCCCGGCGCCCGTGACGTCGCCCGCGTCGACCGCGGCGCGGTCGGGCGAGGCGGATGCGGCGGTGCTGAGGCTCGGGAGCCCCACCGCGAAGGCCTCGCCCGCGTTCGCCCCCGTCTCGTCGCCGAGCCGCAGGAGCGAGCCCGTGCAGACGGCCGACAGCTCGGCCGGCTGCGGCTCGACCGTCATGCCGAGCGGGGCGATGCCCGCGACGGGCGGCGCGATGAGCCCCACGGCCGCGACGGTCGCGGCGGCGGCCGCGACCCCGGCGAGTCCGCGCACGACCCGCAGCGACACGACGGCCGCGGTGTGCCCGGCTCCCCGGGTGCGCGCGTGGTCCGCCTCGGATGCCGCAGGCGGGGTGGTCTCGCCGGTCGCCTCCCCGGCGGGCGCGGCATCCGGCCTCGCCTCCTCGGCGACGCGCGCGGGGTCGGTGAGCTCGTCGTCAGTCATCGGTGTCCTCGTCGAACGTCGTCGCGGCGGGCTCGTCGAGCGAGGACCGCGTCTGCACGACCCGCCGCCGCCGACGGGTCGGGATGGCGATGAGCAGCGTCATGGCGACCACGAGCGCCTGCACGAGCAGCACGCCCACGCCGTAGCCGCGGCCGGGCGGGGTCGACGGCGTGCCCTCCCGGTCGCCGAAGGCCCACAGCGTGCCGTAGTCGCTGTCGCTCTCGGCCGAGAGCGCGGCGGAGGCGTCGAGGGCGGCGACGGCGCGCTCGCGCACCGCCTCGGCATCCCGCGAGGCGTCGGGCGCGAGCGGGGCGACGAGCACGAAGGCGAGTTGCAGCCGCCGCAGCTCCGGTGCCGGGTCGAAGCCGCCGCGCGAGGCGAGGTTGCCGGCCAGTTCGGCGAGCGCGCGCTCGTCGTCGTCGAGCGTCGTGCGCCCCGCGAAGAGGGCGGAGCGGTCGTCGAGGGTGGCCCCCTCGCCACGTTCGAGCTGCACCGCGAGCGAGCCGTCGTCCTCGGGCACGATCACGAGCGTGCCGATCCCGGGGTCGGTCGCGGCGGCGGCGTCGACGAGCGCCGGCAGGATGCGTCCGTCGCCCGGCTGCACGGGCGTCGCCCCGAGCAGGGGGGCCGCGAGCAGCGGCAGCACCGCGAGGGCGGCCGCGAGCACGGTCGTCACCCCGACGCCGACCGCCGCCCAGCGGATCGCCTCGAGCGTCACGATCGCCGCGGCCACGAGCCCCAGCCAGTAGAGGCTCAGCGCGCTGCCCGGCCACGGGCCGGTCGACGCCGTGCCGAGCGTCGTCACGTGCACGCCCTGCGCGAGCCACGCCGTGGCGAGCCCGCCCGCCGCGATCACGAGCGCCGGGATGCTGCGCCGCGCCCCCGGCAGGAAGAGCGCGAGCAGGGCCAGCGCCGCGAGCGGCGCGAGCAGCACCGCGGGGGCGAGGGTTCCCCATCCGGTGCCGTCGAGGCCGAAGGAGGCGAGCAGCTCGCGCCACCCTGCTCCGTCGGCGTCGGGGCGCCCGAGCAGCAGCGCCCAGCCGGTCGTCGGGGTGTACGGCTGCACGACGCCGGGGTCGGCGAAGACGGCGAGCGGGGTGCCGCGCCGGATGGCGTCGATCACGAGCGGGGCGAAGAGCGCGACCGCCGGGATGAGCACCCCCACGAGCCGCACGAAGCCGCGCGGGCGGGCGAGAGCCCAGACGACCACGAGCAGTGCGAGCACGGGCGCGAGCACGGGCGCGGATGCGGTCACGGCCGCGAACAGCAGCGCCGCGGCCGCCGCCGCGCTCCACGAGCGGGCGCCCTCGATGAGGGCGAGCAGCAGCCACGGCAGCAGCAGGTGCACGAGCACCGCGCCGGGCCGCCCCTCGCCGAGCGCCGCGAGGAACGCTGGGGCGGACGCCCACAGGATGGCGGCCGCGACGGGCGGCCAGACCCGCTCCGAGAGCCGGGTCGCCGCCCACCAGGCGCCGAGCGCGGCGAACGGGAGCGCCGTGAGCCACAGCAGCACGAGCGAGAACGACGGATCCCACCACGTCGCCGAGCCGAGCAGCGCCCACAGCGCCGTCGCCGGATCCGCCGCCCCCAGGAAGCCGAGACCGATCTCGCGCCAGCCCCAGCCGACGCGCGACCACAGCTCGGCCGGGGAGCCCGCGAGCGGCACCAGCCCGCCGCCCTCGATCGTGCTCGCACCGAGCAGGCGCCAGAAGACCACGAGACCGACGGCGAGCGCGGCCGCCACGACCCACGTGCCGCCGCCCAGGAAGGAGGCCCGCACGAGGTCCGGCTCGCGGCCCGCCTGCTCGTCGGCGCGTTCGCGCTCGTGGGCGCGCTGCTCGCGCAGCTCGGCCCCCCGCATCCGGAACGGCGCGACGGCGGCCCACCCGGCCGTCCGGGCGCGGCGCAGTCGCGAGCGCGCACCGGGCACGGTGCCGTCGAAGGCGGCGCGCAGGGCGGCCGAGAGCTCACCCGGCACGGCGCCGGGCCGCTTGGCGAGCAGCTGGCCGAGCGAGCGGATGAGGGCGAGCGGCAGCAGGCTCAACCAGTGCAGCGGCACCATGAGGGCGGGCGCGTAGACGAAGCGGCGGTGCAGTTGGGCGGTGCGCGCGATGCGCCGACGCACGCGCGCGCTCGTGGGGCGCCGGCGGCCCACGTCCTCGACGCGGCGGGCCCGGATGACGCGGGCGGCGGGCACGCGCACGACGCGGTGGCCGGCGAGCCGCACCCGCACGCCGAGGTCGAGTCCCGCATCCGCCGAGGGGAGCCCCGGGTCGAGACCGCCGACACTCTGCCAGACGGTGCGGCGCACGATGGCGCCGTCGACCGCGACGGCGAGCACGTCGGGGGCGCTGTCGTACTGGGCCTGGTCGAGCTCGTCCTCGACGAGGGCGACCGTCGCACCGAGCCCCGTCATCGTGGCGCCGTAGGAGCGCAGCCGCGCGTGGTCGACGGCGTCGACGAGCTTGGGGCCCGCGACCGCGACGGAGGGCGCGACCTCGACGGCCGAGAGCAGCGCGGCGAGCGCGTCGGGTGCGGGGGCGGAGTCGGCGCGCAGCAGCCACAGCCACTCGTCGTCGCCCTCGGCGGGCGGGCTCGCGTGCAGGGCCCGTGCGATGCCGACGCCGAAGGTGCCGCCCGTGGCGGTCACGACCTGGGTGACGCCCGCGCGTTCGAGGCGGGCGGGGTCGAAGCTCGTGTGCGGTTCGGCGACCACGACGAGCGCGTCGGCACGCCGGGTCTGGGCACCGAGGGCCTCGAGGGTGCCGTCGACCCAGTCGTCGCCATCCTGGACGACGAGGATCGCGGTGACTCTGGGCATCTCCCCCACGCTAGGCGCGCCCCGGCCGATCGTCGGCCCGCCACGCCCTGCCGCGGATATTGCGGAGGTTACGCGGTGCGGCTGCGGCGCAGCTTGCGACGCTCGCGCTCGGAGAGGCCGCCCCAGATGCCGAAGCGCTCATCGTTCTCGAGCGCGTACTCGAGGCACTGCGCCCGCACCGAGCAGCCGGTGCAGATGCGCTTGGCGTCGCGGGTGGAGCCGCCCTTCTCGGGGAAGAACGCCTCGGGGTCGGTCTGCGCGCAGAGCGAGTCGCTCTGCCAGGCGAGCGGGTTGTCGTCGTCGCTCGCGACCGGGCGGAGTCCCGGCATGCCGAGGCGGACGGGGTCGACGAACCAGTCCTCGGGGACGGAGGGACGGTATTCGTTCCTCGTCATCATCACCCTCCCCTCGCGACACCGGCCGTCACGTTCCTGCTAATTACACCCGTGTCATTCCGTGACGTCAAGTCGCGGAATGGTAGCGGTGGCCGCCCCGGGCGTGTCGCGGCGCGCCGCGCACCGAGGTGGCGATCAGGAAGCGTCGGCCTGGGCGCGGGCCGCCCACGCGCTCGCGACCATCTCGTCGAGCGTGTGCCGCATCCGCCAGTCGAGGTCGCGCGCGGCGAGCTCGCCGGACGCCACGATGCGCGCCGGGTCGCCCGGGCGCCGGGGCGCGATCTCGGGCGTGAAGTCGATGCCGGTCACGCGGGCCATCGCGTCCATGATCTGGCGGACGGATGCGCCGTCGCCGCTGCCGAGGTTGTAGGCCGCCTCGAGGGGGCGGGCCTCGGCGAGCGCGCGCGCCGCCGCGACGTGGGCGAGCGCGAGGTCGGCGACGTGCAGGTAGTCGCGCACGTTGGTGCCGTCGGGGGTCGGGTAGTCGTCGCCGAAGATGCGCGGGGTGCGCCCCTCCACGAGCGCGTCGAAGACGAGCGGGAAGAGGTTGTGCGGGCTCGTGTCGTAGACGTCGGGGTAGCCCGAGCCGACGACGTTGAAGTAGCGCAGGGAGGTGTGCCGCAGCCCGGTCGCGACGCCCTGGTCGCGCAGCAGCCACTCGCCGATGAGCTTCGACTCGCCGTAGGGCGAGGTGGGGTTCTTGGGGGTGTCCTCGGTGACCAGCTCCTGGTCGGTGTCGCCGTAGACGGCCGCCGACGACGAGAAGACCACCTTGTCGACGCCCGCCTCGTGCATCGCGGCGAGCAGCATCCGGGTGCCCTCGACGTTCTGCCGGTAGGTGTGCAGCGGACGCTCGACCGACACCCCCGCGTACTTGAAGCCCGCGACGTGGATGACGCCCTCGACCCGGTGCTCGCGCAGGGTGTCGAGCACGAGACCGCCGTCGAGGACGTCGCCGCTCACGAAGGGGACGCCCTCGGAAACGAAGCGGCGGTGGCCGCTCGAGAGGTCGTCGAGCACGACGGCGCCGAGGCCCGCCTCCTGCAGCGCGCGCACCACGTGCGCGCCGATGTACCCGGCACCGCCGGTCACGAGCCACGTCATGATGTCAGGCTAGCGGGCACCGGATGCCGTCACCGCGCCCCCGGCGGTCGGGGGGCCCGCGGCACCCCTCGGCCGGCTCAGCTCGCCCGCCCGCGCCGCACGACCAGGCTGACCACGACCGCGAGCAGCAGCACGAGGCCGAGCGCCAGCAGGATCCAGAGCAGCTCGCCCGCGGCGATCGGGGCGAGGTCGCGGTCGTCGGAGGCGGATGCCTCTTCGGATGCCGGATCGCCGTCGCCCCGAGCGTCGTCCGACTCGTCGTCGGCGGTCACACCATCACCCGGAGCGTGGCCGCCCGGAGCGTGGTCACCCGGAGCGTCGCCGTCCGGCGTCGCGCCCTGCGGGTCCTCCCCCGCGCTCGCGCCCCCGCCGGGCGCCGGGGCGCCCGCGTTCGGAACGGCTGCGCCACCATCCGCGCCCGGCGCATCCGACCCGGCATCCGTGCCCCCGCCGGCACCCTCGTCGGCACCATCGCCGGCACCCGCGTCGGCACCCTCGCCGGCACCATCGTCGGCACCCGCGTCGGGCACCGTGAAGCTCAGCTCCCGCGAGGTGTAGTTCCGGGCCGCGTCGCGCACGTGCACGTGCAGCGTGTGCGCGCCGGAGGCGAGCGCGGCGGGCCGCCACGCACCGCCCGCGGCCCCCCAGCATCCGACCGGCGCGCCGTCGAGCTCGCAGCGGACCTCGGTGATCGGCGCCTCGGCGCTCGCGGGCTCGATCTCGAGCGCGGCCTCCCCCGCCGATCCGTCCCAGGCGAGGGCCGTGATCCGCGGCGGGCCGCTTTCGAGCAGGAACCGCACCTCGTGCCGTCCCGCGTAGGCGGGGGCGTCCGGGGCGTCCTCGTCGGCGAGGCGCAGCTCGGCGACGAGGGTCGTCGCGGGGACCCCGCCCGGCAGCAGCGCCTCGAAGGGGAATGGCCGCGGGGTGCCGTCCGCGTCGATGAAGTCGTCCGCGGGTCCGCACCGCACCGCGGGCGGCGTCGGCAGGTTCACCTCGCGGATGCTGACGCACACCTCGCCGGCGTAGCCGCCCCATCCGGCCCGGCCGCCGATGATCTGCGGCTGCAGCACGGGAACGCTCGGCACCGCGATGTCCTGCGGGTCGACCGTGTTGACGAGCACGCCGCGATAGCGGTCCTCCGGGCTCGCGACGATCTCGAGGCGCACCATGAACGCGGTGACCGCACCCGTCGCGTCCTGCTGGATCGCGACGGGGATCGCGTGGCTGCCCAGCTGGTCGAAGCGCGGCGTGCCCCACAGCGACACCGCCCAGGTGCCGCTCACCGCGTCGCGGTGCACCGTGAGCCGGATGCCGTCGGGCCCGAGGGGCGCGATCGAGGTGGGCCGCTGCCCGCCGGGCTGCACGAACGAGAAGGTGCTCGTGGCGGCGCCCGCCCCCGGCTCGATCCCCGCGAGCAGGTAGTTCGGGTTGGCGTCGGCGTCGAGCTCGGCGACGAGCTGCACGGCGACCCCCGTCTCGCCGAAGCGCACTGTGCCGAGCTGGCCGGGCAGCGGGGCCCTCACGGGTGCCACGATCCGCGGCCGCGTCGGGTCGTCCACGGCCAGGGTGCGGGTCAGCACGCCGCCGTGGCTGTTGCGGACCGTCACGACGACCCCGTCGCCGAGCTCCGCGGTGGGCGAGAGCGGATGCCGCAGGTACTCGTGTGCGATGGGTGCCGTCTCGCAGTCGAGCCCGAGCGGCGCGCACGCGAGGGTGATCGTCTCGGTCTCGCGGGTGTCCGCGTCGAGCTCGCCCGGCCACTGCACCTCGACCGTGAAGGTGTCGGATGCGACGGGCTCCGTGAGCCGCAGTTCGACGGCGAGCTCGTCGCCGTCGTCGACCAGCCGGATCGTGTCGGCGGTGATCTCGGGCGGGTTCACCCGGAACTGCACGAGCCCCGTCACCGGCTCGGCGTCCGGGTCGCCCAGCTCGGTCATGGTGACGAGCGCGCGGTACTGCCCGACGACGGTCGGCGTGAAGCGGGTGCCGTAGGCGTGCGCGTCCTCGACCGCGACGCCCTGCCACGTTCCGGTGCCCTCGTCGAAGCGGTCGAGCGTCCAGTGGTAGCCGTAGTCGCTCTGGTACCGCGCGAGGTCGAAGCTGCCGTCGACGGAGACGGGGTTGGGGCGCAGGTTCACCGTCCGCCCCGGCACGAGCGGCCCGACGACGGTCGGATGCGGGCCCGCGAGCTCGAGCTGCGGCGGCTCGATCCGCGCCGTGACGAGCTGCCCGCTCGCGTCGTGGTAGCGGATGAAGGCGGCCTGCGCGCCCCGGAACCCCGGCCCCGTGACGGAGGCGCGGGTGAGCACCCAGCCGCCCGCGGGGGTCGCGGAGCGTGCGGCGAGGATGTCGGCGCCGTCGGCGTCACGGAAGCGGAAGGAGAGCGCCGCGCTCGGTGCGCCGCCCTCCGGCGTGACGATCATCCACGAGCGGTTGAACCGCACCTCCTGGAACGTGCCGTCGCCGACGGGCACCGTGATCGCGTCGACCACGCGCGTGCCCGCGGCGTCGACGACCTCGAAGCGGTGGTCGTGCGGCGTCGTCGCGTTGTCGGGCCAGACACCCGTCGCATCCGGGATGACGGTGCCCTCGGGCGTGACGCTGAGCCACGTCGTGATGAGCTGCGCGAGCCGCGCGGAGTTCGCCTCGTTGCGGTAGTCGGGCAGCGTGCCGGGGGTCGCATCGCCCAGCACGGGGCGGGCGCCGAGAGCGCGCAGCGTGTCGAGTCCGAACGGGTCGCTCGCCTCGGCCGCCTGGTCCATGCGCGCCACGATCGTCTCGCCGACCTTCGCGTGCTCGACGAGCTGCACGATGGCGACCGCGGTGACGACGACCGCGAGGATCACGATCGCGACGACGGATGCGGCGGCCATCGCCGCGGTGCCGCTGATCATCGCCCCCACGACCGACGGCCCGAACGCGGTCATCGCGGTGCCGAGGGTCGCGGATGCGCCCATCGCCCCGGCGACGGCGCTCGCGAGCGCCGCGCTCGAGCCGACGAGCGCGCTCGTGATCGCGGCCGCGCCGATCGCGACGGCGACCCCGCCGAGCACGGCGCCCGCGCTGAGCGTGTCGACGAGCAGCTTCTGCGCCTCCGCCGCCTCGAGCGCGTCGAGTCCCAGCTCGTGGGCGTTGCGGTAGGCGCCCCACGCCTGGAAGTGCTCGGCGGTCGGCTGCGGCGGGGCGAAGACGAAGAGGGTGTCGTAGGCGTTGTGCGCACGGTCGCACCAGGCGCGCACATCGTCGGGCAGGCCGACGGGATCGGTGACGAAGGCGGGCGCCGCGGGCGGCACGTACGCGCATCCGCTCTGCTGCCAGCGCTGGAACTCCTCGTACGCCGCGGTGGTGACCTCGCGGTCGATCGCGAGCACGGCCTCTTCGACGTAGTCGAAGGTCGCCTGCTCCTGGGCGGTGAGGGTCTGGCCGTAGGCGTAGCGGTCGAGGATGTTCTGCACGCGCGTGAAGACGTAGGCGCGGATGTCGGCGGCCGCGTAGCGCTGGATGCGCGCGTCGAGCGGGATGCCGTACATGGTGCGGATCGCCTCGATGCCCTCCTCGACGATCCAGCCGAGCGCGGCCATCGCCTCGGGGCCGCCCGCGACGAATCCCGCGCCGGCGGGCACGTAGCTCTGCAGCTCGCCGAGCCCGCCCGTCATGGGGGCGCCCACGCACAGCGTGCCGCCCGTGCTCGTGCCGACCGCGACGGGGCCGAGGGGTGTGCAGCCGGGTGCGGGGGTGACGGGCAGCATCCCGCTCGGGAAGTCGCCGAGCGGCCCGAGGACGAGCTGGGCACTGCCCGTGCCGGTGGTGAGCTCGAGCTCGATCGGCGCCGCGTCGGCGTGCGCCCCGGTGACCGAGGCGGGCGTCGCGACCGCGACGGCGGCGGCGAGCGCGACGCCGACGAGCAGGCTGCGGCGGGCGGTCATGACGGATCCCCTCTTAACGGACTCTGCCGTCCGTTTCATGAGCACGGTAGCGCACCCGCGGCGCATAATGGAACCGTGACCTCGAGGACAGCGTGACCTCGCAACGGCACCGTGCGCCCCGCCGCGATGCGCTCGCCAACCGCGAGCGCATCCTCGCCGCGGCCGAGCACATGTTCGACACCGAGGGCATCGACGCCTCGCTGCACGCCCTCGCCGAGAGCCTCGAGCTGGGCATCGGAACCCTCTACCGCCACTTCGCGACGCGCGAGGTGCTCGTGCGCGCCGTCTACGACCGCCAGGCGCGACGCACGGGCGCCGTCTTCGAACGGTGCGCCGGCATCGACGACGGCTGGGAGGCCATGGTCACCTGCATCGACGGGGTCGTGCAGCTGCTGCTCGACCACCCGAGCATGCCGGCCGTCGCCGTGCGGATGGCGCAGATCGACCCCGATCACGGTCCCGCGCGGGACTGGCATCCGATCGCCCTCGCGATCGTGCAGCGCGGGCACGCGCAGGGCAGCATCCGCGCCGACGTCACGGCGATGGACGTCGCCCACCTGCCCAGCCTGCTCGCGCCCCTCGGCGCGCTGCCGCAACCGGCGCGCGGCATGGTGATCGCCCGGATGCGCGGGGTGCTGCTGGACGGGCTGCGTCCCGACGGCGTGCCGAACGTCGAGCTGCCGTCCCTGCCGTTGACGCCCGCCGACCTGCACGCGCTCGGCCACGGGCTGACCCCGCCGGACACCGTCGGCGGGGGCGCCCCGGCGTGAGGGGCGCGCGACCGGGTTACTCGGCCGTGTCGCCGCCCGCGGCGTCCCCCGCCGCCGCGGCAGCAGCATCCGCCGCCGCGGTACCGGGACGGTGCTCGGCGACCCAGCCTGCGAGGTTGCGCTGCGGGGCGACGTTCATCGCGAGCGAGCCCGCCGGCACGTCCTTGCGGATGACGGTGCCCGCCCCCGAGTAGGCGCCGTCGCCGATCGTGACAGGCGCGACGAAGACGTTGTGCGAGCCGGTGCGCACGTGCGATCCGACCGTCGTGCGGTGCTTGTTCACGCCGTCGTAGTTGGCGGTGATCGTGCCCGCGCCGATGTTCGAGCCCTCCCCCACCTCGGTGTCGCCGATGTAGGAGAGGTGCGGCACCTTCGAGCCGCGCCCGATCTTCGCGTTCTTCGTCTCCACAAAGGTGCCGATCTTGCCGCCGCCGGCGAGCTCGGTGCCCGGGCGCAGGTAGGCGAAGGGCCCGACCTCGGCGAAAGCGCGGATCACGGCGAGCGTCGCATCCGTGCGCTTCACCGTGGCGCCCTCGCCGATCTCGCAGTCCACGAGGGTCGTGTCGGGCCCGATCACGGCGTCGCGCTCGATCGTGGTCGCGCCCGCGAGGCGCGAGTTCGGCCACACCACCGTGTCCTCGCCGATCGAGACGGTGAGGTCGATCCAGGTGCTCGTGGGGTCGACGATCGTCACCCCGTTGAGCTGGTGCCCGCGCACGATCATGGCGTTCAGCCGCGCCGCCTGCTCGGCGAGCTGCGAGCGGTCGTTGACCCCGGCGACGCGCCAGTTCTCGACCACCGGCACGGCCGCGACGGGGGCGGATGCCTCGCGCAGCAGCGCCACGACATCCGTCAGGTACTTCTCACCCTGCGCGTTCGCGGTGCCGACCCGCGGCAGCAGCTCGCGCAGCGCCGACGCCGCGAACACGTAGCTGCCCGAGTTGACCTCGGTGATGGCGCGCACGGCGTCGTCGGCGTCCTTGTGCTCGACGATCGCGCGCACCCCGCCGGCCTCGTCGCGCACGATGCGGCCGTAGCCCGTGGCGTCGTCGAGCACGGCCGAGAGGATCGTGGCGGATGCCGCGGCCGCCCGGTGCTGCTCGACGAGCGCGCCGAGGGTGACCGCGTCGAGCAGCGGCACGTCGCCCGAGACGACGACGACCTCGCCATCGAAGTCGGCGGGGAGCGCCTCGACCGCGAGCTCGACGGCGCGACCGGTGCCGGGCACCTCGTCCTGCTCGACGACGACCGCCGCCTCCGCGTACTCGGCCACCGCGGCCGCCACCTGCTCGCGCTGGTGCCGCACGACGACCTCGACGTGCGCGGGCTCGAGGTGGTGGGCCGTGGCGAGCACGTGCGCGATCATCGGCAGCCCGGCGAGCTCGTGCAGCACCTTGGCGCGCTTGGAGCGCATCCGCGTGCCCTCTCCGGCGGCGAGGACGATGACGGCGAGGCGGGGGTCGGTCATGGCTCCATTGTCGCGCGCGTTGTCGCGCGACGGGAGAGAGACGCACCCACGGCACGCGACGGAGCCGACACCACCGGGCGCAGCCCTGCCCGCTCAGGCCCGGGCGGAGAGCTCGAGGTCGCTCGCGTAGGCGGCACGCGCCGCGTCGTCGATGTGCAGCTGCGCCGCGGATGCCGACGCCGCGATCGTCTGCGGACGTGTCGCCCCGCTCACGACCGACATGACGCTCGAGGAGTCGAGCAGCAGCGCGAGGAGCAGTGCGTAGACGTCGGCCCCTCGCTCGCGTGCGTAGGCGGTGAGCGCGGGCAGCTCGTCCTCGATCGTGGTGCCGACCGAGCGGCGGACGGGCGAGTAGGCGAAGAACGGCACCCCGTGCTGTTCGCAGAGCGCCAGCACCTCGGCCGACTCGCGCCCGATCGCCGAGAACCGGTTCTGCACGGCGTCGACCGTCGTCTGGGCGAGAGCGGCGCGCAGCTGTTCGGGCGACACGTTCGAGAGCCCCACCCGGCGGAGCTTTCCCTCCCGACGCAGCGTGTCGAGCTCCCCGATCGCCTCGGTAAGGTCGTCGGAACCGTCGGCACGGTGGATGTAGAAGAGTTCGAGCGCGTCACCCCCGAGGGTCGCGAGGCTCAGCTCCACGTCGGCGCGCATGCGCTCGGGCGTGTTCTCGACGCCCCACTCGCTCGCGGAGACGCGGAAGTGACCGCCCTTGGTGCCGACCAGCACATCCGCGCGGCCGCCCACGGCATCCGCGAGCAGCCGCTCGTTGTGCGTGGCATCGCCCGCGGGCGCGTAGGCGCGGGCCCCGTCGAGGAGAGTGAGACCTGCGTCGACGGCGAGACGGATGGCGGCCAGGTCCGCCTCCCGGTCACGCCCCTGCGGCTCGATCGAGAAACCAGCGGTGCCGAGCGCGATGCGCCCCATCAAATCCGTCACGAGGGGCCACTGTACCGACGCCGCGCGGGTCAGCCGCGCGCCGGGCGACGACGCAGCGCGACGCACCCCGCGACGAGGAGGAGGAGCGCGAGGCCGAGCGGCCCGGTGACGTCGGCACCCGTACCGGCGAGCGCGTCATCGCCGGATGGCGTGGTCGTGTCGTCCGGGCCCGTGCCACCCGAGCCGGGCCCCGCCGGGTCGGGGTCGCCCGGGTCGACGGGCGCCGTCTCGGAGGTCGCGGCGAGCGTGCCGTCGTCGGCGACCTGGAACCAGAGCTCGCGGGTGAGCGTCGTCGCGCCGGCGAAGGTGCCGCTCAGCGAGAGCCGGTGCCAGCCGGCTTCGAGGCCCGCGGGGAGGGTGACGGTGTCGTCGAGCAGGTAGTCGGCGCCGATCGTGCCGGACCCGATGGTCTGCGGCGTGGACTCCACCACGACCTGGTAACTGCTGCCGGGGGCGAGGCCCGTGCCGTCGACATCCGCCGTCGCGCCGGCCACCTCATCCCCCACCGCGGCGTCGAGCGCGATCGAGGCCGACGGTTCGGGCGGCAGCACGGTGCCCGCGAGCGTCGTCGCGTCGGGGCGGTACATCGCATCCATCGCATGGATCGGGATGCTGAACGCGCCCGCCGTCGTCGGGGTGCCGACGATGCGGAAGCTCGGCGTCACACCCGCGGTGTACTCGCCCACGGTCTCGAAGGTGAGACCGGCGGGCAGGGCGTCGTCGATCCACACCGCGCCGCCGTTCGTCCAGTCGAGCGAGGTCGTCGTGACGGGGAACGTGCGGTCGTACGGCTCACCGACCCGCAGCGTGCCGAGCGCGGGGGCCGGCCAGGTGACGACGCACGCGTCACCCGTGAGCACGGCGCGGGCGGTTCCGAAGCTCGTGCCGAGGCCCGCCGCCACCGTGGCGGCCTGCGTGCGGGCGGCGCCCACGGCGCACCCCGTGTAGTCGAGCACCGCGAGCGTGTAGCTGAGCGTGCCGCCGGAGGCGACCTCGACGTCGACGCTCTCGAGGTCGGTGTGGACGGAGGCGTCCTCGGCGTCGATCCGGTGGGCGAGCATCGCCTCGTGCGCGTCCGCGACGCGGGCAGAGCCGCCGTCCGACAGCCACGTCATCCCGTCGCCCCCGACGGAGGTCCACGTCGTGCGCGCGTCGTTCTGGAACGAGCCGGTGAACGAGAAGGGCAGATCCTCCACGAGCGCGCCCGTGTCGGAGTCGCGCACCTCCACGCTCCAGCGCGCATCGCTGCCCCGGAGGATGCGCACGACCGTGACGTCGACCGTGATGTTCTGGTCGGCGAGGTGGATGTCGTCGTCGTGCAGCGTCGTCGTGAGCGCTCCGCCCGCGGTCTCCGACGAGAAGGAGTCGGCCGTGACCTGGTACGCGCCCGCGTGCTGGTCGATCCACACCCTGCCGATGCGGTCGAGCGCGGCCGGGGCGCCGCCCGCCGTCACGTGCGCCGTGTAGAACGTCGGGTCGGTCTCGCAGACGTCCTCCCACACCACGGAGCCCGTGTCGACCTCGTCGAGCTGCTGGGAATCGACGTCGTTGCACAGTCGCGAGGTGGCCGTCGCGCTGGGCGGCGCGGTCGAGGCGTGCATCGCGTCATGAACGTTCGCACTCGGCGACCAGGTGCGGGGCCCGCCGATGTCCTCCGCCGCATCCCAGTCGCCCGTCGACGAGGTGTAGGCGTCGAGGGTTCCGCCGTCGTGGTAGACGACCGTGGCATCCGGGTAGGTGAAGCGCAGCCGGTAGCTGTGCTCCACCTCGGCCTGCGTCGCGACGGGCGCCTGCATCCAGTACACGCCGTCGGTGCCGGTCGTGGAGCTCGCGACGGGCGTGCCCGTGGCGCCGAGGCTCGCGTCCATGAGGTCGACGACGACCCCGGATGCCGGCGCGTAGTCGCCCGCCCCGGTCGCGGGGTACGCGCCCTGGTAGGCGGTGCCGTGCACGGATGCCGTGTAGTAGGCGACGAGGTCGTCGGGGTCGACGGTGAGCGAGAACTGGAGGTTCGGGTACAGGCCGTCGGGGCCCGTGCAGCCGGCCCGCGCCGAGATGTCGACGGTGAACGGACCGGGCTCCGCGGGAAGCTCGTACTGCAGGAACACGTCGCGCCCGCGGCCGATCGGGTAGCTCAGGAAGCCGGCGCTCGTGGCCCCGATCTTGACGGTGTACATCGCGTTCGACGTGCCGCAGTCGTCCGTCGCGTTCACGGGCACGAGCGTGCCGCTCAGGATGAACAGTGCCGCGTTGTTGGGGTCGGCGTGCGCGGTCACGGTGAGCCGCGCGTGCGAGTTGGCGTCGCTCGCGGTGGCGGCCACGGCGGCCGAGGCGTTCACGAGGGTCAGCCCGGCGGCCCCGAGCAGGAGCGCGAGCGCGGAGGCGATCGTGCGGGACAGGGGACGGCGGCGCATGGAGGTGATGGCTTTCTCGTCGCGGCGGTGGGGCGGATGGTGCGGCCAGGCTAGCCAGCAGCCGCGCCGCGGGGGAGGACGATCATCCGTGCGTACACATCTGTGGATCGCGGGGCCGCGCGGCGATAGGGTGACTCACGCACGGTGCGGAGGGGGAACCGAGATCTCAACGACCTCGAACGACGGGAGCGATGCGCTCCCCTCCCCGACGTACCGCGTGACCGGGCTGCGTGCCGCAGAGCGCGACCGCGTCGTCGCGCTGCTCGAGGACGGCCGACGGCTCGTCACGATCGCGGGCCTCGGGGGCATCGGCAAGTCGATGCTCGCACTCGACGTCGTCGACGCGCTCCGTGCACGGCGACCGACGCTCGACGCATCCGTGCTCTCGGTCGGCGCCGCGGGCGGTTCCGGGGTGCGCGACCTCGTCTTCGACGCGCTGCGGGGGCCCGGTGAGGCGTCCGAGCCCGCCTCGGGTGCGGATGCCGACGATGCGGCCGCCGCGGAACCGCGCCTCGTCGTGCTCGACGGCGGCGAGCACCTGCTCGACGACGCGGACGAGCTCGAGGCCGTGCTCGCGACGCAGCCCGGGATGCAGCTGCTCGTGACGAGCCGCGTCGCCCTCGGCACGCCGTCGGAGACCGTCGTGCCGCTGCACGGGCTGAGCACGGCGGCAGACGGCGACGGCGTGCGGCTCTTCAGCGCGCTGGCCGGGGAGCACGGCGTCGAGCTCGCGCCCGCCGACGGCCCGCGCGTGCGCGAGCTGGTCGCGCGGCTGGGCGGCTACCCGCTCGCGATCCGGCTGTGCGTCATCCGGCTGCAGACCCGCCCGCTCGAGGAGGTGCACGGCCTCGTCGTCGACGCGGGCTCGCACGGCGGGCACGACGACCCGTCGCTGCGCGAGGTCATCGGCTGGAGCCTGCAACGCCAGAGCCCCGAGGCGATTCGTCTGCTCACGGTCGTGTCGACGTTCGCCGGCTGGGCGACCCTCGACGCGATCGAGGGTGTCGCCGCCGAACTGGCGCGCGAACCGGATGCGCCGCCGCGGCGCCCCGACAGCAGGACCCTCTGGTTGGCCGAGCTCGTGGATGCGGGCCTCGTCGAGGTCGAGGAGGCGTCGCCGTTCGGCGAGCCGGTACGGCGTTACCGCGTGCACGACAGCGTGCGCGAGGCCGCCCGCGCGCACCGGGTCGCGGATGAGCCCGCGGTGGAGACGCTCGCCGCCGCGCACCGCACATGGTTCGCCCGGCGGGCGGCCGAGCTCGCCGAAGACGTCACGACGCGGTACGAGACCCGCGCGTTCGAGCAGCTGCACGTCGAGTTCGCCGAGTTCGCCGTCGCCCTCGACGCCTTCATCGAGACAGATGCGGCCGGGGTGCTGCACATCGCCAACCGCACGGGCGAGTTCTTCGTCACGCGGGGGCGCATCCGCACGGGCGCACGGCTGCTGCGCCGGGCCCTGCAGCGCCTCGGCGCGGACGAGGGCCTCGTGGACGAACCGGCCGACGTGGAGCTCGTGCTCGCGCGCTCGTGGCTCGCCCACATGCGGATGCGGACGGGGGCGCACGTGATGGCGCTCGACTACCAGCGCTGGCTCGCCGAGCTGCTGCGCCGCCGCACGGACGAGCCCCCGACGCGCGAGGTGCTCATGCTCGCGGTGCACCTGTGCTTCGCGGCGCTCGGCAACAGAGAGTACGAGGAGGCTCTCGAGCTCGGCGCGCGGTTCCGCGACCTCGCGGTGCGGGTCGGCGACGACTACCACGCAGGCCTCATCGACTTCTTCCTCTCCCGCCTCGCCGACCAGGCGGGCGACCCTGAGGCCGCCGCGCGGCTCAACAGCTCCGCCATCGCGCACGTGCGCCGCACCGAGAACGAGCCGCTGCTCGCGCGCTGCGTCTCGCAGTCGGTGCTGCTCGCGCAGGGGCGGCTCACCCCCGCGGAGCAGGTGGAGCGCCTGACGCCGCTGCCCGACATCCACCTGCGGCACCGTTCGTTCAAAGACGCCGCGCTCATCTCGATCCCGCTCGCGATCGCGCACCAGCAGACGGGCGACCCGGCCGCCTCGCTCGCCGTGCTGCGGCGCACCCTCGACCTCTCGCGGCGCATCCACTTCTTCGACGGCCAGATGTACGCCGTCGTGCTCATCGCCTTCGCCGAGCTGTCGGCGACCTCGACGCCCGAGAACATCGCGCGCTGCGCCCGGCTGTACGGCAGCGTCCGCCCCTACCTGCCCCGCTTCTACGCGGTCACGCCTCCGCAGTACCACCTGCTGCTCGAGTCGGGCATCCAGGGGCTGCGGCTCATGGTCGGCGAGGCCGCGCTCGAGCGGATGATCGCCGAGGCCCCGCTCTCGTGGGATGAGGCGATGACCGACGCCGACGCCTTCGCGGCCGAGCTGATCGACGAGCTGACGACGGATGCGACGGCCGACACCGCGGAACGGGTGGGTCGGATCCGCGCCGAGCTGAACGACCGCGAGCGCGAGCTGCTCGAACTCGTGCTCACCGGGATCACCGACAAGCAGATCGCCGCGAGGCTCGAGCTGCGCCCCAACACGGTGCGCAGCTACAACTCGCGCCTCTTCAAGAAGTTCGGCGTCGCCTCGCGCTCCGAGCTGCTCGCGCTCATCCGCTGAGCGGGTCGCGGCCCCGGTTCGAGGCGCCGGGCACGCCGTCACCCCGCCCTCGGCTCCGCCGCCAGGATTCGAACCTGGACTGTACGGCTCCAAAGGCCGACGTGCTGCCGTTACACCACAGCGGATCGCGCCGAGGCGCGCCCGTCAAGTCTGACAGACCGCGGCCGCCCGATCAGCGCCCGGGCACGACGGCGTCGAGGAAGAGCCGCGCGAGACGCGGGCCGTCCACGCCGAGGGCGACGTCGACATCCGCCCACCCCTCGGCGAGGCCGTGGACGCCGTCCTCGCCGGGGTGCACGCGGCGGTCCACGACGGTCTGCCCGCGTCCGTAGCCGGCCAACTCGACCCGCACCGGGAGTCGCGAGATGCGCAGCGCATCCGGGTCGACGAGGCTGCACACGGCGCCCGCGTCGCCGATCCAGCCGAGGTAGTCGCCGCGCGTGCCGTCGGGCGCGGCGATGCGATGGTCGAGCAGCCGCCCCACGGCCGAGGCGAGCGGTGACGCGGATGCCGCGAGCGCCGCCGCCTCCGCCTCCGGCACGGCGACCTCGGTGAACACGTCGAGCCCGTACATCTCGAGCGGCACATCGGCGCCCAGCACGATCGCGGCGGCCTCGGGGTCGTGCCACACGTTGAACTCGGCCACCGCCGTCGCGTTGCCCGCCCCCGCCGAGCCGCCCATGAACACGATGCGCGCGAGGTTGTCGACGACCTCCGGATGCGTGCGCAGCAGCAGGGCGAGGTTCGTCTGCGGGGCGAGCGCCACGAGCGTCACGGGCTCCGGATGCTGGAGGATCCGCCGGGCGAGGAACGCCACGGCGCCCTCCGGCTCGGGAGCGCGGGCGGCGGGCGGCAGCTCGACGCCCGCGAGGCCGTCGGCGCCGTGCACGTGCCCCGCGTCGCGCGCGGGCTCGATCAGCGGCCGCCGCGCACCGGCGGCGACCGGCACATCACGCGCGCCCGCGAGCTGCAGCACCCGCAGGGTGTTGTCGACCACCCGGTCGAGGGCGGCGTTGCCCGCGACGCAGCTCACCCCGATGAGGTCGAGCCCGGGGTGGGCGGATGCGAACAGCAGGGCGAGGGCGTCGTCGACGCCCGTGTCGACGTCGAGGATCACGGGGATCGGCATGCGACCATCCTCGCGGATCGGGGTGCCCACATCCGGAACCGGTAATCTGCGGGGATGCCCGAGAACGACGAGGTCGACCGCATCGTCGCCGCGTGGCAGCAGGCGCATCCGCAGCTCGACTTCTCGCCCCTGCAGGTGCTCTCACGCGTCGCCCGCCTCGCGAAGCACCTCGACCGCGCACGTCGCGACGCCTTCGCGAGCTCGGGCCTGGAGCCGTGGGAGTTCGACGTGCTCGCGGCGCTGCGCCGCGGGGGCGAGCCGTTCCAGTCGACCCCGAAGACGCTCCTGCAGCAGACGCTCGTCTCGAGCGGCACCATGACCAACCGCATCGACCGGCTCGTCGAGCGCGGCTTCGTGGAGCGCCGCACCGACCCGCACGACGGCCGCGGCGTGCTCGTGGCGATGACGGATGCCGGCCGCCGCGCCGTCGACGGCGCGATGGGCGAGCTCGTGGCGCGCGAGGCCGAGCTGCTCGGTGCCCTCAGCCCTGAGGAGCAGCGGAGCCTCGCGGGGCTGCTGCGCACCCTCATCCTCGACTTCGACGCCTGAGCCGCCGAGCACCGGGGGCCGGTCGCGGACCGCGCCGCCCGGCTCCCCCACCCGCCGCGAGGGGGTGGCTAGGCTGACGCCGTGCCCGTCGCCGCCGAACAGGATGCCGCCCCGCGCGAGCGCCGCATCCGCCTGCTGACCGATGGCATCGGATCCGGTGCCGCCGCCCACGAGCATCGCCTGCTGCGCGCGGCCCGCCCCGCGCTGCCGGTTCTCAACTGGCTGGGGCAGTTCGCCCGGCCGCTCATGAAGGTGCCCGGCCTCGGCTGGATCACCTCCGACCCGGTCGTCGCGCGCGCCCTGCTCAACGACCCCACGCACCTCACCCTGCTCTCGGAGGGCGGGGTCGGGCACCTGTGGGCGCAGATCCTCGGCGACTGGGTCTACGACCTCTTCGACGGCCCCGGCCACCACGACCTGCGCACCCGCAGCAAGGAGCTCTTCACCGAGCGCACCTCGGCCGCCTTCGTCGAGCACGCCTGGGGCACGCGCCTGGCCGAGGCCCGCACCGCCTTCGAGGCGGGCGAGCCGCTCGACCTCGCCGACCTCTCGCGCATCCTGGTCGGGCGGATGGTGACGCAGCTGCTCGGCTTGCCGGTCGACGCCGCCCGCGGTGACGACGCCTACCGCGAGATCTTCGCCACGGGCGAGCGGCTCGCCTCGATCGCGCTCGGCACGACCGCCGACACCGAGCTGCCGCCCGAGAAGGTGGCGCTCGCCCGCGGCATCGTCGACGAGCTCACGGCGCACATCGATGCGGTGTTCCCGGATGCGCACCCCGACACCGTGATCGGCCGCTGCCGCGAACTGGGGCTGAACCTGCAGGAGACGAAGGGCCTCTCCACCCTGCTCATGGTGGCGGGCACCGAGACGGCCGCCTCGGCGATGGCGCGGATGGCGGCGGTGCTGGTGGACTCGGGCGAGCTGCCGCGGCTGCTCGCGCATCCGGAGCACCGCGAGGACGCCGTGCGCGAGACGCTGCGCGTGACGAGCCCGGCCCCGCTCATCGGGCGCTCGGTGCTGGCGGATGTCGAGGTCGCCGGGCGCACGCTGCGGGCGGGCGAGCGCGTCATGGTGCTCACCTGGACGGCGAACAACGTGGCGGGCGCCTTCCAGGTCGACCGGCCGTACCTGCCGCACAACCGGCAGCTGTGGTTCGGCGCGGGACGCCACCTCTGCCTCGGCGGGCCGCTCGCGCGCGCCGAGCTGTCGGCCGTGCTCGAGCTGCTGATCGGCGACGGGCGCGGGTTCCGGATCGTGTCCAGGCGCTACGGGCGACGCGTGCTGATCCCCGCCTACGCCTCGCTCGTCGTGCAGAAGGACTGATTCCCTCCACAGTTCGCTTCGGATCCGGTTATCCACGAACCGGGGCCGCGCCGTTCCCGCACGCCGCATCCGGGGGCAGAATCGGAATACCCGATGCGCACACGGAGGAGGTGACGGCGATGTCGGCGGAGATCCTCACGACGCTGCTCAGCGGCGCGACCCTGCTCGTCGCCCTCGCCGCCGGGTTCGGCTGGATGATCCAGCGCATCGACGGCGTCGAACGGCGCTCCATCGCCCGCGACGCGAGCCTCGAGCGCCGGATGGACGCCCGCTTCGAACACTTCGAGCAACGGACGGACGCCCGCGACGCGAGCCTCGAGCAACGGATGGACGCCCGCGACGCGAGCTTCGAGCAGCGGATGGATGCCCGCGACGCGAGCCTCGAGCAGCGGATGGATGCCCGCGACGCGAGCCTCGAGCAACGGATGGACGCCCGCTTCGAACGCCTCGAGCAACGGATGGACGCCCGCTTCGAACTCGTCGAGCAACGACTCGGCGGCGTCGAGCGGGAGCTCGTCGAGGTGAAGATCTCGATCGCGCGCCTCGAGGGACCACCGCCGCGACTCCAGACCGCCCGCTGACGTCGGCACCGGTCTACCAGTGCTCGGCGCCCTCGAGACGCGTCGGGCCGGGCGCGTAGCCGAGCCGCTCCCGGGCGGCCGAGATGTCGAGCGTGCGCTCGAGCCCGAGCTGGCTCACGGCGTAACGCGTCACGCGGGGGCGTGAGCCGCGGATGCGGGCCGCCCCCTCGGCGAGGCCCGCGGCCCGGAACGCGAGCGGGTACGGCATCCGCACGATGCGCGCCGCGACGCCGCGGCGGCGCAGGAACCCGTCGATGACGTCGGCGAGCACGACCGGCTCGGCATCCGCGACGTTGTACGTGCCGACCGGCCCGTCGAGCCCCCGTCGCACGGCGTCGACGAGGTTGTCGATGTGGGTGAGCGAGTGCAGCACCCGCGCGCCCTCCGGCAGCACGAGCCGTCCGCGCCGCACGGCGGCGAGCACGCGCGGCAGCAGCGTCGTATCGCCCGGGCCGTACACGGCGTGCGGCCGCAGGATCACGGCATCCCGCCCCGCGACCTCGAGCTCGGCGAAGCTCTTCGACTCCGCGTAGCTCGCGAGGAATCGCGTGACGGGCGCCTCGCTCTCGCGCGCGTTCACGGTCGGGGTGAACGCGTCGTACACCGAGGAGGTCGAGAGGTGCACGATGCGCGCCCCCGGGAAGCTCGCGACCACGTGGCGCGTGCCCGCCAGGTTGACCCGCATCGACTCCGCGAGCGGCGCCCAGTCATCCGCGAGCGCCGCGCAGTGCACGACCGCATCGAACTCGCCCTCGCCCGAGAGCGGTCCCGCCGCGATGTCCCAGAGCCGGTAGCGGCCGAGCGGATGCGACCAGCCGCCCGGCGTGCGCCCGAAGCCCAGCACCTCGTGCCCGTCGTCGGCGAGCGAGGTGGCGACCGCGCCGCCGACGAAACCGGATGCCCCGGTGACGGCGATCCTCACCGGTCCGGCCCCCCGGCGGCGGCCCCGGCCCCGGCCCCGGCGACGAACGGCGCGACGACGGATGCGAGCGCCGCCCGGTCGAGCTTGCGGCTGCGGCCCGCGTGCGGCAGCGCGGGCAACGCGACCACGGCATCCGGCAGCACCCCCGCGTCGACGAGCCCGGGCAGCCGCCGCGCCACCTCGGCGACGAGCGGATGCGCGGTCGTCGCCGCCTCGGGCGGCGCATCCGCCGGCACGACCGCGACGACGATGCGGTCGTCGCCGATCGCATCCGGCACGCCCGCCATCGCGGCGTCCGCGACGCCCGGGATGCCCGCGATGAGCGGCTCGTAGAGCCCCGGGTAGACGTTCTGGGTGCCGCGGATGAACATGTCCTTGGCCCGCCCGCGCAGCACGAGCCGGTCGCCCTCGATCGTCGCGAGGTCACCCGTGCGCAGCTCGGTGAGCGGCTTCTCGGGCAGCTCGGCGAGGTAGCCGAGCGCGAGCCCGGGGCCCGCGAGCACGAGCTCGCCCGCGTCGATGCGCGCGACGACGCTCGGCACGAGCCGCCCCACGGGGTCGCCGTCGACACCCGCCTCGAACGCGGCGAGCTTCTCGGCCCCGTCGGCGATCGCGACCGGCAGGATCTCGGTCATGCCGTAGACGGCGCGGATGCGGGTGCCCGGCAGCGACGCGAGGGTGCGGCGGATGAGCGGCGGCAGCACGGGCGCGCCGCCCAGCACGATCGTCTCGAGCCGCGGGGTGAGGGCGGGGTGCGCGGCGAGCGCGGTGAGGATCGCGTCGAGGGTGGCGGGGCTCGCGAACAGCAGCTCGGCGTCGCCCAGGTGCGCGAGATAGGCCTCGGGGCGCGCCCCGGGGTCGAGGCCGGGGGCGGGCATCGTCCAGTGGGCGCCGCCGATGAGGGCGGGGACGCCGACCATGAGCTGGTCGGTGAGCACGCGCAGCCCGGGACGGATGCCGACCCCGTCGGCGAAGTCGGCGAGCCCCGCGCCGAGGGAGCCGCGCGTGTGGGTGACCGCCTTCGGGGTGGCGGTCGTGCCGGAGGTGAAGACCACGAGCGCGGGGTCGCGCGGGTCGCCGTCGATCACGCCGTCGCGCGCGCTGTCGCCCGCACCCGCGGCCGGACCCGCACCCGCGGCCAGGCGCGCGAGCGGGAGCGCCCGCGGCGGCACGCCGGGCAGCCAGCCGCCCGCGCGGATGTGGCGGGCATCCGGAACCAGGCGCGCGTACGGGGCCAGCTCGAGCCCGCGGCGGCGGGCGATCGGGCGCAACGGGCCGGAGGAGGCGAGGTAGAGCAGCGACTCGGCGGCGACCCAGCGCGGGGCCGCGAGCGCGGCGCGCGCCCGGAACAGCGCCTCACCCGCGCCGGGGTCGGCGAAGACGACCGTGCCGCCGGCGCCGACGATCCCGAGGGCGAGGGCCACGGCATCCGGCCCCGGACGCACCGAGAACAGCACCCGGTCGCCGCGCTCGAGCCCCTCGGCCCGCAGTCCGGCCGCGATCGCCCGGATGCGGCGGCCCAGCTCGCCGTAGCTCCAGCTGCGGCCGCGCGCCGTGAGCGCCGGCGCGTCGGGGGTGCGGTCGCACGCCGCGAGCACGGCGTGCACGAGGTCGCTCACGCCGCCACCTCCAGCTCGGGCCCGCATGCCACCGCGGCTGCCACGCCCCGCCGCATCCTCCGCATCCTCCGCATCCTCTGGTCGCTTCCCGAATCAAGGAGCCGCGCAACCCATCTCAAGGAGTCTGTGTGACGGATGTCGCCCTCTGCGGCAGAAGTCGGGCCAGCGGATGCCGGGGTCCTTGAGATGGGTTGCGCGGCTCCTTGATTCGGGACGCCGGAGAGGGAGACGGGCGCGCTCACGCCGCCACCTCCAGCTCGGCATAGGAGGGGATGAGCACGCCGCGCGCGGGCCGGCGGTGCACGATGTGCAGTCCCGGATGCGCGAGCAGGGCGTCGAGCGCGAGCCGGATCTGCGCCATCGCGAGCGGCGCCCCGAGGCAGTAGTGGGCCCCCGCCCCGAACCACAGCTGCTTGAGCGAGGCTGCGGGGTTGGCCTCGGGGTCGAACACGCCGAGCGCGGTGTCAGCCCAGTAGGTGCCGAGGATGATGCGGTCGCCCGGCCGCACCGCGACGGATCCGATCGTGGTCGCCTCCGTCACCGCGCGCAGCATGACGGGCGAGGGGGTCGTCACCCGCAGGCCCTCGGCGACCGCCGCATCCACGAGCCCGGGGTCGGCCGCGAGCCGCGCGTGCCATCCGGAGTCGACGAGCAGGGCGACCAGCCGCGGCAGGTACGACACGATCGTCTCGGTGCCCGTGAGCACGAAGGCGCCGACCGCACCCAGCGCCTCGCGCTCCGAGAGGCCGAGCGCGCGCATGCGCCCCGGCACGGTCGACTCGTCGCCCGCGTAGGCGCGCGCGGCGTGCTCCCCCAGCTCGCCGAGGATCTCGCGGGCGGATGCGAGCTGCCGCGGTCCCAGCCGGGGCCGCGCGAGCGTGACGTAGCCGGTGACGGCCGAGACCCGGGCGAACATCTCGTCGTCGAAGCTGCCGGGCTCGAGCCCCACGAGGCGCGAGATCACCCGGCTCGCCCCGCGGCGCGCGTGGGCGACGAGGTCGACCCGCTCGCCGGCCGCGAGCGCCGCCCCCAGCGCGGCCGTCGCATCCCCGAGGCTCTCGGCGACGAAGCCGTCGACGAACGACGGCGAGAACAGCGGCGCGAGCTGCCGGCGGAGGGCGTGGTGGTCCTCGCCCTCCATGTTGAGCAGCACGCGGGGGCCGAGCACGGGCGTCCACAGCTCGCTCGGGGCACCGGGCCCGTTCTTCGAGAAGTGGGCGGTGTCCATGAGCACGCCGCGCAGCAGGGCGGCGTCCTTCACGACCACGCCGAGCCCCGGCACGCGCCGCACGGCGCCCGGCAGCGCCGAGACGAGCGGGAACGCGACGGGATGCGCGGCCCGCACGACCGCGCGGTCGCGCCTGGTGGCCTCCTCCGCACCGCTCATCGGATGTCCACGACTTCAGGTCTGTACGCGTGGTCCTTGTACCAGAGCAGCGTGCGCCGCAGCCCCCACGCGCGCACGCGACGGCTCGACCCGTAGACCACGACATCCGCCCGCCTGGCGTAGTCGCGGGTGAGGCGGCGCACGGCGTTCACGAGCGCACGGTCCTCGTGGAGGTCCTCGATCGCCGTGCGCGGGAAACCGCCCGCGGCCAGGTACAGCTCGGCGGTGATCGCCACGTTGCAGCCGGCCGCCATCATGTAGGGCCCGAGGTAGTCGCCGCCGCGATTGCCCGGGCGGATGCGGCCGAACGCCTCCGCCACGTGCACCGCGCCGCGCAGCACGCCGCGCGTGAGAGCCCCCACCCCCTCGTCGCGCCGGGCGACAAGCTCGCCCCCGACGAAGCGCAACCCGAGGCCGCTCTCTGCCGCGGGGGTGAGCGCGCGGCGCACGGATGCGGTCCAGTCCTCGCGGGGCAGGCAGTCGGCGTCCGTGCGCGCGAGCAGCGTCGCGCCCGCCGCGATCGCGGCGCGCATGCCCGTGTCGGCCGCCGCACCCGTGCCTTTCTGCGCCTCGTCGATCACGCGCCACCGCGCGAGCCCGCGCGACGCCGCGAAGGCGCGGATGACATCCGCCGAGCCGTCGCTCGAGCCGTTGTCGACGAACACGGCGTCGAAGTCGGCGTCGGTCTGGGCGGCGAGCGCCTCCAGCGTCGGGGTGATGCCGGCCGCCTCCTGGTAGACCGGCACGACGACGGCGAGGCGGGCCGATGCGTTCACCACACCACCTCCACGAGACCCAGCGAGATGCCGCCCGCGAGCCCGATCAGCAGCACGCGCGACCCCTCCCGCAGCATCCCGCGCTCGCGCGCGAGCTTCAACTGCAGGGGCAGCGTCACCGAGGCCAGGTTGCCGTGCTCGGCGACCGTGATGACCGTGCGGTCGCCCGGCACCCCGAGCCGCTCGAAGATCGGCGGCAGGTAGGGCAGCGCCACCTGGTGGATCGCGACGAGGTCGAAGTCGTCCCAGCTGAGGCCGCGGTCGCGCAGCAGCCCCAGCACGGGCTCGGGGCCGAGCTCGAGGAACGCCTGCTGCAGGCCGTGGCCGTCCATGTCGAAGTACTCGGCATCCGTGTCGCGGGGGCGCGAGGTGCCGCCGCCGGGCAGCGTGCCGATGCCCCAGTGCCGCGACACCGCCTGGAACCGCGTCGAACGGATGCCGGCATCCGCGTCGTCGGACGCCTCCAGCACGAGTGCCGCACCGCCGTCGCTCATCGTGTAGCCGGGGAAGCTGCGGATGAACTGCTCGTGCGAGCGCACCGTCCAGCGCACCGCGACCGTGGGCGCCTCGCCCGAGGCGATGAGCACCCGGCGGTGCTGGCCGGTGCGGATGAGCGCGTCGGCCACCTGCATGGCGTTCACGACCGAGTTGCACGCGTTCTTGACGTCCATCACGGGCACGTCGACGCCGAGCTTGGCGGCGACGATGTGGCTCGTCGCCGGCTCGACCATGTCCTGGCTGGCGGATGCGAAGAGCAGCAGGTCGACGTCGCCCGGCGACTCCGCGAGCGCCTCGCGGGCCGCCGCGACGGCGAGGTCGGATGCGTCCCATCCCTCGGTGCGCAGGTGCACGGTCTCGACGCCCGTCATGCGCCGGATGAGGCCCGTCGGGAGCCGCACCCCGCGGTTGCGGCGGCGCAGCTCGGCCTCCGTCTCATCCGTGGTGCGCACCCGCTCGGGCAGGTGCACCCCCAGCCCGGTGATGCGTGTGGAGACGGGGGCTGGCACCCTGCCACCCTATCGGGGGGCACCCCGCGTCCCCGCGCGCTCCCCGCGGCGGCGCCGGATCGCGTCAGGCGGCCGTGCCGAACACGTGCGGGCCGCGGATGGCGACATCCGCCCCACCGTCCACGTAAATCGTCTGACCCGCCATGTGGGTGTTCTCCTCGCCGGCCAGCCACGCCAGCATCCGCGCGATCACGACCGGCTCGGCAGGCCCGCCGAGCGGCATCGGCACGATCTGGTCGAGCTGGGCGCGCCCCTCGGCGGTCTGCATGAGCGGCGCGGTCATCGGGGTCAGGATGATGCCGGGGCCCACGGCGTTGAGCGGGATGCCGGCGCCCGCCCACTCCGGGGTGATCGAGGCGGTGCGCACCCACTCCGAGATGGCGCGCTTGGTGGAGGCGTAGATGAGGTGGCCGAGGTTCTGCTCGACGAGCGCCTCCGCACGGGCGACGGATGCGGGCTCGTCGCCCGCCTCCAGCAGGCCGACCAGCTCGGGGTCGTTGTCCTGCAGCGACGAGAACGACGACACGACGACCGCGCGCGGCGCATCCGACCCGGCCAACAGCGGCCGCAGCCCCTCGAGCGTCGCGACAGCGCCGAAGTAGTTGACCTTCGCGGTGAGCGGGGTGAACTGGGCGACGCCCGCGACGGCGATGATGCCGTCGATGCCGCCGCCCGCGGCGACCCTCACCGCATCCGGCAGGGCCGCGCGCCCCTCGGGGGTGGAGAGGTCGAGGTCGAGGTCGGCGCCGTGCAGGTCGACCCCGATGACGGTGTCGCCGCGCTGCTCGAGCAGCTCCTTGGTCGCCTTGCCGATGCCCGATGCCGACCCGGTCACCACATACGTGCGCATGATCCCGTTCCCTTCCGGCGGCCGACCATCGGCGCCTGAGGCCAGGCTAGGAACGGGGGTGCGGCGCGGGCAGGGTCTTCGGTCCCGAGGTGGGGCAGACTGGGGATGTGACCACCACCCCGTCCGACGCCGTCGGCCTGCCGTTCCCGCTCGAGCCGACGCATCCGCTCGACTGGACCGCCGCATCCGCGTCGCTCGCCGCGACCGCGCCCGCGCGTACCGACATCTTCATCGACCCGGCCGCGACGGCCGACGGCGAGGGCGTCGTGCTGAACGCCCCCGCGCTGCTCGGCACCCCGCCGGCGGGCGACTACCAGCTCACCGCACGCGTCACGGTCGACTTCGCGGGCACCGCGGATGCGGGCGTGCTGCTGCTCTGGGCTGACGAGACGAACTGGGCGAAGCTGTGCTTCGAGTACTCGCCCGCGGGCGACCCGACGCTCGTGACGGTCGTGTGCCGCGGCGTCGCCGACGACTCCAACTCGTTCACGGTCGACGGCGACACGGCGTGGATGCGGATCTCGCGCGTCGGCCGCGCCTACGCCTTCCACGGTTCCGTCGACGGCGCGCACTGGGAGCTGCTGCGGGTGTTCCGCCTGGACGCGCCGCACGCCGAGGTGCGCGTGGGCTTCGAGGTGCAGTCGCCCCACGGCGACGGATGCGCGGTGCGCTTCGACAGCATCCGCTTCTCGCGCGAGACGCTCGCCGCCCTGCGCGACGGCTCATGATCCGCGCCCGACAGCGCACCCGGCCCGCAATGTGACGGTTTCGGCGCTGTGTGCGCGGCGCGCGCCGCACAAAGCGCCGAAACCGTCACACACGAGAGCGGGGTCATGCCTCCAACTGCTCACCGAGCTCGAGCCAGCGGGTCTCGAGCTCGCCCGACTCGGCCTCGAGCGCGGCCAGCTCGGACTGCAGCCGCTGCAGCAGGGCGTAGTCGCTCTGGTCGGCGGATGCGAATGCGGCGTGCTGCGCGGTGATCGCCTCGCCGAGCTTCGCCATGCGACGCTCCACGGATGCGAGCTCCTTCTCGGCCGCGCGGCGCTCGGCGCCGCCCAGCTGCGTCGGTGCGGCGGGGGGTCTCGATACGCCGCCTTCGGCGGCTACTCGACCGGCGGAGATGCGTAGGTACTCCTCCACCCCGCCCGGCAGGTGCCGCATCCGCCCGCCGAGCACCGCGTACTGCTGGTCGGTGACACGCTCGAGCAGGTAGCGGTCGTGCGACACCACGAGCAGGGTGCCCGGCCAGGAGTCGAGCAGGTCCTCCATCGCGGCGAGCATGTCGGTGTCGAGGTCGTTGGTCGGTTCGTCGAGGATCAGCACGTTCGGTTCGTCGAGCAGGATGAGCAGCAGCTGCAGGCGCCGCTTCTGGCCGCCCGAGAGGTCCTTCACGGGCGTCGAGAGCTGAGCGTTCGAGAACCCGAGTCGCTCGAGAAGCTGCCCCGGCGTCAGCTCGGCCCCGCCGCCCACCCGGTAGCTCGTGCGCTGGCGGCCCACGACATCCGCCACCCGGTCGTTCGCGATCTCCTCCAGTTCGGCGAGCCGCTGGTCGAGCACCGCGATGCGCACCGTCTTGCCGGTCTTGACGCGCCCGGTCGTCGGCTGCACGGTGCCCGCCACGAGGCCCAGCAGTGTCGACTTGCCCGCCCCGTTGACGCCCAGGATGCCGGTTCGCTCGCCCGGCGCGATGCGCCACTCGACGTCGTGCAGCACCTCGCGCACGCCGCCCGCACCGTCCGGGAACGAGACCGACACATCCAGCAGGTCGACGACGTCCTTGCCGAGCCGCGAGGTGGCGAGCTGCTCGAGCGAGACCTTGTCGCGCACGGGCGGCACGTCCTCGATCAGCTGGTTCGCCGCCTCGATGCGGAACTTGGGCTTCGAGGTGCGCGCGGGCGCCCCGCGGCGCAGCCAGGCGAGCTCCTTGCGCATGAGGTTCTGGCGTTTGGCCTCGGATGCGGCGGCCATCCGGTCGCGCTCCACGCGCTGCAGCACATAGGCTGCGTAGCCGCCCTCGAAGGGCTCGACGACCCCGTCGTGCACCTCCCAGGTGTCGGTGGAGATCTCGTCGAGGAACCACCGGTCGTGCGTGACGACCACGAGACCGCCCTGGTTCTTCGACCAACGGCGCTTCAGGTGCTCGGCGAGCCAGGCGACGCCCTCGACGTCGAGGTGGTTGGTGGGCTCGTCGAGGAACACGACGTCCCAGTCGCGGCTGAGCAGCGCCGCGAGCGCCACCCGGCGGCGCTGACCGCCCGAGAGCTCGCCGATGCGGGCGTCGAACGGCAGATCGCCGAGCAGCCCCCGGATGACGTCGCGCACCTTCGCGTCGCCCGCCCACTCGTGCTCGGCGCGGTCGCCGACCACCGCGTGGTGGATGGTCTCGTCTTCGGGCAGCCGGTCCGCCTGGTCGAGCATCCCGATGCGGGTGCCGCCGCGCACGGTGACGCGTCCCGCATCCGGTTGCTGACGCCCGGCGAGGATGCGCAGCAGAGTCGACTTGCCGTCGCCGTTGCGGCCGACGACGCCGATGCGGGCGCCCTCGTCGATGCCGACCGTCACGTCGTCGAAGACGTCCTTCGTGGGGAAGGAGAGCGAGATGCCTTCGGCGCCGAGCAGATGTGCCACCCGTCGAGCCTAGGCGTGCGCACCTGCGTCTCCTCCACAGGTGCGCCCATCGCAAGTTATCCGGAGATTTGGCGCAGACCGCGATTCTCGCGACCCCGGGCTGGCAGGCTCGAACCACGACGCGCACAATGAAGGGGTGGAGCTCGTGAACGATCCGCAGATCTGGACCCTCATCGGGGTCTTCACCGCGATCATGCTCGGCGGAATGACCGCGATGACGACCCTGCTGATGCGCGCCATGACCTCCGCGATCGGCGGCCTGCGCGGGGAGATGAACGGCCTGCGCGGGGAGATGAACGGCCTGCGCGGGGAGATGCACGCCGAGATCGGCGGGCTGCGCGCCGAGATGAACGCGCGCTTCGACACCGTCGAGACCAAGATCGGTCACCTCGACCGCGACGTCGGTCTGCTCATGCGACGCGCCATGGGCGAGGCGCCCGAGCTCTGAGCTCAGCCGGTGGCCCGCTCGCGCGCCACGTGACGTCGCGCATGCTCGACGGCGTCGGGCAGCGAGGCGAACAGGTGCCGGTGGTCGCGGAGCGCCGCGAGCACACCTACGGACCTGAACAGTTCGAGGTGGCCCTCCCGCACCCCCTTGATGAGCACGGTGATGCCGCGCGCCTCGAGCCGCCGCACGATCTCCGAGAGCACGTGCGCGCCGGTCGCATCCACGAGCTCGAGCTGCGACATCCGCAGGATCACCACCGACACCCCGTCGAGCGCCGTGACCGCATCGAACACGCGGTCGGCGGGCGCGAAGAACAGCGGCCCGTCGAGTCGGATGAGCGCGATCCGCTCGTCGCCCTCGACCGGATCGCCCGCGAGCGCCTCGCGTGTGACCCCCGTGGCCCGCGAGAGGCCGCGGATCGCGAAGACCCCCGCCACGACCATGCCGATCACAACGGCGACGATGAGGTCGACCGAGATGGTCACGATCGCCGTGACGATGAACGCCACGGCGTCGGCGCGGGTGGACCGCAGGATGCTGCGCACGGTCGCGAGGTGCACCATCCGCACCGCGGTGACCATGAGCACACCCGAGAGCGCCGCGAGCGGGATGAGCCCCACAGGGTGCGCCGCCACGAGCACCACGAGCAGGAGCACCACGGCGTGGCTCACCGACGCGAGGCGCGTGCGCGCCCCCGCGCGCACGTTGACGGCGGTACGGGCGATCGCGCCGGTCGCGGGCATGCCGCCGAACACCCCCGCCGCGATCGACGCGAGCCCCTGGCCGACGAGCTCGCGATCCGGGTCGTAGGGGCCCGTGTCGGCGAGGGACGCCGCCACCCGCGCCGACAGGAGCGACTCGATCGCGGCGAGTGCCGCGACGGTGAGCGCGGGCACGGCGAGCTGGCCGAGCATCGCAAGGTCGAGCGCGGGCAGCACCGGCATCGGCAGGGTGCGCGGCAGCTCCCCGATGTCCGCGAGCGGGGTCGGCAGCACGAGCGCGAGCACCGTCACGACGACGATGCCGACGAGCGAGCCGGGGATCGAACGGTGCAGGCGCGGCAACAGGATCATGCACCCGGCCACGATCCCGACCGCACCGAGCCCCCACAGCAGGTAGCCCGCATCCGCGTGTGCGAGGGCGTCGACCGCCGTCAGCGCGACGTTCGTGTGGGAGGCGCCCCCGGCATCCGCGCGGGTGAGGGCAGGCAGCTGCTGCAGGAAGATGATGACCGCGATGCCGAGGGTGAAGCCCTCGATCACCGGCCACGGGATGAACGAGACCGCGCGCCCGAGGCGCAGCGCGCCCGCGACGAGCACGATGACGCCGGCCAGCAGGCTCACGACCGCGACCGCCCCGAGCCCGTGGCTCGCCACGATCGGTGCGAGCACGACGACCATCGCCCCGGTCGGCCCCGACACCTGCACGTTCGAGCCGCCGAAGAGGGCGGCCACGACACCCGCGACGATCGCGGTGACGATGCCCGCCTCGGCACCGGCGCCGGAGGAGATGCCGAAGCCGAGCGCGAGCGGCAGGGCGACGATGCCGACGGTGAGTCCCGCGAGCAGGTCGCCCCGCCACGAGCGGCGCAGGGGGCGGTAGTCGGCCGCCGCGGGCAGCAGCGCGCGCATCCGCGCCCCGCTACGGCTCATCGCGGAAGTGCCGGGAGCGCCGCGACGCCGGCCGCACGCTCCGTGTCGCCTGTGACGATCGCCGCGAGCAGTCGCCGGGCGACGGCGAGCAGTTCCGCGACGTCCGGGAACGCCAGCCGGTAGTACACGTGGCTCGCCCGCCGCTCGGACTCGACGAGCCGGTGCCGCCTCAGCACCGCGAGGTGCTGCGAGAGGTGCGAGGCCTCGAGGCCCGTCTCGGTCTGCAGCTCCGCGACGCTGTGCTCTGCGCCGTCGGCGAGCAGCTCGAGCAGGCGGATGCGGAACGGATGCGCGAGCCCCTTGAACAGGCCGGCCTTGACCTCGTAGAGCGGTCGCTCGCTTCGACTGAGTGGCATGATGACTTCATCATGCCACTCATCCGCCCCGCCCGCCCCGTTCAGGGGCCGAACGCCCGTCCGCGATCGCGACATCGGTAGCCTCGGCGCTGTGGACGATGAACGGGACGTCGAGGTCGCGCTGCGCGCCGCCTACGAGCGCGTCGCCCTCACCGGGGCGAAGAGCCTCGACACGGCACCCGGGGCGACGGCATCCGACCGGGAGCTCCGCGAGGCCCTCACCCGACTCGAGCGCGCGGGCCTCGCCGAGGTGGTCGGCGGGGCGTTCAGCCTCAACCGCCCCGACGACGCGCTCATCGAGCTCGACCCCGCCACCCGCGACCTCCTGCGGGTGCTCTACGACTACTGGCTGCGCCGCGACGACGACGAGCGCGGCGACGAGGTGCTCGACGGCGAGCTCGGCTTCTGGCGCCACATGTGGAATGCGCTGCACGCGCACCCCGACCGCGCATCCCACCCCCTCGAGCTCGAGATGGTGGTGCCCGACGACGGGGACTTCGCCACGCGCGACTGGCTCGCCGAGCTCGACCGCGAGCTCCTGGACCCGGTCGCCGAGGCCCGCCTGCTCACGGGCCGCGTGATCGTTCCCCCCGCGACGCTCGGCTCACCCGCCGAGAGCATCATCGGGCTGCTGCTGACCCTCGGCATCGAGGTGCGGGTCCTCCCCTCCCCCTCGAAGTTCGCGATCTACGACGGCGACTCGGCGGTGCTGCGCGACGACCCGTCCGGCGCGAGCATCGAACGGCACCGGCTCACCCGACGCGCGGCCGTCGTCGAGCCGCTGCGGCGCCTGTTCGAGCTGCAGTGGGCCGCCGGCATCCCGTGGGGCGAGTACGTGAAGGGCGCCGCCGGCATCCTGCAGCTGCTCGCCCAGGGGTGGACGGATGCGCGCATCGCCGGCGCGATGGGCGTCTCGACCCGCACCGTGAGCCGGCGCGTCTCCGAGGTGATGGCCGCCGCGGGCGTGCAGTCCCGCTTCGAGCTCGGGATGCGGTACGCGCTGCAGCAGCTCGGCGCGCTCGACTGAGGGCGCGCGGCGGCTCAGTCGCCGACGATGCGCGCGCCGTGCACGGGCCCGCTCGCCCGCACGACGTTGAGCCGCGCCGCCGAGAGGGCGACCTGCAGTTCGAGGGCCGAGTCGACATCCGCGGTGAGGAACGCGACCGTCGGACCCGAGCCCGACACGATGCCCGCGAGGGCGCCGTTCTGCTCGCCCAGCTCGAGCACCTCCGCGAGCGAGGGCTCGAGGTGCAGTGCCGGGGCCTGCAGGTCGTTGTGCAGCACCTCGGCGAGCATGTGCGCGTCGCCCGCGCGCAGCGCCTGCAGCACGCTCGCATCCACCGAGGGACGCGGGTCGGCCGGGAAGATGTCCTGGGCGTGCCGGCGCCGATGCTCGTCGAGCTCGGCGTAGACGGCGGGCGTCGACAGCCCGAAGTCGGCGAGCGCGAGCACCCAGTGGAAGGTGCCCTGGGCGAGAGCGGGCGAGAGCTCGTCGCCGCGACCCGTGCCGATCGCCGTGCCGCCGGTGAGGGCGAACGGCACGTCGGCCCCCAGCTTGCGGGCGATCTCGAGCATCTCGTCGCGCGGCAGCTCGGTGCCCCACAGAGCGTCGCACGCGACCAGGGTGGCCGCCGCATCCGCCGAGCCGCCGCCCATGCCGCCGGTCACGGGAACGTGCTTGTCGATCCGGATGCGGGCCCCGCCCGGGTAGCCGGTGCGCGCCGCCAGCATCCGCGCCGCCGTGATGGCGACGTTGCCGCCGTCGCGCGGCACGCGCGACAGCTCGACCGAGCCGCTCAGCTCGACCGAGAAGTCGGGGGCGTCGCTCACCCGCACGTCCTCGTAGAGCGAGACGGCCTGGTAGGCGATCGCGACGTCGTGGTAGCCCTCCTCGTCGAGCGCCCCGACCTTGAGGAAGACGTTGACCTTCCCGGGTGCCTTGACGTGCACCGTTGCGCGCCCGGAGGTGGTCATGGGACCACCCTACGGGAGGTGGAACGACCCGTTCGACGCGCCCTCCGCGCGGGCGATGCGCAGGAAGTCGCCCACCGTGAGCTGCTCGCCGCGGGCGGTCGGGTCCACACCCGCGGCCTCGAGGCGGGCGGATGCGGTGGCCGCGTCGCCCAGCACCCCCGCGAGCGCCTGCCGCAGCATCTTGCGGCGCTGCCCGAACGCAGCGTCGACGAGCGCGAAGGTGGCGGCGCGCTCCGCATCCGTTCCGGGCAGCTCGCCGCGGCGGAACCCGACGAGCACCGAGTCGACGTTCGGCACCGGCCAGAACACCTGTCGGCTGATCGTCCCGGCGATCGACCAGGCGCCGTACCAGGCGGCCTTGATGCTCGGGCTGCCGTACACACGCGAGCCGGGGGCGGCAGCGAGCCGGTGGCCGACCTCCGCCTGCACCATGACGAGCGCGCTCGTGAGGCTCGGCACGACGTGCAGCAGGTGCAGCAGCACGGGCACCGAGACGTTGTAGGGCAGGTTGGCGACGAGCGCCGTCGGGTCGCCCGCGACCCCGTCGACCCGCAGCGCGTCGGCAGGCACCACCTCGAGCGGGGCGCCGGGCTGCATCGCCTCGACCGTGCGCGGCAGCTGCTCGGCGAGGCGGCGGTCGATCTCGATCGCCGTGACGCGGGCGCCGGCCTCGAGCAGGCCGAGTGTGAGCGAGCCGAGCCCGGGCCCCACCTCGACCACGTGCTCGCCCGCGACGACGCCCGAGCTGCGCACGATCTTGCGCACCGTGTTGCCGTCGACCACGAAGTTCTGGCCGAGCTTCTTGGTCGGCTGCAGATCCAGCGCGTCGGCGAGGTCGCGGATCTCGGCGGGGCCGAGGAGCGCGCTCATGCGATGCCTCCTGCCCACCGTGCCCCGCGCATCCGCTTTCCCATCTCAAGGAGTTCGACAACCCATCTCAAGGAGTGCGTGTGACGAGTGAGGTGGATGTATGCGGATGATGCCGATTGCGCTCGTGAGCTCCTTGAGACGGGTTGCTCGACTCCTTGAGATGGGACGGGCGCGGAGAAGGCCGGGCCGAGCAGCGCGCTCATGCGGGGTCCGCGGATGCGGCGGGGCCGGATGCGGCGGAACCGGATGCGGCGGGCGCCTCGAACGGTCCGGGGGGCGCGTCGACCGGCTCGTCGTCCCAGTGACCGTAGACCTCCTCCGTGTTGGAGGAGATCTGGGCGGCGAGCAGCGAGGCATCCGTTCCCAGGTGCGCCGCCATCGCGCGCAGGGTGTGCGGGATGAGGTAGGGCGCGTTGGGCCGCCCGCGGAACGGCGTCGGGGTGAGGTAGGGCGCATCCGTCTCGATCAGGATGCGGGACCGCGGGATCACCTCGAGGGCCTCGCGCAGCGCGGGGGCGTTCTTGAAGGTGACCGTGCCGGCGAACGACAGGTACCATCCGCGGTCCGCGACGAGCTGGGCGAAGGCGGCGTCGCCCGAGAAGCAGTGGAAGACGACGCGCTCGGGGGCGCCGACCCGGTCGAGGGCCGCCACGACGTCCCGGTGCGCGTCGCGGTCGTGGATCTGCAGGGCGAGCCCGTGGCGCTTGGCGATGTCGATGTGCGCCTCGAAGGAGCGCAGCTGCGCCGCGACGCCCGCATCCCCCTCCGTGCGGAAGAAGTCGAGCCCCGTCTCGCCGACCGCGCGCACCCGGGGTCGGGCGGCGAGCTCGTCGATGCCCGCCAGGTGCTCGTCCAGCTGCCCCGCCGCGAGCAGCTCGGGCGCGTCGTTCGGATGGATCGCGACGGCCGCGAGCACGCGCGGCTCGTGGGCGGCCACCTCCGCGCTCCACCGCGAGGTGGCGAGGTCGGTTCCGACCTGCACGACGCCCTTCACGCCCACGCTCGAGGCGCGGTCGAGGTGCTCGCGGTAGTCGAGCGGCTCGCCCGAGTCGGCGACCTCGAGGTGCGTGTGGTTGTCGTACACGGGCACGACGAGCGCCTCGGGCAGGGGCGGGTAGTCCCGGGGCGGCCCCTCCGGGGCCTCCCTCGCGCGCAGGAACCCGTCGGTCACGCGACCCCGCTGCCGGTGTCGGCCGGGTCCTCGATGCGCGGGAAGAGCGCCGCGAGCCCCCCGATGGCGGTGCCCGGCGTGAGCGCCCCCCACGTGCCGGCCTCGCGGATGCGCTGCTCGCCGAGCGGGCCGAGCAGCCCCTCGGCGCCGAGCGCGTCCCACAGCTTCGCGGTGGCCTGCGGCATGACGGGCGCGAGCAGCACCGCGAGCGCACGCAGACCCTCGGATGCCGTGTACAGCACCGTGCCGAGTCGCGCCCGGTTCGCCTCGTCCTTCGCGAGCGCCCACGGCTCCTGCACGGTGATGTAGCCGTTCAGCTCGTCGACGATCGTCCAGATCGCGGCGATCGCCTCATGGATCGCGAAGCGCTCGATCGCGGCATCCGCATCCGCCGCCGCGGTCGCGACCGTGCGCTGCACCGCGAGGTCGGCATCCGTGTACTCGGCGGGCGCGGGCAGCGCTCCGTCGTAGTACTTGCCGACCATCGCGACGACGCGGGAGGCCAGGTTTCCGAAACCGTTGGCGAGCTCGGCCTGGTAGCGGGCCGAGAGGTCCTCCCACGAGAAGGAGCCGTCCTGGCCGAAGGTGATCGCCCGCAGGAAGTAGTAGCGGAACGCATCCGAGCCGAAGGTGTCGGTGATCTGCTGCGGGGCGATGCCGGTGAGCTTCGACTTCGACATCTTCTCGCCGCCGACGAGCAGCCAGCCGTGGCCGAACACCTTGTGCGGCACGGGGAGTCCCGCGGCCATCAGCATGGCGGGCCAGATGACGGCGTGGAAGCGCGCGATGTCCTTGCCGACCAGGTGGTAGGCGGGCCAGCGACGCGCGAACTGCTCGTCGTCGGTGCCGTAGCCGACGGCGGTGACGTAGTTGAGCAGCGCGTCGAACCACACGTAGACGACGTGGCTCGGGTCCCACGGCACCTTGATGCCCCAGTCGAAGCTCGAGCGCGAGATCGAGAGGTCGGAGAGGCCCTGCTTGACGAACTGCACGATCTCGTTGCGCACGCTCTCGGGCTGCACGAAGTCGGGCTGCGTCTCGTAGAGGTCGAGCAGCGCCTCGGTGAACTGGCTCATCCGGAAGAAGTAGTTCTTCTCGCGCAGGATCTCGACCGGGCGCGAGTGGATACGGCACACCAGCTGGCCGAGGTACTCGCCGTTCTCGGCGGTGTCGAGGTCGTCGAGCTGCTTGTACTCCTCGCAGCCGACGCAGTAGTAGCCCTCGTACTCGCCCTCGTAGATGAAGCCGTCGTCGTGCAGCTTCTGCAGGAAGAGCGCGACGGCCTCCTCGTGGCGGGCGTCGGTGGTGCGGATGAAGTCGTCGTTGGCGATGTCGATCGTCTCGAGCAGCGGCAGCCACGCCTCCTTCACCAGCTTGTCGGCCCAGGCCTTCGGCTCGACGCCGTTCGCGGATGCGGTGCGCAGGATCTTCTGCCCGTGCTCGTCGGTGCCGGTCAGCAGCCAGGTGTCGTCGCCGGCCTGGCGGTGCCAGCGCGCGAGCACGTCGGCGGCCACCTCCGTGTACGCGTGCCCGATGTGGGGCACGTCGTTGACGTAGAAGATGGGCGTCGTGATGAAGAAGCTCTCGCCGGATGGCATGGGCTCGATTCTAGTTGGGCAGGTCGGCGCGTGACGGCGTCTTGAGCGCCGCCTCGTACAGTTCGCGCCGCGAGAGCCCGGTCGCCTCTGCCACCTCGGCCGTCGCCTCCTTGAGACGGGCACCGGATGCGGTGAGCGCCCGCACCTGCGCGAGCGCGTCGTCGAAGCTCACGGTGGTGGGCTCGGCCCCCGCCACCACGATGACGAGCTCCCCCCGGGTGCCGTCCGCGAAGCGCTCGGTCAGCTCGGCGAGCGTGCCGCGCGCCACCTCCTCGTGCAGCTTCGTGAGCTCGCGGCACACGGCGGCGCGGCGGCCGGCCCCGAACACGGATGCCAGGTCGGCGAGCGCGTCCGCGATGCGGTGCGGCGACTCGAAGAACACGAGCGTGCGCTGCTCGGCGGCGAGGGGGGCGAGCGCGGCCACCCGGGACTTGCGGGGCAGGAAGCCCTCGAAACAGAAGCGGTCGGTGGGCAGGCCCGACACCGCGAGCGCGGTGAGCACGGCCGACGGGCCGGGGATCGCGGTGACGGCGACCCCCGCATCCGCCGCCGCCTGCACCAGGGGGAAGCCGGGGTCCGAGACGGTGGGCATGCCGGCATCCGACAGCACGAGCAGGTCGGCGTCGCGGGCCAGCTCGACCAGCTCGGCGGCCTTCGCGCTCTCGTTGTGCTCGTGCAGGGCGATCAGGCGCGGCCGGTTCTCGACGCCGAGCGCGCGCAGCAGCTGCACCGTGGTACGGGTGTCCTCTGCGGCGATCGTCTCCGCGTTCTCGAGCGCCTCCACGAGCCGGCGCGAGGCGTCGCCGAGGTTGCCGATGGGCGTCGCCGCGAGGATGATCACCCCCTCATCCTGCCGCGTCGCGTGCCGACTACATGCTGGATCGCGCCTTCGGGCGCGCCCGCGCCGCCGAACGTGCGGTTGAGCATGTAGTCGGCACGCATCCGGCCCGTGACCGCGCCCCGGATACGATGCCGGGATGGATGAGCGCGCCGCCGAGTTCGAGCGCGCGCTGCGCGGCCCCGACCCGCTCGAGGCGCCCGAGCCCCCCGGGTCCCGCCTCGACGACGCGTGGCACCGCTGGACCGGTGACCCCCGCATCCGCCGCGCCTGGGCCTGGGGCGCCCCCGCCGCCGTGCTGCTCGTCGCCGCCGCGACCCGGCTCATCGGCCTCGACCAGCCGCACCAGCTCGTCTTCGACGAGACCTACTACGTCAAGGACGCCTACACGCTCTGGCACCTCGGCTACGAGAGCCGCTGGCCCGAGAACGCGAACGCCTCCTTCGAGTCGGGCGACCCCGACACCTACCTGACCGACCCGTCGTTCATCGCGCACCCGCCGCTCGGCAAGTGGATCATCGGGGCCGGGATGGCGGCCCTCGGCACCGACAGCGCCTTCGGCTGGCGCATCGGCATGGCGCTGCTCGGCATCCTGCTCGTGGCGCTCACCATGCTCGTCGCGCACCGCCTGTTCGGCTCGCACACGCTCGCGGTCGTGGCGGGCGGCCTCATCGCGATCGACGGTAACGCGATCGTGCTGAGCCGGGTGTCGCTGCTCGACACCGGCATCGCCTTCTTCGCGCTGCTCGGGGCGTACTTCGTGCTGCTCGACCGCGGCTGGGCGAGCACCCGCCTCGACGCGTGGATGAGCCGACGCGAGGCCGCCGACCGCTCGACGGCGTGGGGTCCCGCGCTCTGGCACCGCCCGTGGCTGCTGGCCGCGGCCCTCGCCTTCGGCTGCGCGGCTTCCGTCAAGTGGAACGGCTTCTTCTTCCTCGCCGTATTCGGCATCTACACCGTGGTGTCGGATGCGCTGCTGCGGCGCCGCGCGGGCGTCGAGCTGTGGGGCACGGGTGCGGTGCTGCGGCAGGGCCCGATCAACTTCGTGCTGCTCGTGCCGCTCGCCCTCGCCGTCTACGTGACGAGCTGGTGGGGCTGGTTCGCGAGCGACGGCGGCTACTACCGGCACTGGGCGGAGACCGTCGGCACGCCGTGGTCGGGGGCCCTGGGCTGGGTGCCGCTGCCGGTGCAGAACTGGTGGCACTACCAGGATGCGATCTACGGCTTCAACGCGGGGCTCGAGAGCGAGCACAACTACATGGCGAACCCGCTCGGCTGGCTGCTGCTCCTCCGCCCGACGAGCATGTACTACCGCGACTTCGGCGACGGCACGGCGGGCGCGATCCTGGACGTGGCGAACCCGCTCATCTGGTGGGGCGGCACGGCGGCGCTCGTGTTCCTCGTCGTGCGCACGGTGCTGCGGCTGCGGCGCGGCGAGCGGGTGTGGGCGGATGCGTTCATCCTGACGGGCGTCGCGGCCGGCTACCTGCCGTGGCTGGCGTACCTGAACCGCACGGTGTTCCAGTTCTACACGATCGCCTTCGAGCCGTTCCTCGTGCTGGCGTTGACGGCCGCGCTCGCCGCCGTCGCGGGAAGCAGTCGGGACCCGTGGTCGCGGCGCAGCGCCGGCCTCATCACGGTCGGGGTGTTCCTCGGCCTCGTGGTGCTCGTGTCGCTGTTCTTCCTGCCGATGTGGACGGGCGAGCCGATCCCGAAGTGGTTCATGAGCCTGCACTACTGGCTCGGCCGGTCCTGGATCTGACACACGGGGCAACACAGCCGGGGCCGCCGGTAGCCTGATCTGATGCCAGATCGCGACGACTCCGCCCCCGCCGCCCCGGTCCACGCGCCCGACCACGCCTGGGGCTTCCGCACCCGCGCGATCCACGCGGGCAACATCCCCGACGCCGTGCACGGCTCGCGCGCGCTGCCGATCTACCAGTCGAGCGCCTTCGTCTTCGACGACACCGCGGATGCGGCTGCCCGCTTCGCCCTGCAGAAGTACGGCAACGTCTACTCGCGGCTGGCGAACCCGACCGTGGCGAGCTTCGAGGAGCGCATCGCCTCGCTCGAGGGCGGGCTCGGGGCGGTGGCCACCGCATCCGGCCTCTCGGCGGAGTTCATCACCTTCGCCTCGCTCGCGGGCGCCGGCGACCACATCGTGGCCTCCTCGAGCCTCTACGGCGGCACGGTCACCCAGCTCGATGTGACGCTGCGCCGCTTCGGCGTCGACACGACGTTCGTCACGGGCACCGACCCGGCCGACTACGCGGCCGCGATCACCGAGAAGACGAAGCTCATCTTCGTCGAGTCGATCACCAACCCCTCGGGCGAGATCGCCGACCTCGAGGCTCTGGCGGATGTCGCGCACGCGCACAAGCTGCCGCTCATCGTCGACTCCACGGTGGCGACCCCCTACCTCAACCGGCCGATCGAGTGGGGGGCGGATGTCGTCATCCACTCGGCCACCAAGTTCCTCGGCGGCCACGGCACGACCCTCGGCGGCGTGGTGGTGGAGTCGGGGCGCTTCGACTGGGCGAGCGAGCGCTTCCCGCTCTTCGACCAGCCGGTGCCGAGCTACGGCGGACTCAACTGGCACGGCAACTTCGGCGAGTACGCCTTCCTCACGCGGCTGCGCGCCGAGCAGCTGCGCGACATCGGGCCCTCGCTCGCACCGCACTCCGCGTTCCTTCTCGCGCAGGGCGTCGAGACACTGCCGTTCCGGATGCGGGCGCACGTGGAGAACGCGCGCGCGGTCGCCGAGTTCCTCGAGGCGGACCCGCGCGTCGAGTTCGTGAACTGGGCGGGGCTCGCCTCGCACCCGCACCACGAGCGCGCCGCCCACTACTTCCCCGAGGGCCCCGGGTCGGTCTTCAGCTTCGGGGTGAAGGCGACGGGGTCCCGCGGCTCCCGGGCGGTGGGCCAGACGTTCATCGAGTCGGTCGACCTGGCCAGCCACCTCGCCAACATCGGCGACGCGAAGACGCTCGTCATCCATCCGGCGTCCACCACCCACGCCCAGCTCACCGAGCAGCAGCTGCTCGACGGCGGCGTGCTGCCGGGCCTCGTGCGCATCTCGGTGGGCATCGAGGATGCGGATGACATCCTGTACGACATCGACCGGGCGCTGACCGCCGCCGTGACGGGAGAATGAGGCATGAGCACCACCGCCGCTGACGCTGTCGACGCTGCCGCCAGCGCCCTGCCGCCGGGCGAGAACGACGAGACCACCGTCACCCTGCAGAACGGCCTCTCCTGCTCGATCCCCGCGAGCTCGCCGCTCGCGAAGCTGCTGCGCAGCCGGCGCACCTGGATCGGGCCGAGCGCGAAGGAGCGCCTCGGCATCCTGCGTCGCGCCAAGACCGTCGCGATCGTGGGCGCCTCGCCCAACCCGGCGCGCTCCTCGTACTTCGTCGCCACCTACCTCTCGCAGTCGAGCGACTACGAGCTCTACTTCGTGAACCCGAACGCGACCGAGATCCTGGGGCGCCCGGCCTACGCCTCGCTCGCGGACCTGCCCGTCGTGCCCGACATCGTCGACGTGTTCCGGCGCCCGGACGACATCCCGAGCGTCATGGATGAGGCGCTCGCGATCGGCGCGAAGACCGTGTGGGTGCAGCTCGGCATCTGGAACGAGGAGGCGGCCCGCTACGGCGAGTCGAAGGGGCTCACCGTGGTGATGGACCGCTGCATCAAGGTGGAGCACGCCCGCTTCAACGGCGGCCTCTACCTGCTCGGCTTCGACACGGGCCAGATCACCTCGCGCAAGACCCTGCGGTAGCGGCGGTCGGCGGCCGCGGGTCGAGTAGCCGGTCGCCGCACGCGGCCACCTCCGCCGGTCGAGTAGCCGGTCGCCGCAGGCGGCCACCTCCGCTGGTCGAGTAGCCGGTCGCCGCAGGCGGCCGCGTATCGAGACCCGGTTGTCACCACGGATACGACTCGGGTCGGTGATGCCCTCAGGCCGTGCGCGTGCGGGGGATCTCGATACACCGCGCTACGCGCGGCACTCGATCAGCGGGGGGGTGCACGCCCCGTGCGGCACTCGATCAGCGGGGGGTGCACGCCCCGTGCGGCACTCGATCAGCGGGCAGGCGCACGACGACGCTCACTCCGGGGACGCGGACACCTCGTCGAGCAGCGCCGCCAGCGCCGTCGCATCCGTCACGGGCAGCCGGCAGGTGAAGCCCTCGCACAGGTACGCCGCTCCCCCGCCGCGCGCGTCGCGGTCGGCGAAGAGCTCGAAGCCGGCGGATGCGAATCCCGCCGCCTGCTGCTCGGTCACGATCGCGAGGGTGCGGCCGGGGCGCGCCCAGGCGCGGGCGACCTCGGCGAGGCCGGATGCCGCATCCGCCACCACGACGAGCTCGACGGGCGGCGCGGCGAGCCGCTGCGCCACCGCGAGCGTGGCACCGTAGGCGATCGGCCGGTCCACGGCCGCCGGGAAGCTGGGCGCGAGCGCCCGCGTCGCCACCGCGCGGTAGTCGCCCGCCGCGGTGAGCGCCGACAGCCGGGCAGCCGCGTCCGCGAAGAGCGCCGGCCCCGAGGGGGTGGCCCCGTCGGCCCGGTCGGGCTCGACGCCGAGGCCGCGCGCGGCGAGCACGGGGTCCCCGCCGCCCGGCGCCGCAACCCCGCCCCCGCCGAGGCACGCGTCGACGAGCTCGCGGGCGAGCACCGCCCTGCCCGCGTCGCCGGTCGCGAGCGCGAGCCGCACGAGGCCGCCCGCCAGCCCGCCGTAGTCCTCGAGGGTCGCCACGGCATCCGACAGCACGCCGTCGAGGCTCGCCCGCCGCAGCCGCACACCGCCGGCCGCACGCGCGACGTGCAGGCCGCACACCGCATCCGCGGCCCCCGCAGCCGCCGCAACCCACTCGGGTCGGGCGAACCGCACCCCGGCATCCGCGAGCGCCCCGATCGCCAGCCCGTTCAGCCCCGCGAGCACCTTGCCGTCGAGCGCCGGCCGCGGCTGCCGGGCGCGCCCCGCGGCGTCGAGCGCGTAGTAGCCGCCCTCGACGCGCACGCCGTCGACCACGCTCTCCGAGTCCTGCGCGGATGCGAAGGCGCCGCCCGGCAGGCGCAGCACCTCGAGCAGGAACCCGGCCACGGCATCCGCCCCCGCCGCGTCGCCGTGCGCGGTCGCAGCGTCGAGCAGCTGCGCGTTGTCGGAGAGCATGCGCTCGTAGTGCGGCTCGGTCCAGTCGCGGCGCACGGCGTAGCGGAAGTAACCCCCCTCGACCCGGTCGCGGAGCGCCGTGGTCGCCGTGTAGAGCCGGCCGCCGAGCTCGGCCGCCGCCGCATCCCCCGCCGACGCCCGCTCGGCCAGGAACGTCAGCACGGGCGCGTTCGGGAACTTCGCGTCGCGCCCGAAGCCGCCGAACTCGGGGTCCTCGAAACCGGCGAGCTCGGTGACGGATGCCGCGAGCGCCACTGCGGACGGCAGCGTCGCATCCGCCGCCTCGGGCCGTGCCGCGAGCGCCTCCGCCACCGCCGCACCCGTCGCCTCGACCCCGTCGCGCTGCACGGTCCACGCCTCGACGATCGCCTCCAGCACCTGCCGGAACGAGGGCGTGCCCTGCACGGGCCGCGGCGGGAAGTAGGTGCCAGCGAAGAAGGCGCGCCCCTGGGGCGTCACGAAGACGGTGAGCGGCCAGCCGAGGTTCGGGGTGAAGGCGGATGCGGCGGCCAGGAACGCGGCGTCGACATCCGGGTGCTCCTCCCGGTCGACCTTCACCGCGACCAGGTGATCGTTGAGGTACCCGGCCACCTCGGGGTCGGAGAACGACTCGCGCGCCATGACGTGGCACCAGTGGCAGGTGGCGTAGCCGATCGACACCATGACGGGCACGTCGCGCCTGGCCGCCTCGGCGAAGGCCTCCTCACCCCACGGGAACCAGTCGACCGGGTTGTCGGCGTGGGCACGCAGGTAGGGGCTGACGGCGGATGCGAGACGGGCGCCCATGCGGCCAGCCTAGGCGCGCGGCTCGTGCGCCCGCCGGGGCTGCACCGCGGCGCGGACTCTCCTACACTCGGCGGATGGCCACCACCCATGTGACGTACCTCGGCGGGCCGACGGCGCTCGTCGAGTACGCGGGGCTGCGGATCCTGCTCGACCCGACCTTCGACGAACCGCAGCACTACGTCGACGACGAGCTGACCAAGACCGCGGGGCCGGGGCTGCCCGCATCCGCCGTCGAGCCGGTCGACCTCGTGCTGCTCTCGCACCACGGGCACGCCGACAACCTCGACCGCTCGGGGCGCGAGGTGGCGATGCGCGCGCCGCTCGTGCTGTCGCTTCCGGAGGCGGAGGCCGAGCTCGGTGCGCCCGTCGTGGGGCTCGAGCCGTGGCAGGAGCACACGGTCGGCGAGGTCACCGTGACGGCGCTGCCGGGGCGGCACGGGCCGCGCGCTCTCGCCGCGCGCATCGGACCGGTGACCGGGTTCCTGGTGACCGCGCCCGGGCATCCGTCGCTCTACGTCTCGGGCGACAACTCCTCGCTCGGCCTCGTGCGCGCGCACGCCGAGCGCATCGGGCCGGTCGGCATCGCGGTGCTCTTCGCGGGGGCCGCGCGGGTGACGCCGCTGCCGTTCGCGCTCACCCTGACCTCCGAGCGCGCCGCCCACGCCGCCGAGGTGCTCGGGGCGCGGGCGGTCGTGGGCGTGCACGTGGAGGACTGGGCGCACTTCTCCGAGAGCCGTGCCGACCTCGAGAAGGCGTTCGCGGATGCGGGCCTCGCCCCGCTGCTCGTCGACACCCCGCGTGGGGCGCGCGTCGCGATCGAGCTGTGACGCTCCGTCAGAAGGTGGCGGTGTCCGGGTCGGCACCGACGCGCTGACCGCGGTCGAGCGCGTCGAGCGCGGCCATCTCGGCATCCGTCAGCTCGAAGCCGAAGACGTCGAAGTTCTCCGCCATCCGCTCGCGCGAGTTCGACTTCGGGAACACGATGATGCCCTGCTGCAGGTGCCAGCGGATGACGACCTGCGCGGGCGTGGCACCGTGCGCGGCAGCCGCATCCTGCACCGCCTTCTCGCCGAACAGGTCGTACTTGCCCTGGCCGAGCGGCCCCCACGCCTCGGTGCGGATGCCGAGCGGCTCGCTGAAGGCGCGCAGCTCGCGCTGGGCGAAGGCGGGGTGCAGCTCGACCTGGTCGACGGCGGGCACGACGCCCGTCTCGGCGATGATGCGCTCGAGGTGCGGGCGGTGGAAGTTGGAGACGCCGATGGAGCGCGTCTTGCCGTCCTCGCGCAGCTGGATGAGGGTGCGCCAGCTGTCGACGTAGCGTTCGAGGTCGGGGCGCGGCCAGTGGATGAGGTACAGGTCGACGTGGTCGAGGCCCAGCTTCTCGAGGCTGAGGTCCATGGCGTCGATCGCCGACTGGGTGCCCTGGTCGGAGTTCCAGAGCTTGGTGGTGATGAACAGCTCGTCGCGCGGGATGCCGGACTTCTCGATCGCCCGGCCCACCCCGAGCTCGTTGCCGTAGACGGCGGCGGTGTCGATGTGGCGGTACCCCACCTCGAGGGCGTCGGTGACGACGCGCTCGGTCTCGGCCGGGTCGACCTTGAAGACGCCGAAGCCGAGCTGGGGGATGGGGTGTCCGTCGTTGAGTGCGAGTTCAGGCATGCACCCATCCTCGCACCGGCCCGCTGTCAGCCGCCTGCGCGCTCCTGCTGGAACACGATCGAGTAGGTGTAGCTGGGGTCGAGCAGTTCCTCGGTCTGCGGGTCGACGGCGCTCTCGGTCGCGTTGATGATCACGCGGTACCGCTCGGTGTCGAGCACGATGACCCGCTTGGTGTCGTCCTGCCGGTCGTCGACCTCGAAGCCGAGCTCGCGGAAGCGCACGAGCAGGGCGTCGACGGCGGCGTAGTCGCCCCAGAACATCGCCGAGTAGCCGCGCTTGCCGTCGGAGTCGAACTCGAAGGTGTTGCCCTTGACCCACCGGTCGGGGTAGGCGGGGATGCCGGCCGGGAAGCCCTCCGGCAGCCCCTCGCCGACGGGCCAGGTGCCCGCGGGCGTCGAGCGGGTGAACTGCGGGAGGTCGGTGACGTCGTCGTCGTCGAGCACGACGATCTCGGGGTCGGCCTGCGAGGGGCCCGGGTCGCCCGCGGGCGTCTCGCTCGGTTCTGCGGATGCGGCGGGCCGCGCGGGCGCTCCCCCGCCGTCGCGGATGCTGACGAGTCCGCACCCCGCCAGCAGCGGTGCGAGAAGGAGCGCGCTGCTCGTGGCGGCGATGAGACGAGTGGTCCTCGGGGTCACCGGTGCAGCCTAGCGGGGGGCGGCGACGGTCCGAGGTGGAGAGCGCCCCATTGACATCCCCCGTCCTGCAACATAACGTGCAACCAAATGGTTACACAAACGCAGCTGAGCGACGCGGAGGTCGACCGCCTCTTCCACGCCCTCGCCGACCGCACGCGCCGCGACATCGTGCGGCGCACCCTGACCACCGAGCAGTCGATGAGCGAACTCGCGGCCGACTACGACATGTCGTTCGCCGCCGTGCAGAAGCACATCGCGGTGCTCGAAGAGGCGGGCCTCGTGAGCAAGCACCCCCGCGGCCGCACGCGCATCGTGCGCGCCGACCCCGAGCAGCTGCGCCGTGCGCAGGCACTGCTCGAGGCCTACACCGAACTCTGGCGCGGGCGCGTCGACCGGCTCGACGCGCTGCTCGCCGAGGGCGGCTGAGCACCGCGCCCACCGCATCCGGAACCGACCGCAGCCCCACGCACCGAGGAGACCGCAATGCCCGTCACATCCGTCACCACCGACGTCGAGGCGCTGACCCTCACCGTCGTCGCCGACTTCCCCGCACCCCTCGAACGCCTCTGGGCGGCCTTCATCGACCCGCGCACGCTCGAGCGCTTCTGGGGCCCGCCCGGCTACCCCGCCACCTTCGGCAGCTACGACCCGCGCCCCGGCGGCACCGCCCACTACTGGATGACCTCGCCCGAGGGTGAGCGCTTCTACGGCCACTGGCAGTTCGTCGAGGTCGACGAGCCGCACCGCATCGAGGTGCTCGACTCCTTCGCCGACGCCGACGGCAACATCGACACCACGGTGCCGACCGGGCGGATGACGCTCGTCTTCGAGAGCACCGAGACCGGCTCGCGCTTCACCGCGATCTCCGCCTCGCCCACCGCCGAGGCGCTCGAGCAGGTGCTCGCGATGGGCCAGGCCGACGGCATGCGGATGGCGTTCGACCAGCTCGACACCGTGCTCGCCGACCTTCGCGCGTACGCGCTCGGCGCGGGCACGCGCACCGAGATCCTCGACGACACGCACGTGCGCATCACCCGCGCCTTCGACGCCCCGCGGCACCTCATCTGGCGCGCGCACACGGAGCCCGAGCTGCAGCGGCGCTGGCTGCTCGGACCCGACGGATGGCGGATGACGGTGTGCGAGAACGACCTCCGCGTCGGCGGCGCCTACCGCACGGCGTGGGCGCCCGAGGAGGGTACGCCGGGTGAGCCGTTCGGCTTCGAGGGCGAGAACCTGCTCATCGAACCCGAACGCCGCATGGTCACGACCGAGCGGATGAGCGGCGCCGACCTCCCCGGAACGGTCAACGACCTGACCCTCGACGAAAACGACGGGGTGACGCTGCTCACCCTGCTCGTCACGTACCCGAGCCTCGAACTGCGCGACATGATCCTCGGCACCGGCATGACCGACGGCATGGAGGCCTCCTACACCCGCCTCGAGCGCGAGGTGCTGCCGGGCGCGTGAGGCCGGGCGCGCGAGGCCGGGCGCGCGGCGTCGCACCCGGATCGGGCGGTAGCCTGGAGGGCTCATGTCCGCCACCCCCGCATCCGCGTACCGCATCGCGTACCCGCCCGAACTGCCCGTCAGCCAGGCGCGCGACGAACTCGCCGACGCCATCCGCGACAACCAGGTCGTCGTGGTCGCGGGCGCCACGGGCTCCGGCAAGACGACGCAGCTGCCCAAGATCTGCCTCGAACTGGGGCGCGAGCGCATCGGCCACACGCAACCACGGCGGATCGCGGCCCGCTCGATCGCGGAACGCATCGCATCCGAGCTGGGCGTCGAGCTCGGCACGACGGTCGGCTACCAGGTGCGCTTCGACGACCGCACGCGCACCGACACCGCCATCAAGCTCATGACCGACGGCGTGCTGCTCGCCGAGCTCTCGCGCGACCGCGACCTGAAGGCCTACGACACGATCATCATCGACGAGGCGCACGAGCGGTCGCTCACCATCGACTTCCTGCTCGGCTACCTCACGACGCTGCTGCCGCGCCGCCCCGACCTCAAGGTGATCGTCACCTCCGCCACGATCGACCCCGAGAGCTTCGCGCGCCACTTCGGCCAGGCGATCGGGGCCGAGGTTCCCGTGATCGAGGTCTCGGGCCGCACCTACCCCGTCGAGATCCGCTACCGCCCGCTCGTGACTGAAGCCCTCGACCCCGACGACGACGTTCGGGAGGATGACACGCCGCGCGCGGGCAGCGCATCCGTCGCCCGCGGCGTGTCGTCCTCCCGAACGACGGGGGCGGGGGCGGCGGATGCGGATGCGGGCGACGTGCAACAGGGCATCGTCGACGCGCTCGGCGAGCTGGCCCGCGAGGAGCCGGGCGACGTGCTCGTGTTCCTCTCGGGCGAGTCCGAGATCCGGGATGCCGCCGACGTCGTGCGCGGGCGCTTCGCCCAGGATGAGGTGGTGCCGCTCTACGGGCGGCTCTCGGCCGCCGAGCAGCACCGGGTGTTCGACACGCGACGCGCCCCCGGCATCCGGCGGCGCATCGTGCTGGCCACGAACGTCGCCGAGACGAGCATCACGGTGCCCGGCATCCGCTACGTGATCGACGCGGGAACGGCGCGCATCAGCCGCTACTCGCCGCGCGCCAAGGTGCAACGCCTGCCGATCGAGGCGATCAGCCAGGCCTCCGCCAACCAGCGCTCGGGGCGCGCCGGCCGCACGAGTCCCGGCATCGCGATCCGCCTCTACTCCGAGGACGACTTCGACCGCCGCCCCGAGTTCACCGACCCCGAGATCCTGCGCACGGGCCTCGCCGCCGTCATCCTGCAGATGCTCGAGCTGCGCCTCGGCGACATCCGCGCCTTCCCCTTCCTCACCCCGCCCGACGCGCGCGGCATCGCCGACGGGCTCGAGCTGCTGCGCGAGCTGGGTGCGGTCGACGCCGAGCAGCGCATCACCCGCGTGGGCCGCGACCTCGCACGGCTGCCCGTCGATCCGCGGTTCGGGCGGATGCTGGTGGAGGCCGGGCGCCAGGGTGTCGTGCGCGAGGTGGCCGCGATCGTCGCCGGCCTCTCCATCCAGGACCCGCGCGAGCGTCCCCTCGAGAAGCGCCCCCAGGCGGATGCCGCCCACGCCCGGTTCCGCGACCCCGGCTCGGACTTCATCAGCCTGCTGAACCTCTGGAACCACCTCGAGGAGAAGCAGAAGGAGCTCTCGAGCAGCGCGTTCCGACGCATGTGCAAGGCGGAGTACCTGAACTACCTGCGGGTGCGCGAGTGGCACGACCTGTACCGTCAGCTCACGCGGGCCGCGAAGTCGGTGAAGCTCACGGTCGGCGAGCGCTCCACCGACGCGGATGCCATCCACCGCTCCGTGCTCGCCGGCCTGCTCTCGCGCCTCGGCATCCGCGACCCCGAGAAGAAGGACTACCTGGGCTCGCGCGGGCAGCGCTTCGTGATCTTCCCCGGCTCGGGCCTCGCCAAGAAGCAGCCGAACGCCGTGATGGCGGCCGAGCTCGTCGAGACCTCCCGCCTCTTCGCCCGCACCGTCGCCTCCATCGACCCCGCCTGGGCGGAGGCGCTCGCGGGCGACCTCGCCAAGCGCAGCCACTCCGAGCCGCACTGGTCGAGCAGGCAGGGCGCCGCGCTCGTCTGGGAGAAGGTGACCCTCTACGGCGTGCCGATCGTGCCGCGCCGCCGCGCGCAGCTCGCCCGCATCGACGCGCCGCTCGCGCGCGAGCTGTTCCTCCGGCACGCGCTCGTCGAGGGCGACTGGCCCCACGAGCTGCAGCGCTCGGCGCTGCTCGGCTTCGACCGCGACAACGAGAGGCTGCGCCGCGAGCTCGCCGAGGTGGAGGAGCGCACCCGCCGCCGCGACATCCTCACGGGCGACGAGGCCGTGTTCGACTTCTACGACGCGCGCATCCCCGCCGACGTCACCGACTCGCGGCGCTTCGCGAGCTGGTGGAAGAAGACCCGCGCCGAGCAGCCCGAGCTGCTCACCATGACCCGCGACGACCTGCTCGAGGATGAGGCGGGCGACGCATCCGGGTTCCCCGACGAGTGGGTGCAGGCGGATGCGACCTTCCGGCTGCGCTACCGCTTCGAGCCCGGCGCGGATGATGACGGCGTCACCGCGGTGATCCCGCTCGCGGTGCTGCCGCGGGTGACCGGGCGCGGCTTCGACTGGCTCGTGCCGGGCATGCGCGAGGACCTCGTGACCGCGCTCATCAAGGCGCTGCCGAAGGCGATCCGCCGCAACGTCGTGCCGGCGGGCGACTGGGCCCGGCGGCTGCTCGGCGAGCTGCCGGTGCGGTCGGATGCGCCCGTGGGCGAGGCGCTCGCCGACGCCATCCGCGCGGCCGCGCATATTCCGGTGACGGCATCCGACATCGAGTGGGAGCGCGTGCCCGAGCATCTGCGGATGCGGTTCGAGGTGGTCGACCAGCGCGGCCGCACCCTCGCGGCCGGCCGCAACCTCGAGGCCCTGCAGACCCGGCTCGCAGAGCGCGCGCGCACCGACGTGGCCGTCGCGACGGCCGCGGTCACCCCCGGCCGTGACATCGAACGCACCGGTGTCACCGAGTGGGACCTCGGCACGCTCCCCGAGCAGGTCACCGCGAAGCAGGGCGGCTCGACCGTGGTCGGCTACCCCGCGCTCGTCGACACCGGCGCCGGCGTCGACCTGAAGGTGTTCGCGAGCCGCGCCCAGGCGGATGCGTCGCACCGGCGGGGAGTGCACCGTCTGGTCGCACTGACCCTGCCCAGCCCGCTCGGCTACGTGCAGGAGCAGCTCACGGGCACCGAGAAGCTGCTGCTCGCGACCGCACCGTACGCCTCGACGCGGGCGCTGCTCGACGACATCTGCATCGCGGTCGTCGAGGAGCTCGCGGGCGACACGGCCCCGCGCACCTCGGCCGACTTCCAGGCGCTTCAGCAGAGCGTCAACGCGGGGCTCATGGATGCGCTGTTCGCCGCCGCCGGGCTCGTCGCCCGCATCCTGGGGTCGGCGAAGGAGGCGGACAAGGCGATCTCGTCCGCCTCGAGCCTCGCCTTCATGGGGCCGCTGGGGGACGCCCGGTCGCAGCTGAGCTCGCTCGTGCATCCGGGGTTCGTGCGCCGCACCGGGCTCAGCCAGCTGCGGCGGTACCCGAGCTACCTCGCGGGGGTCACCTTCCGCGTGCAGAAGCTGCAGGAGAACCCCGGGCGCGACCGCGCCTGGCAGACCCAGGTCGACGAGGCGACCGCGCTCTACACGCAGGCGGGCGGCGCGCTCCCCCACGCCGGCAACACCCCGCCGAGGCTGGTGGCGGTGCGCTGGATGCTGGAGGAGCTGCGCCTGTCGCTCTTCGCCCAGCACCTCGGCGCCGCGGGGCCCGTCTCGGTGCAACGCATCCGCAAGGCGCTCACGGAGTAGGCGGTCGAGCAGTCCGGCGGCGGTCCCTTCTCCGCCGGTCGAGTAGCTGGTCGCCACAGGCGACCGCGTATCGAGACCACATGACGCCCCGGATACGACGCGACTCCCGGACGCCGCGTCGTACCCGTGGTGACAACCGGGTTTCGATACGCCGCCTCCGGCGAGCTACTCAACCAGCGGAAAGGGGCGACGCCTCCGGCGAGCTACTCAACCAACGGGGTGGGCAGTCCCGCGGCGGTCGCCGCCGCCGCCCCTGCTCCGCCGCCCTTCTCCGCCGGTCGAGTAGCCGGTCGCCACAGGCGACCGCGTATCGAGACCACATGACGCCCCGGATACGACGCGACTCCCGGACGCCGCGTCGTACCCATGGTGACAACCGGGTTTCGATACGCCGCCTCCGGCGAGCTACTCAACCAGCGGAAAGGGGGCGACGCCTTCGGCGGGCTACTCAACCAGCGGGGTGAGCGGTCCTGTGGCGGCCGTCGCCGCCGCGGCCCCTGCTCCGCGGCCCCTGCTCCGCCGCCCTTCTCCGCCGGTCGAGTAGCTGGTCGCCACAGGCGACCGCGTATCGAGACCACATGACGCCCCGGATACGACGCGACTTCTGGACGCCGCGTCGTACCCATGGTGACAACCGGGTTTCGATACGCCGCCTCCGGCGGGCTACTCAACCAGCGGAAAGGGGCGCCGCCTCCGGCGAGCTACTCAACCAGCGGAGAGGGGGCCGCCGCAGGCGGGCTGCTCAACCAGCGGGAAGGGGGCCACCTCCGGCGAGATGCTCGAGCAGCGGAGGGGGGCCGCCGCAGGCGGGCTGCTCAACCGGCGGAATGGGCGCGGGCGCGGCGGCGGGCGGTCACGGCCAGAGGCGCTCGCGCTGCCACTGCCCGCCCGCGCGGCGGTAGCGCAGCCGCGTGTGCACGCGGTCGTGCGACGCCTGCCAGAACTCGACGGCGTCGGGCACGATGCGCCAGAGCGCCCACGCCGACGGCACGAGCCCCGGGTCGCGTGCGAGCCGGGCGAGGGCGTCCGCGCGCGCCGCGGCGTAGGCCGCGTCGTCGTCGAGCACCGGGCTCGGGCGGCCGACGAGCGCCGTGGCCCGCGCCCCGAGGGGCCGGGCCAGGAAGTCGGCGGACGACTCCCCCGCATCCGCCCGCACCGCGTCGCCCTCCACCCGCACCTGCCGCCCCAGCGTCGGCCAGAAGAAGGTGAGCGCCGCGCGCCCGGATGCGGTCATCGCCTGCCCCGGTCGACTGTCGGCGGGCGTCGCGATGCCCCACCCGTCGGCCCCCACGTCCTTGAGGATGAGCACGCGCGCGCTCGGCCCGGACGCGTCGGCGGTCGCGAGGGTCGCGGCGTGCGGCGCGAGCACCCCGGCGGCGATGGCCGCGTCGAGCCAGGCGAGGAACAGCGCCTCCGGATCGGCGGGCGCGGCATCCGGGTCGAAGTCCGGCAGCTGCGCCGGGAACGACTCCAGCGCGCGCAGGCGGGCACGCAACTCGGCCCGGGCGTCGGCGGTCATGCCGCCATTCTGCCGCGCCCCGCCCTCGGGCCCGCCCCGCGCCCCGGCTCAGATGCCGTGCGTGCCGCCGCCCCCGCCGCCGCTGCCCGAGAACCCGCCACCGGAGGAGCTGCTGTGCGAGGACGAGAACGACGAGCCCGAGCCGTGCCCCGACGAGGACGACGACCGCACCGTGACCCGACTCGTCGACACGACCGAGTGGAAGGTGTGCAGCGGCAGCGCCGTCGAGAACGTCGACGAGCCCGCCACCCACTCGGGCGGCGTCTCACGGTAGTAGCGGGCCAGCTCGCCCTGCCACTCGGTCTCGAAGCCGAACAGCACGGCGTACGGCAGCAGCCGCTCGTAGACCTGCACGATGCGCTGCTCGTCGACCTCGGCGCCGCTCGCGCTCTGCAGCATCCGGATGCGGTCGGCCTCCGCCAGCCGGATGTACTCGCGCAGCCCCATGAGGTGCTCGTACACCAGCGCCCCGCTCTCGGTGCGCACCCGCAGGATCGCGAGCCCGCCGAGAGTGAACAGCAGCACCCACACGATCAGGTTGATGCCGACCGCGAGCAGCACGGTCATGAGCGCGAAGTTGAGGGTGAGGATCGCGTGCAGCACGGGCAGCAGCAGCGCGAGCACCAGCATGGCGGCGACCGCGATCAGCACGCCGGGGTGCACGCGGCGCAGGTAGCCCGCGTGCTTCGCCTCGTTGCGGGCGCGGGAGCGCAGCGCGGCGGCCGCATCCCCGAGCCGCGTGCTCGCCCGGGTGAACCAGAGCGTCGCGCCGCCGGCGAACAGCTGCCGGTAGGCGAGCGCCTCGACCGGGTCGAGGCCGTCGCCCGTGAGCGCCTGCACCCCGTACAGCCCGCTCGCCTCGTCGTGCAGCAGCCGGACGCGGCGGCGAACCGCGAAGTCGAGCAGCGTCGCCGTCATCCCCTTGCCCGCCACATGGAGCAGCTGCGCCGCCGTCGCGACGTCGATCCCATCGGGCGGCTCGAACTGGGCGATGATGGCGCGCCCGGTGGCGGGCCCGCGCCGCGCCCGCACCACGGTGACGATGATCGTGCCGATCGCGCCGACGAGGCTCGCGAGCCCGGCGTAGAGCAGCACGGGGATCCGCTCGAGGAACGGCGCGGGGCGCTCGGCGAAGGTGCCGCGTGCGAAACCGAGCGAGACCGTGACGTTCTCGTAGGGCATGAGCTCGGTCTCGTCGACCGAGAAGGTGCCGCCGTCGGCCGTCAGCGCGCACGTGCCGTCGGATCCGAAGAAGCCCCGGTAGCAGGCGGTGTCGCCGTTCAGCGCGGCGACGAGCGCCGGATCGAGCGTCACCGTGGCGCTCAGCTGCCCGATCGGCTGCCGCGTGTCGGTGCCGGTGAGGTCCCAGCTGAACTCGTCGACATCCGCGTCGTCGGGGCGCAGCGTGACGTCGCGCTGCGTGTACTCCAGCACGTAGTTCTGCACACCGTGCACGAAGCTGCCCTCGGGCACGGCCATCGCCACCGTGAGGAAGTCGCCGTTCTGCTGCAGCTCGTACGGGCGCGGCGCACCGTTCTCGTCGGTGACCGAGACCACCTCGAGTTCGGTGTCGTGCCCGTCGAAGGTGTGCACGAGGTCGCGGCCGAAGCCGCGGTTCTGGTCGAACTCGGGGAACACCACGACGAAGTGCTCCCGCACGTGCAGGGTCGACCGGCCGTCGGCGTCCCGGCCGAGCGTGTACGCGACGTCGACGCTGTCGAAGCTGAAGTCGTCGAGCCCGGCGGGCACGGTGGCGTGCAGCGCGGGCGCCGCCTCGACGACGGTGGTGGCGGATGCGGGGGTGGCGGATGCGGCGCCCGCCGCCCCGACCGCCCCGGTGAGCGCGAATGCGGCGGCGAGCACCGTCGCGATGGCGACCTTCCCTCGCATACGCATGTGCCCGAGTATGACGGAAGTCCCTATCGCACCGCACCCCCGCGACGTAGAGTGCCGCCATGCGACACGGTGCGGAGGTGCTCGACGAGGAGACCTGCTGGGATCTGCTCGCGACGGCGGAGGTCGGTCGGGTCGTCTTCACGGAGGGCGACGAGATCGAGGTGTTCCCGGTCAACTTCGCGCTCGGCGGGCGCAGCATCCTGTTCCGCAGCGCACCGGGCTCGAAGCTCGAGCTCGTGGCCCATCACCCGCAGGTCGCCTTCGAGGTGGACGAGCACGACGACGAGCACGCGTGGAGCGTCATCCTCTGGGGCGCGGCCGAGCGGATGTCGTTCGACGACGAGATCGAGTCGTCGGGCGTGCTGAGCCTCGTGTCGTGGACGCCAGACGAGAAGTACAACTACGTGCGGATCACACCCGAGCGCGTGAGCGGGCGGCGCTTCGGCCGCGTGCCCGACTGAGCGACGCGGGTCAGACCGACGGGATCGTCGGCGTCGGCGTCGGCGTGGGCGTGAAGGTCGGCGTCGGGTTCGGGGCGATCCCGCCCGCGTCGAGCGTCACGGTGGCGGTGCCGCGGTCCGTGCCGAGCACAGCACCCGACGGGTCGGTGAGCACCAGATCGAAGTCTCCGGCCCCGGAGGAGCCCGACACGTTCACGACGACCGTGGCGGTGCCCTGGGTCGGGCCGAAAGTGAGGGTGCCGCTCGCGTCCTCGAAGATGACGGCGGTGTCCTCGTCGCCGTCGGTGTGGTAGTTCACGGTCACGACTCCCTCGGGTGCCGCCTGCGCGGGCGCGGGCTGGGAGGCGACGGCGAGTCCGCCGGCGGCCAGCAGCACGACGAGCGCCGCGCCGGCACGCACCGCGCGCCGGGAGTACATGAACGCCGCGAACCCGGCGCCCAGGAGCAGCAGCACCAGCCCGAGCATCGGCAGCAGCTCGACGCCGGTGCCGGCGAGCTCGGGGCGCACGAGCGTCACCGTGAAGGTGACCGCGGCATCCACCCCGGGCTCGAGAACCAGCTGCGGGTCGTCCACCGAGAGGGTCGGCTGGTCGGGGGCCGCCCACGCCGCCGCGGCGCCCGAGGAGATCATCGCCACCGCGGCCGCCGTCACCGCCGCCAGCACCGCTACGGGCCATCGCCGGCTCGGGGCGGAGGCGGATGCGTGGGCTGCAGCGGGTGTCGTCATCGTCGAGGTTCCTTGTCGTGGTGGCTGAGGGAAGCACCCCCAGTATTTGGGCCGACCGAGCAGCTGTCAAATATCGGGGGTGGCGTCCCCTACTCCTTGCGCTCGCCCGTCGATGCCTTCGCGTTCGACTCGTAGGAGGTGTTGGTGGCCTCGAAGAAGTTGACGAGCTCGAGCGTGTCGTTCGCCGTCGCCATCCACTTCGCGGGGTTCACCACGTTGTAGTGGGTGCCGAAGCCGAGCTCCTCGAGGCGGCGGTCGGCGAGGTACTTCACGTACTGGTTGATGTACGAGGCGTTGAGGCCCAGGATGCCGTTCGGCAGGAGGTCGTTGTTGTACTCCTCCTCCATCTCCACCGCATCCAGGATCATCTGCTTGATCTCGGCCGCGAACTCGGGGGTCTGCAGGTCGGGGTTCTCGTCGAGCACCGTGAGGATGAGGTTGATGCCGAACTTGAGGTGCAGCGACTCGTCGCGCACGATCCAGTCCATGAGGCTGCCGAAGTTGCGCAGCAGGTTCCGCTGGCGGAACGAGAGCGCCACCATGAAGCCCGAGTAGAACCAGATGCCCTCGAGGATGATGTTGTAGGCGATCAGGTTGCGGATGAAGTCCTGCTTGCCCGCGGTGGTGGTGATGTCGAGGGTCTCCTCGGTCATCCGCTTGATGAACTTGACCTCGAACTCCTCCTTGCGCTGCATGGAGGGGATGTCGACGTGCGAGTTGTAGGCCTCGTTGCGGTCGATCGGGAACGTCTCGAGGACGTACTCGAACGACATGCAGTGGTTGGCCTCCTCCCACATCTGCTTCGCGAGGTAGAGGTGCGCCTCGGGAGCGTTGACGTAGGGGTAGACGCCGAAGGCGAGCGCCTTGTTGACGAGCAGCTCGTTGGGGTTGAAGTAGGAGACCAGGAAGGTGACCGCGTGGCGCTCCTCGTCGGTCATCTTCTTGAAGTCGGCGAGGTCCTCGCCGAGCTGGATCTCGTTGGGGAACCAGGTGTTGGCGACCGCCTGGTCGTAGAGGTCCATCGCCCACTGGTAGGTGACGGGCTTGAGGAGGAGTCCTTCCTGGACCCCGGTGCCGAGCATGGCCATGGTGTTATTCCTTCAATCGCGGGGTGTTACTGGCAGCTCTCGCACTGCAGTTCGTCCATGGGGTCGACGGGCACGTAGTACTCCTCGACCGGGACGCTCACGCCGCTCACGAGGTGAGCCCGCCGAATCCACGACGCGGCGCGGCCGCGGGGGCGGCGGCCGGGGCGGCATCCGGGGTCGCGCTCGCGGCGCCGAAGCCGCGCTGCGCGCCCTGGGTGATCTCCTCGGCCTTGTTGACCTTGACGGTCGACTGCTCGGCCTGGTGGCGAGGCTTGACGTGCAGGTAGTAAGTCGTCTTGACGCCCTTCTCCCACGCGGCGTAGTAGATGTCCATCATGTCGCCGAGGTCGCGCGTCTCGAGGTACATGTTGCGGCTGATGGCCTGGTCGATCCACTTCTGGGCGCGCGCCGCCACCTCGATGAAGGCGTGGGCCGAGAGCTGGAAGCTCGTCTTGTAGACCTTCTTGATGTCCTCGGGGATCTCGGGGATCACCTGGATGTCGCCCTGGCTGCGCAGCACCTGCTCGCGCACCTGCTCCCAGAGGCCGAGCTTCTGCAGGTCGGCGACGAGGTTGCGGTTCACCTCGAGGAACTTGCCGTTCGAGGTGGAGCGGCTGAAGATCTGCGCGAACTGCGGGTCGAGTCCGGGCGTGGTGCCGGCGACGAGGCCGATGGATGCCGTGGGCGCGATCGCCATGAGGGTCGCGTTGCGCATGCCGTTCTTGACCTTGGCGCGCAGGCGGTCCCAGTCGAGGCGCATCGTGCGGTCGACGTTGATCGGCACACCGCGGTCCTTCTCGGTGAGCTCGAGCGAGTCGAACGGCACGAGGCCCTGCGACCAGCGGGATCCGGCGAAGTTGTCGTAGGAGCCGCGCTCGACGGCGAGGTCGGCCGACTCGTCGATCGCCGCGTACGAGACGTGCTCCATGATTTCGTCCATGAGGGCGTAGGCCTCCTCGGACTCGTACGAGAAGCCGAGCTTCTCCACGACATCCGTGAAGCCCATGACCCCGAGCCCGATGGCGCGGTTGGTCTTGTTGGCGTGGTCGGCCTCGGCCACCGAGGACTCGGTGATGTCGATGAGGTTGTCGAGCTGGCGCACGGCGCTGCGGGCCGAGCCCTCGAGCAGCTCCCAGTCGAAGCCGAGGCCGCCGTTGGCGTCCACCTTGAGGTGGGTCGAGAGGTTGATCGAGGCGAGGTTGCAGACCGCGATGTTCTCGAGGTCCTGCGGGAGGCAGATCTCGGTGCAGAGGTTGGAGAGGTGGATCGTGCCCGTGTTGTTGTTCAGGGCCCGGTTGTTGATCGTGTCCTTCCAGGTGAGCCACGGGTGGGCCGTGGTCTGGAGCGACATCAGGATGTCCTTGAACTGCGAGCGCGCCGAGAGCTTCTTGAACATCCGCAGCTCGCCGGCCTCGGCCTTCGCCACGTAGTGCGCGTAGCGCTCCGAGAACGCCTGGCCGTAGAGCTCGTTGAGGTCGGAGACCTCGAGCGGGTCGAAGAGGTACCAGTCGTCGTCGTTCTGCACGCGCTTCATGAACTCGTCCGAGATCCAGACGGCCGTGTTGGCGGTGCGGGTGCGGCGGTACGGGTCGCCGGAGTTCTGGCGCAGGTCGAGGAACTCGGGGAAGTCGAGGTGCCAGTTCTCCATGTAGAACGCGAGGGCGCCGAACTTCTTGCCGCCGCGGCTGACCGCGCGCAGCACCGAGTCGATCGTGTGCATGAACGGGATGGGGCCCGTGGAGGTGGTGTTGTTCGAGCGGATGGGCGAACCCTGGGCGCGCAGCTTGGTGACCGAGAGCCCGATGCCGCCGGTGCCCTTGGTGAGCCACATGACGTCGCGCACCGACTTCGCGATGTGCTCGATGTCGTCGTGCATCTCCATGACGAAGCAGTTGCTGAGCTGCGGGTAGGCCGTGCCGGCGTTGACGAGCGTGGAGCCGGCGGCGAGGTACTCGAGCTTGGACATCTTGTCGTAGAACTCGATCGCGTGGCTCGTGGGGTCTGCCTCGTTGAGCGAGAGGCCCATGGCGATGCGCATCCAGAAGAACTGGGGGACCTCGAGCGGTTCGCCGTTGCGGGCCTTGATGCCGTAGCGGTTGTTGAGGGTGACGACGCCGATGTACTTGAGCAGGCCGTCGCGGGCGGGCTCGAGAGCGGATGCGAGGCGGTCGAGGTCGAAGAGCTCGGGGAAACGGGAGTCGAGGAGCGCCTCGTCGACGCCGCGTCGGATGGCGGCGGGGAAGTGCTCGGCGTGGAGGGCCTTGAGCTGCTCGTCGGTCTCGTAGTCGCCGAGGACGCGCTTGTAGATGGTCTTGAGGAGGAGTCGAGCCGCGACCGTGTCGAACTGCGGGTCGTCCTTGACGTTCTGCAGCGCCACCTGGATGACGGCCTCGTCGAGCTGCTGGGTGGTGATGCCGTCGAAGAGGGTGAGCTCGAGCTCGGACGCGATCTGGGTGACCCAGGTGATCTCCTCGGAGAGCCCGCGGCTCGCCTGCTCGATCGCCAGGTTGATCTTGTTGGCGTCGTACGGCTCGCGCTCTCCGTTGCGCTTCACGACGGTGATACCCACGTGTTCCCTACCCTCCCGCGCATGACTGCGCGCCCGCTGTTCCAGTGAAAATCCCTGATGGGAGCGGCCTCGACAAGCCGAGTTCCCGCCCCGTTGCGCTCCCCCGGCCAGGAGGCGTGACCACTATATATCGGGCCCCCGACCCGGGGCCAACGCTAGATGTTGTGGGCGTGTCGTCCACAGTTGTGCATAACTTCTGCGTCGTTATGCACACTTTCCACAGCGTAGGAGGCACCTCCGACACCCCCTGCGCGCCGCATCCGGGCACTAAGCTCGGAAGGCTGTGAACGCGTATCTCGACCTGCTGCGAACCCGGGGTGTGGCCCGGCTCATCGCCGCGCAGCTCGTCGCCCGCTTCCCCGGCGGGATGATCTCGCTCGGCTTCCTCATCCACATCGAGGGCATCTTCGACTCGTACGGCGCCGCGGGCGTCGTGCTCGCCGCCACCTCGGTCGGCCAGGCGATCTCGGGCCCCGTCACGAGCCGCTGGATGGGCCGCTGGGGGATGCGCCCCGTACTCATCCTCACCACCGCGGTCTCGGCCGTCGCGCTCTCGATCGTCGCGCTCGCCCCCATGCCGCTGTGGGGCTTCGTGGTCGCCGGATTCATCGCGGGCCTCAGCTACCCGCCCGTGCAGCCCGCCGTGCGCACCATCTACCCCAAGATGGTCAACTCGCGGCAGCTCACCCCGCTGTTCTCGCTCGACGCATCCGCCCAGGAGATCATCTGGATCGCGGGCCCCGTCGTCGTGACCTTCGTGGCGACCCAGGTGTCGACCGTCGCCGGCATCTTCCTCTCGGTCGTCTTCCTCGTGGTGGGCGGGGCGTGGTTCATCTCCTCCCCCGAGCTCGGCCGGGTGCGCATCCCCCGCAGCAAGCGGCGCTTCGGGGTCGTGCTGGCCCGCCCGCCCGTGCTGCTCGCGACCGTCGTCGGCTTCCTGCTCGTGGGCACGTGCGCGGCGATCGAGGCCTCCGTCGTGGCGGAGTTCGGCGAGGGCGGTGCCGAGGCGGGGCTCGTGCTCGCCATCTGGTCGGTCGCCTCGCTCGCCGGCGGCCTCGCCTTCGGGCACGTGCCGATCGGCCCGTGGGCCCTCGCCCGGCGGATGCTGTTCGTCTTCGTCGGCGCGGCGCTCGCGATCTTCGCCCTCGGCTTCTGGACCACCTCGGCCGCCCTCGTGGTCTCGGGCCTCGGCATCGCCCCCGCGCTCGCGGTCATGTTCTCGATCGTCTCGGCGAGCGTCAAGTTCTCCGACACCGCCGAGGCGTACGGATGGGTCGGAACCGGCCAGCTCGTGGGCGCGGCGATCGGCTCGGCGGTGGCCGGCTTCCTCATCGACGGCTACGGGCCCGTCGGCGGATTCGTGGCGGCATCCGGGATCGCCCTGCTCGGGGTGATCGTGCCCGTCGTGTTCCGTCGCGCGCACCCCGACCTCCGGGGGCGGGATGCGAGCCCCCTCGCCGACACCGAGCCGGTCGCCCTCCCGCCAAGTTGAGAGATCACTGAGATCTCTTGCGGCGACGCCCGGGAGGCGGTAGACCGTACTGTCGGCCCCCGCCGACATCCCCGTTCCGGAGATGACCCGATGACATCTTCACCCGTCCACCACACGCACCGACGCTGACCGCCTCCGCCATGCGCAGTCATGACGGAGCACGTGCGCTGATCGATGCGCTCACCAGAAGCGCCCACGATGGGGCGCTCCTGGTGCTCGGCGCGGCCGGATCCGGCAAGACGGGGCTGCTCGCCCAGGCGCTCGCATCGCACGCCGAGGAGGCGGTGCTCGTGCCCGTCAACCGCGGCGAGAGCGGGTGGCCGCTCTCGGGCCTCGCTGCCGTCGTCGCGGCCGTCGGCGGAGACCGCACGGCAGGATTCGTGGGTCGCTTCACGCTGCGCGACGACGACGAGGCCGCGCTGGGCGACGCCGCGGCGGAGCTGCTCGGCCTGCTGCGCGGGCTCGACCTCCCCCGCACGCTGCTGCTCGTCGACGACATCGACCGGATGGACGGGCTGAGCCGCGCGATCGTCGGCTACATGGCGGGGCACCTGACCGGGTCCGGCATCCGGATCGTGGCGACGGCCGTCGAACTCGTCGACGACGAGCCGCTCGCCGGGCTCCCCTCGATCGAGCTCGGGCGCGTGCACGACGACGACGCCGACCGGCTCGCACCGCCCGGGATCGACGCGGGCACGCTGCAGCTCGTGCGCGCCGCCGCCGGCGGCAACCTGGGCGCGCTCACGCGGCTCTTCGACACGCTGACGCCCGAGCAGCTCACGGGCCGGGAGGCGCTGCGGCTGCCGCCGCGCCCCGGGCCCGCGGCGTGGGCCGCCCTCGAACACATCTCCCGACGCCTCGGCCAGACGCACCTCGCGACGATCGACCGGCTCGCGACGGCACCCCTGCACCAGCGCGCCGCCGTGGCGCACTGGCCGGATGAGGCCGAAGACGCACTGCAGGAGCTGCTCGACCTCGGCGTCGCCCGCGAGACGGGGGCGTTCGTGACGCTCGCCGACCCGCTCGTGCGCGCGGCAGCATCCGACGCCCTGCCCTCGCGCGCGCGCCGCGAGCTGCACGCCGAGCTGGCCGAGGGATGCGGCCCGCTGTTCGCCCCGTGGCACGCGAGCTGGGTCGACCCGTCCCGCGAGTTCGGGCCCCAGCTGCTCGACGCCGCCGCGACCCTCGCCCGGCTGGGGCACCCGCTCGCGGGCGCCGAGTTCGCCGAGCGCGCGATCCGCTCGGGCGGCGACGGGCTCGGCGGGGCTCTCGCCACCGTCGCCGACGCCCTGCTCGCGGCGGGCGAACCGGCGCTCACCGACCGCTACCTCGGCTTCGCCGCCGCCGCGCACGGTACGGGCCCCGACGACGCGGTGCGCCTCGAGACGGCGCGACTGCGGGCGGACCTGCTGGCCGGGCGCGGCGACGACCGGCACACCGTGGTGCTCGACGGCGTCGACCCGGATGTGGCGGCACGGTGGCTGGCCACCCGTGCGGCCGTCGACGCCGTGCGCGGCGAGCCGGCGGGCGCTGCCCACGAGCCCGCGGAGGGCAGCCCCGAGACCCGCGCGCTCGCCGCGACGGCGCGCGCGCTGAGCCTCGGCGGCTCCGCCCCGGACATGCCGGTGGGCGACGTGGACCCGCTCGTGCTCGCGCTGCGGGCGCGCGCGGCCATCGTGGCCGAGGACTACGCGGGGGCCCGCGCCCTCGTCGCGCGGCTCACCCGGCGGCTGACCCGCCCCAACCGCACCTGGGACGGCTGGATCGCCTCGCTCGCGATCGACGTGGCCGAGCGCGCCGGGCACCTCGGCGAGGCCGTCGAGCTCGCGCGCGAGTGGGAGGCACGGCACCCCGGCGCCGCGGGGCCCGCGACCGCCGTGCCGTTCGCGAGCTGGGCGCGCCTCGGCGAGCTCGACCTGGACGCCGCCGACGCCGTGCTCGAGAGCTGGACGGATGCGGTGGCCCCGCGGGTGGGCCCCCTGCCGACCGCGCGCGGCCTCACCCTGCGGGCCGAGATCGCGCGGCTCCGCGGCGACGAGCCCGCGGCCTGCGAACTGCTCGAGCTCGCCGACACGCTCACCCCCGCGGGGGCCGACCCGCGGGCGACCCGGCACCTGCCCGAGCTTGTCGAGGCCCTCGCGGCGCTCGACCGGATCACGACGGCGCGAGGCGCCGCCGAACGCCTCACCGCCGCCGTGGCTGCGCACCCCTCGCGCTGGGGCGCGCACGCCGTCGCGCGGGCCCTCGTGGCGACCGCCGAGTCGGGCGAGCTGCGCCGTCGGTTCGCGGAGGCGGAGGCGGTCGTCACCCCCGGCGACGACCGGTTCCAGCTCGGCAAGCTGCACCTGGTCTACGCGCGGCGCCTCGCCCAGGCGGGCGAGGCATCCGACGCGGAACGGGCCGCGAGCACGGCGCGCATCCTGTTCACGGGAGCGGGCGCCCGCGCCTGGGCTCGGGCGGCCTCGCACCTCGTGGCCCCCGCACTCGGGGCGGGTGCCGCGTCGGCGGACTCGCCGCGCCCCGGTCCCCTCGACCGCCTCACCCCCGACGAGCGCCAGGTGGTGGAGCTCGTCGTGAAGGGCCTGCAGAACAAGGAGATCGCCGCGACGCTCTACGTCTCGGTGCGCACGGTCGAGCTGCGCCTCACGCGCAGCTACCGCAAGCTCGGGGCCCGCTCGCGGGCGCACCTCGTGGCGCTGCTGTCGTAGCCGCGGCCGCTCAGCCGCCCGCGCCGTGGGGCGGATGTGCGACCGCGCGTCGCCCGGGCGAGGTCCAGCGGCCGTCGTGGCGCCGGCTGAGGTACGCCTCGCCGAGGGCGCGCAGGCACAGCCATGCGTCCAGCATCCGGAGGAACGGGAACACCGGCCCGAAGAGCAGATAGACGGGCCGCCGGGAGAGGAACGCCGCGAACACCGAGAGCAGGTAGTCGGGCACGAGGATGCCGAGCACGACCGCGAGCGGCGGCACGACGCGGGCGATCTCACCGCTCACCCCGCTCGCATCGAGCCCGCTCTGGGCCAGCAGGGTCGCCCCGAGGCTCACGAGCACGATCGGCAGGGCGAGCACCATGAGGGTCGCGCTCGAGACGAGCTCGGTGATCGACAGCGCCAGCAGCGTCCAGAAACGCCCCGCGTGCACGCCGTGCCGCCGCACCGTCTGCCAGAAGCCGAGACTCCAGCGCCCCATCTGCTTGCGGTAGTCGCGCAGGTTGTCCGGGTCCTGGGTGAGGGCGATCGCGGCGTCCGGGCGGAACGCGATGCGGCCGAGGCGCTTCGCGTGCACCTCGAAGGTCATGTTGTAGTCCTCGATCGCCAGCCCCGGCGCGTCGATGTCGATGTCGGCGAGGATGCGCGTGCGGTACATGCTCGCGAAGCCCGGCACGATCGCGACCGCGTTCAGCATCCGGGAGGCCTGCCCGAACTTCTGCAGGTACTGCACGCTCAGGTAGAGCCGCTCGCGGTAGGCGACCAGGATGCGGCCCATGAGCGTCGGTGGCGCCGGATGCAGCAGCGTGGTCGCCCGCCCCGCGACCGCGACGACCTCGGGGTCGGCGAAGGCCGGCAGCCCCGTCGCGAGGTAGCGGCGGCTCAGCTGACTGTCGGCGTCGAGCAGCACCATGACCTCGAACCGCTCGGCGAGACGCAGCTCCTCGACGATCGCGCGGATGGCGCCCGCCTTGCCGCGGTTCGGCTGGATGTCGAGCGCGGTCGCCCCGCACGCGCGCACGAGGGCGACCGTTCCGTCGGTGCAGCCGTCGCACGCGACGAAGATGTTCTGCAGCGGAACCTGCCGCGCGGCGGAGCGGATCGTCGCCTCGATCACGAGCTCCTCGTCGTGCGCCGCGATCACGATCGCGACCTCGGTCGGGCGCGGCACCCGGCCGTCGCCGCGCGGCGCGCCTCCCCGTGCCCAGTCCGTGAGCACGCGGATGAGGCCGGCGCCGACCCAGAGCAGGGTGCCGACGCCGACCAGCATGACGACCGTGACGACGAACGCCGCCATGAGGCCTCCTCGATCGGGTGTGCTTCGACGCTAGGGCCGGCGCCGCCGCCGGGGACCGCACCGTCGTGGCGGTCGACCGCACACCGGATGCGGGCATCCGCACAGCCGCCGCGGCCACCCGCACACCTCCCCGCGGCGCGTTGACCGGGCCCCGGGCCGGGTCGACAGTGTGCACACCGGCTCCCGACTCACCCCGGAAGCCTCCCCCCCACCCGATCACGTCGCCCCGGCGACGCCCACCCAGGAGGCAACAGCACCATGACGTCTCTCGACACCCGGCCGCGTCCCGCGCGCCGCACCCGGGCGGATCTCGCATCCGCCGCCCTCCCCTCCGCGCCGCCCACGTACGACGGCCACTACGACATCGCGATCGTGGGGCTCGGCTACGTGGGGCTGCCGACGGCCCTCGCCTACCACCACGCCGGCGCCCGCGTGCTGGGGCTCGAGATCTCACCCCAGCGCATCGCGAGCATCCGCTCGGGCGCCGTCGACCTGCTGCCCTCGGACCACGAGCGGCTCACGGAGGCGCTCGGCACGCCCGGCTTCGCGATCACCGACGACCCCGCGCTGCTCGCGCAGGCCACCGCCGTGATCGTGTGCGTGCCGACGCCCGTCGACCACCACCTCGTGCCCGAGCTGGCGATCCTGCGTGCGGCCTGCGCCGACGTCGTCGCCCACGCGGTGCCCGGGCAGGTGCTCATGCTCACCTCGACGAGCTACGTCGGCTGCACGCAGGACCTGCTCGTCGCGCCGCTGCTCGAGCGCGGCCTCGTACCGGGCGAGACGATCTCGGTGGCGTTCAGCCCCGAGCGCATCGACCCCGGCAACGACAGCTACGAGCACGAGCTCGTGCCGCGCGTCGTCGGGGGCGCCACCCCCAGCTGCGAGCTGCGGGCCGCCGCCGTGCTCTCGCGCTACACGGCGCGCGTGCACCGCGTCGACTCGCTCGCCGCGGCCGAGATGACGAAGCTGCTCGAGAACACCTTCCGGGCCGTCAACATCGCGCTCGCCAACGAGGTCGCCGACATCTGCCGCGAGCTCGACGTGCCGGTCACGACCGTGATCGACGCGGCCGCCACCAAGCCCTACGGCTTCATGCCGTTCCTGCCCGGTCCGGGCGTCGGCGGGCACTGCATCCCGTGCGACCCGCACTACCTGCTGTGGCAGCTGCGCGAGAGGCGGGTCGCGGCGCCGATGATCACCCAGGCGATGACCGAGATCGCGGCGCGCCCTGCGCGCGTCGTCGACCGCGCCGCCCAGGTGCTCTCGGATGCCGGCCGCGGCCTCGCGGGCGCCCGCGTGCTCGTCGTCGGCATCTCGTACAAGCCCGACGTCGCCGACCTGCGGGAGTCGCCCGCGCTCGAGATCATGCACGGCCTCGAGCGGCGGGGCGCGATCGTCGAGTACCTCGACCCGCTGTGCCCGCAGGCGCGGCTGCTCGACGGTCGCGTAGCCGAGACGGTGCGCGATCCGCTCGCCTTCGACCCCCACCTCGTCGTGCTGCACACCCGCCACCACGGGCTCGACCTCTCGTGGATCGGCGAGCAGCACCTCGTGCTCGACGGCAGCTACCGCGAACTCGCCGTTCCGCGGCGCGTGACCCTGTGAGGCGTGCCATGCGCAGCACGGTCACCGGCGGTGCCGGATTCCTGGGCAGCCACCTCGTCGAGCTCCTGCTCGACCAGGGGGACGAGGTCGTGGTGCTCGACGACGAGTCGACGGGCACGCAGGCCAACCTCCGCGGCGTCATCGACGATCCGCGGCTCGAATATCGCGTCGGCTCGGTCCTTGACCCCGACGTGGTCCGCACGGCGGTCAGGGGGAGCGATCGGGTGTTCCATCTGGCCGCCGCTGTGGGCGTCAGGCGCATCGTCGAGCATCCGCTCGACGGGCTGCGCGTCAACCTGCACGGCACCGAGAACGTGCTCGACGCGTGCGTCGCATCCGGTTCGCGCCTCCTGCTCGTCTCGACGAGCGAGATCTACGGCAAGAACACGGCGGATGCGCTGCACGAGGGGGCGGACCGGATCCTCGGCTCGCCGCTCGTGGCGCGCTGGACCTACGCCGCCGCGAAGGGGCTCGACGAGTCGTTCGCCCACGCGTACCGCCAGGAGTTCGGCCTCGACGTCGCGATCGTCCGCCCGTTCAACACGGTCGGGCCGCGGCAGACGGGCCGCTACGGCATGGTCGTGCCGAACCTGGTCGGCCAGGCGCTGCGCCAGGAGCCGCTCACGGTGTTCGGCGACGGCCGGCAGACGCGGTGCTTCTCGTCGGTGTTCGACGTGGTGCCCGCCCTCGTGCGGCTCATCGAGGAGCCGCGCGCGCTCGGCGTCGCCGTCAACCTGGGCGGCGGCACCGAGATCTCGATCCTCGAGCTCGCCGAGCGCATCGTGCGCCTCACGGGCAGCGACAGCGAGATCCGGATGGTGCCCTACGCGGATGCCTACGGCGCCGGCTACGAGGACATGCGGCGACGCGTGCCCGACAACTCCCTCGCACGCGAGCTGATCGACTTCGTGCCGCGCACGAGCGTCGACGACATCATCTGGAGCGTCGCCACGACGCTCGGCGACCCCGCGGGCGCCGCCTCCCCCGAGTGGAGCGCCCTCCGTGCCGCGGCGCGTGCCGCGCGCACCCCCGTTCCCGTCACATCCATTCCCGAACCCATCACATCGAGGTGACCATCATGAAGAGAGGACGCCTGTACGGCGTGGGAGGTCTCGCCGCAGCCGCGGCGCTGCTGATCTCCTTCGCGGCCGGCAATCACGTGTTCCGCGAGCCCATCCCGGAGCCGACCCAGCACCCCGCGGCGAGCGCACCGCACTCCTCGTCGACGTCGTCGACGAGCGGCGGCACGCAGAGCGACCAGACGAGCGAGACGGACACGTCCACGCACGCGAACCGGGGCACCGACAAGAAGTCGAACTCGACGAAGCCGCCCAAGCCGCCCAAGCATCGCGGCGGGACGACACCGCCCGAGCCCACCGACCCGGCGGACCCGGGCGACCCGACGGACCCCGTGGGGCCTGCGGGTCCGGTCGACCCGATCGACCCGATCGATCCGACGGACCCGACGGACCCGACGGACCCGGTCGACCCCGCGGATCCGACTGACCCTGTCGACCCGACTGACCCTGTCGACCCGACTGACCCTGTCGACCCGACCGATCCGACCGACCCAGTCGACCCGACCGACCCGACGG
>Ga0222419_100103_pt1 | contig 150883 bp, 136 predicted proteins | sample 1B20Ametagenome_FD_182474 | JGI IMG/M metagenome (GOLD analysis project Ga0222419, IMG submission 182474) | Enriched microbial communities from leaf-cutter ant dump, University of Wisconsin, Madison, United States - 1B20A (version 2) | ecosystem: Environmental > Terrestrial > Nest > Insects... | reverse complement strand
AATTGTACTTTCATATTGTTTGTAATCGCAACGTCAAGATACAATCTCTTGGCGAACAAACAAAAAAATCCCCGACACTTTTTTGTATCGGGGATTAATCTTTAAGAGGCTTTTTAGACAGCCCCTTTATTGTTTCTTAAATGCCTCAAAAATGTTCGCTCCAATTTTGGATTATGGAATTTCTGTGACGGGCAGGAATATTGCGCAAATAATCATGTACTCCTATACATCACAGCCATCATAGTTAAGGTATTTTGAATACATTGACGACGGCTGAAACCTATAAGGTTTCCCGGGATGATTGGCTTAAACCTTATAGGTTTTATTCTGAACGACCTGAAACCTATAAGGTTTTTTCCGTAACAATATTCATGTACCGAAATAAATAAAACATGTGAGACACCCCCAAAATGTGGTGGCTTAAACCTTATAGGTTTACATCTAAACATCCGCGAACCGCAGCTACGTTGTTACCTTCAGTTTTTATTCTCGTATGCGTGCAACACATCAACTGATCATCAGCCAAAGATAGCTAAACACAAAAGGTACGGACATCAATAAGGAATCGAAACGATCCAAAGCGCCGCCATGTCCGGGCATTAGGGTTCCGGAATCTTTGACATCCGCCATGCGCTTCAGCTTGGATTCCAACAGATCTCCGGCAGTGCCTGCTATGCACACCATCAGGGCAATCACGATCCAGTCATAAAAATAAAACTCTTCGTAAGGGCTGTAATAAGCCCAAACCACCGCCGCCGCAAGGGTAAAAACCACTCCGCCTATGGTGCCTTCCCAGGTTTTTTTAGGGGAAATTGCAGAGAAAGGTGTCCGGCCGATGAAAGAACCTGTCAGGTAGGCCATAGTATCATTCATCCAGATCATCAGGATTAAGGCCACCGGCAATGCGATATGCATACCCCGCAACGCCACTAACAGGCCCATAGGAATGGAAATATACATTAATGCTACCAAGGCCGAAAATGCTGCTTTCAATGCCGTTTTACGGCTGAGCGTTGCCGGCAGCAGAAAAAGTGCGGGGATCAGCAGACCTGCAAATGCAAAGGTCTTATCCACAAAGGTCAGGCAATACATGACCACTATGCCGGCTAATTGAGTAGCCGGACTGATCCAGCGCGGAAACCAGGTGTCGGGAAAAATTTTCCGGCAGATCTGTAGGAATTCTCTCAGGCATAAAAACTGGATCAGCAGCGCTAAACAAAAGATCGCAATCGGATCCGGGTATAATAATCCCGCCATCATCAGGGCGGAAAATAGGATTGCAGAGCCTAAACGTTGAAAAAATACCGGCCAGTTCATTTAGCTGATTTTAGAAATATCCTGATTGTCTGAAGGCAATTCCGTTACACCCCAGCGTTTCGGCAGTGGTGTGCGGGAGCTGTAAATAAAGTAAGCGGCTACGGCCATCAGTGCGGCGCCTGCCCCGAAAACCAGCAGTTGTAAGCCTGTTGATCCGGCAGAATCCGTCTCCTGCTGACCGGGAAAAAATACATAAACCAGTAACACCTGTGCGCTGTTAAAAAACAGGTGTAGCAGGATATTTAACCACAGGCTGGAGGTCTGAAAATAGACCCAGGCCAGCACGATACCGGTAATGGTAATGGGTAAAAAATTATAGACGCTGCCATGAACGGATGCAAACACCAATGCGCTGCATATTATGGAAAACCAGGGTCGCCGGAGCCAGGTGTGGAGAAATTTCAATATAATACCCCGGAAGAAGATCTCTTCACATATTGCCGGTATAATGCCCACCAATAGTACATTCCACAATACCGCTCCCGGATTCCTGCTTTGAAAATAAACCGATTCGTAACGTTCCCTGGATTGCTGCATGCTACGGGCCCACTCCCCAAGGTCAACCTGCTGCAGCCAGTTGGCCAGCACCAATAAAACCGGCAACATACCGGCAGCCAGCGCCAGCACCCATATAGATAAGCGTGGTTTTGCAGGCTTTACCAAACCGAGATAAGCTAAAGGATCGGGATGTGCCAGGTAGGCAAATACCAGGGCGGGAAGCAGAAACATCAGCACCTGCTGTATGATATTCATGACCTGGTACACCCGTGGATAATGTACAAATTCCCCTTCTACAAATGCAGCCAGATCAATCTGCCGGCCTGTTCCGTAGCGGATCAGCGCCGGCATAAAAGCTGCACCTAAGGACATCAGCAGCAGGAAAAAGCACATGAAAATGCACAACTGCATTCCCGAAGGAAAAACCCTCAAATAATTTTTAAACATCATAAATTCCGGGCTGCAAAAGTAAGCGATTTAGGATGATGTGGCTAATAATGCCGGAATTCATTTATCTGGATATTTTCGGGAATGAGGAATATATTTTGCTCAGCGACAACCTTGCAGAAAAGTGATATTTTGATACAAAAATATAATTGCCTGATATGCCATTAAGGCTGTGCTATCATAAAGTAACCCGATATAGCATTAGCAGTCTTGTAATTGATGATTACATTATTGCTGACAGGGTTCGGCAGTGAGCTCAATATTTCCGGATTCTGTAAGCTGTATCACAAAACGGGCGAAAGCTATTGTTATCCGCCGGGCGACACAAAAAAAATTCCTACAGGAAAATTGCAGGATATATTTTGATGGATGAGCAGTAAAATTTTGCCGGAAGGCTATGGCACACTGATGTAACAGGGAATTCAGTTTTTATGAATCTTCCAATTCCCGTATGGTAAGATTAGTTCTCGTTTAAGATGAGTTTGGCAGATTGCACAATGCGCCCGGATTTATCACGGGCAATAACCATATACATGCCTTTAGGCATATCGCCTAAATCTGTAAATACCACTTCGGTAGTGCTTTTATCAATGATAGACTGTTCCGTTACTTTCCTTCCGATGATATTAACGATTTCCACTTTATCCACGATGCTACGCAATGCAGGTGCAATTCTGATATAGGCTACCGTATTTGCCGGCATCGGGTAAATAGTCAGCGACCTGTCCTGGTTCATAAAGAAGTTCTTATGTTCCGTTGCAGGCGTATCCTGGGCAAAGGCAATATTTCCCAATACTACAATACTGCATAACAGGATCAGGTGAAGTTTTAATTTATTATATAGTAAATTCCTCATAATCAATATTTTATTTCATATTACTCCTATCAGTGAGTGTATAATATGCCCATATTAAAAAGCATACTTTCAGGTAAAAGTAATTAATTCATTCAAAATACAAAAATAAATCTGGTTGTTCATAAAAAATTAATAATTATTTTTGTCTTTTCCATTAGCCGGGAAGTTCTTTATTGAAGAAAATTATAGAATAGTATTTCCGTATTTAATGGAATAAACCCATTTTCTTTCAAACAAAAAATGAAATTATCATGAAAATAATACCACACTTAAAGACCTGAGGAATATCTTCCGTTTCAAAAACCGGCATGCATTCGCTAATCCGGTAAAATCGCTTTGGTCATAGTTTTATCTGCTCGTCCTCTTAAAACAAGAACGGGCAAAGCCTTCCGGCATTTTATAATATCACTATAAACAACCTGTGCAACCTTTGAAATTCCTATACCATGAAACATTTGACCCATTATTTAAGAGCGGGTATGCTTATGCTATTCGCCAGCTATATCGCAGTAAATTCATTTGCCCAGTATAGCTCCGAAATCACTGCTGGAAACGGTTCCTGGAGCGGGCATCCGGTTCAGCCACCCTCACAGGCAAGCAGCAGCTTTGCCCAGTTACCTTCGGCCTGCGGTATCACAAGCAGCCAATGGAGTACCGATACTTCAAATGCCTTTAACCTCAGCGCGGCCGCCAACAGGTTTTATATGAAGGGCTTTAACTGTACTTCCTATGCAGATGCCGTAAATAATCTTGATTTTGCACTTTGTCAAATCACCACGGATGCCATGACCACGCTGACTATTGACAGTTTTATCCTGCAATTATACCGCAGCAGCGCCGGCAGTCCTGACAGCTTTCAATTAGAGTACAGCACCGGCGGAGCATTTATCAATATCGGCAGTTTCAGTATTTCCGGAGGCAATGGCTATACGATACAGCCTTTCGAAAATCTGAACATCGTTTTGCCACCTTCCTCCAGCATCACCTTTCGTTTGGTAATCTGGGGAGCACAATTGTACGGGAATGCACTTGCCATAAGAGACGGCACCGGCTTCCGCGGACATGTCGAACGTAACTGTAATCTTACGGCAGCTTTCAGCGACAGCGGTTTGCTTTGTGTCAACGATGATACCTGGAACGTAGCTATTAACGGAACGCCGGGCGCATCGGTTTTTTACAGGATGCATGTTGCCGGTGAACCTTATCTTTCCGGCAGTATTACTTTAGACAGCGCCGGAACATCAGGCTTGGGCAGTCCGCCCGATGCCAGTATCAGCAATACGCCTGTTGTCATTAAGTTAGACAGTATCGGGCTTTCCTGTTGCGGATCATCGTTATTGAACGACAGCATTATTATCGGCAGGTATGCCGATCCATCCGTCAGCATTAGTAGCATATCGCCTGTTAGTCCGCAATGTGCAAATACACCGGTCAGTTTCACGGCAACGGAGGTAAACGGTGGTTTATCGCCCGTTTATCAATGGTACGAAAATGATATGTTGATGCCGGGTGAAATGAGTGCGTTGTTTAATGCCCAAAATTTAATCCCGGGTGATAATTCTATCAAGGTATTGATGACCCATGATTATGTATGTCCATTAGGAGCTGCTACAGATTCCGCAACTGTTACTTACCATATCCATTTCCCGGCAAATGCGGGCAGCATTTCGGGTAATGACACGATATGCACGGGTGAAGGCAGCAGCCTGATTGCTGACGGAAATGCCGGAGGTACCTGGAGCAGCAGCAATAACAATATTGCCGCCATAGACAATACCGGTTTGCTGAACGGCATTGCGGCGGGCACGGTAATGATACAATACACATCAATATCCGAATGCAATACGGATACCGCTTTCCTGCCGGTTACCGTACTTGCACCGGAGCTGCCGCTTTTCACGCCCGTTCCACCAATCTGCCCGGGAGCGGAGCTTGCCGTTTTTCCCGAAGTAGCCCTTAATAATATTATGGGCACATGGTTTCCCGAACCGGATAATATGAATACCACTACTTATATTTTTACTGCCGACCCCGGCCAGTGTGCTGCAAACGGATCAATGGAAGTTGCGGTTCTTCCCATTACATACGGAGCAGAAACCGCCGTTATTTGCCAGGGACAGGCATACTCGTTCAACGATAATTTTTATTGGGAAAATAACAATACCGCGACCGATACTTTTACATCGGAAGATGGTTGCGATTCTATCATCACTTTGAATCTGATCGTTTTACCAACAATCGCAGACACCATCAATCCGCAAATTTGCAGTGGTCAATCGTTTTCTTTTAATGGAATAGCATACTCCGAATCTGTTTCCGGAATCACGGCTATATTCCAAAATGCAGAGGGCTGTGATAGTGTGGTAACGATGAATCTGACAATATTGCCTGCGCTTGTCGGAATAGAAACTGCCCTTATTTGCCAGGGGCAGGCATACGCATTCAATGATAATTTTTACACGGAAAATAACAATATCGCTACCGATACTTTTACATCAGCAGGTGGTTGTGATTCTATCGTTACTTTGAATCTGACTGTATTACCAATAATTGCTGATACTATCAATCCGCAGATTTGCAGCGGACAATCGTTTTCTTTTAATGGAATAGCATACTCCGGATCTGTTTCCGGAATCACAGCAATATTCCAAAATGCGGAGGGATGTGATAGTGTGGTAACGATGAATCTGACGGTTTTGCCTGCAATCCGTGGAATAGAAAATGCTGTTATTTGCCAGGGACAAGCATACGCATTCAATGATAATTCTTATTGGGAAAATAATAATACTGCGACCGATACTTTTACATCAGCAGGTGGTTGCGATTCTATCGTTACTTTGAACCTGATTGTTTTGCCATCAATTGCAGACACCATCAATCCGCAAATTTGCAGTGGTCAATCATTTTCTTTTAATGGAATAGCATACTCCGAATCTGTTTCCGGAATCACGGCTATATTCCAAAATGCGGAGGGTTGTGATAGCGTGGTAACGATGAATTTGACAGTCTTACCAACAATTTCAAGCACTATCAATCCGCAAATTTGCAGTGGTCAATCGTTTTCTTTTAATGGAATAACATACTCCGAATCTGTTTCCGGAATCACGGCTACATTCCAAAATGCGGAGGGCTGTGATAGTGTGCTAATGATGAATTTGACGGTGTTGTCTGCACTTAGTGGAATAGAAAATGCCACCATTTGCCAGGGACAAACTTACTCGTTCAATGATAGTTTTTTTTCGGAAAATAACAATACCGCGACCGATACTTTTACATCAGCAGGCGGCTGTGATTCTATCATGACTTTGAACCTGATCGTCTTGCCAACAATTACCGACACCATCAACCCGCAAATTTGCAGTGGGCAATCGTTTTCTTTTAATGGAATAGCATACTCCGAACCCGTTTCAGGAATAACAGCGATATTCCAAAATGCAGCAGGGTGTGATAGTATAGTAACGATGAACCTGACTGTTTTGCCTGCACTTAGCGGAACAGAAACTGCTGTTATTTGCCAGGGACAGGCATACTCGTTCAATGATAATTTTTATTGGGAAAATAACAATACCGCGACCGATACTTTTACATCGGAAGGCGGTTGCGACTCTATCGTTACTTTGAATCTGGCTGTATTACCAATAATCACGGATACCATCAATCCGCAAATTTGCAGCGGGCAATCATTTCTTTTTAATGACGTTGAATACTCTGAATCCGTTTCCGGAATTACGACTACATTCCAAAATGCAGCAGGGTGTGATAGTATGGTAACGATGAACTTGGCGGTTATACCTGCACTTAGTGGAATAGAAAATGCCACCATTTGCCAGGGACAAACTTACTCGTTCAATGATAATTTTTATTGGGAAAATAACAATACCGCGACCGATACTTTTACATCAACAGGTGGTTGTGATTCTATCGTCACTTTGAACCTGATCGTTTTGCCGGTAATTACCGACACCATCAATCCGCAAATTTGCAGCGGACAATCGTTTTCTTTTAATGGAATAACATACTCCGAATCTGTTTCCGGAATCACGGCTATATTCCAAAATGCGGAGGGCTGTGATAGTGTGCTAATGATGAACCTGACGGTTTTACCTGCGCTTAGCGGAACAGAAACTGCTGTTATTTGCCAGGGACAGGCATACTCGTTCAATGATAGTTTTTTTTCGGAAAATAACAATACCGCGACCGATACTTTTACATCGGAAGGCGGTTGCGACTCTATCATTACTTTGAATCTGGCTGTATTACCAATAATCACGGATACCATCAATCCGCAAATTTGCAGCGGGCAATCGTTTTCTTTTAATGGAATAGCATACTCCGAATCCATTTCAGGAATTACAGCTACATTCCAAAATGAGGAGGGTTGCGATAGCGTGGTAACGATGAATTTGACCGTCTTACCAACAATTTCAGGCCCCCTCAACCCGCAAATTTGCAACGGGCAATCGTTTTCTTTTAATGGAATAATATACTCTGAATCCGTTTCAGGAATTACAGCTACATTCCAAAATGCAGCAGGGTGTGATAGTATAGTAACGATGAACCTGACTGTTTTGCCTGCACTTAGCGGAACAGAAACTGCTGTTATTTGCCAGGGACAGGCATACTCGTTCAATGATAGTTTTTTTTCGGAAAATAACAATACCGCGACCGATACTTTTACATCGGAAGGCGGTTGCGATTCTATCGTCACTTTAAACCTAACCGTCTTGCCAACAATTACCGACACCATCAACCCGCAAATTTGCAACGGGCAATCGTTTTCTTTTAATGGAATAGCATACTCCGAACCCGTTTCAGGAATAACAGCGATATTCCAAAATGCAGCAGGGTGTGATAGTATAGTAACGATGAACCTGACTGTTTTGCCTGCACTTAGCGGAACAGAAACTGCTGTTATTTGCCAGGGACAGGCATACTCGTTCAATGATAATTTTTATTGGGAAAATAACAATACCGCGACCGATACTTTTACATCGGAAGGCGGTTGCGACTCTATCGTTACTTTGAATCTGGCTGTATTACCAATAATCACGGATACCATCAATCCGCAAATTTGCAGCGGGCAATCATTTCTTTTTAATGACGTTGAATACTCTGAATCCGTTTCCGGAATTACGACCACATTCCAAAATGCAGCAGGGTGTGATAGTATGGTAACGATGAACTTGGCGGTTATACCTGCACTTAGCGGAGTAGAAAATGCTGTTATTTGCCAGGGACAAACATACGGGTTCAATGATAATTTTTATACGGAAAATAACAATACCGCGACCGATACTTTTACATCAGCAGGCGGTTGCGATTCTATCGTTACTTTGAATCTAACCGTCTTGCCGACAATCACCGACACCATCAACCCGCAAATTTGCAGTGGTCAATCATTTTCTTTTAATGGAACGGAATACTCCGAATCCGTTTCCGGAATTTCGGCGATATTCCAAAATGCGGAGGGATGTGATAGTGTGGTCACGATGAATTTGACGGTAAAACCTATTGCACAAACTTTAAGCTTCACATTTGAGGCCTGTGACAGTTATTTCTTTGAAGGAGTTGACTATATGGAAAGCACTACGCTGTATCATGTGTTCCGTGATGTGGACAGTTGCGACAGCGTGATCCGCACGGTGGACATTATCATCAACCATTCCGCATTTGATACGATTCGGGCAGCGATTTGTATGGGTGAGGTATATCCTTTTAACGGCACTAACTATACGACCACGGGTAAGTATGATTACACCACCCCCGGCGATAACGGCTGTGATGCTACGATCACCTTGGATTTGAAAGTACATCCGCTTCCGAATATAGATTTGTTTGTAAATACGGTGAGTGCTGCTCATGGCTTCTGTATAGGCGATTCGGTAACGATAGCAGCTACGGGCGCGTTGAATTATACCTGGGAGAATGGCTATGGTCAGTTGTTAGGCACAGGCGATAGTATAACGATGGTGCTTCCGGAGCTGCAAAATATGGTGAAGGTCACGGGAGTTGATACGAATGGATGTGTGGATACTGCAGGCATAGTTATAGGTTCCGAGCCCTGTTGTGTACTACTGATGCCGAATGCCTTCAGTCCGAACGGAGATCATATCAATGATCACTTTGGTCCGGTAACGTACGGCCATCCGGTGCACTACCAGTTCCAGATATTCAACCGCTGGGGGCAGTGCATCTTTATATCCTTTCGTGCAGAAGATCAATGGGATGGAATAGTCAATGGCCAGCCTGCTCCTGTTGGCACCTATCATTACCGGATCAGGGGCAAGTGTATAAGCGGAGCGGAGATTAACCAGAACGGAGCTTTTATACTTTTGCGATAAGCAAGTGATCAGCCCAGAAAAGATATGCAAGAAAAAGCCGGCTGTATAAAAGCCGGCTTTTAAAATAAATCAGGATTTCAGATTAAAACGGATTCTGATCATCAGGTCCGATCGCATCATTAACATCAATTTCAGTTTGGGGAATTTTTAATAATAATCTGGGGTCATTTTTTTCCGCATTGATCAAAGTTGCAATACCCGGAGAGTGGTTTCCGGCGCCGGTCGGACGATGCAAGCCATGCATCTGGCGTTTCATATCCCGGTAGCCGAAGCCCTCGCCCCATAATTCAATACGACGTTGTTTCCAAACTTCTTTTACAAAAGAAGAATCAGCAGTTGCTGCCGGAGCAGTATAAGACGGGTCACGTGCTGTTACCAAATCTTCTAAAACAGATTTGGCAGCCGGGTAATTACCTAAAGCCCATTCTGCTTCTGCCTGAATCAAATACATTTCGGACGAACGCATGAACAGGTTATCCGCATCAAAACCGGTAGGATCAGCTACATGGAATTTTTCCTGGATGCGGCTGGTAGCATTGAATACCTGCTTACGGATATCCGTATCCGGGATTTGATCATACAAAGCTTTGGTAATAGAACGGGTAGCGCCAACACTGGCATATCCCGGACAATCCTGATCCACATGGGAGAAGAAGCAAATGATGCTTTGAGCAGTATATTGTTCGGCAGATAAAGAAGATCCCCACATCCATTCCACATTATTAGCATCGTTAAAACCGGAAGTATATGTATCGGGAGGCATCAGGGGATAATCCTGAGCAGCAAGCTCAGCCTGCCTTTTTGCCTTTTCCCACAAACCCATTTCCAATGCCACACGGGCATAGATACCATGAGCAGTAGCAGCGGATATGTGCGATTTTTCACTATGAACAACGGCGTCTTCCAATAAGGTAACCGCATTCTCGCAATCCTCCAACATCAGGTCAAAATCCTGCTGTAAAGTACCTCTTGGGTTTCCGGTATCTTGCGGCTTGGTGGCATGTAAATATATTGGCAGACCGGGAGCTGTTTTATTTTGAAGATAAGTAAACTGATAAAACTGTACTAAGTTCAGGTAAGCCCAGGCACGATAGGCATAGGCCTGACCTTTAATATCATTCTTTTCTTCTTCAGGCCCCTTTGCAGCGTCAATGTTGTCCAAAATAGTATTGGCATTATTAATCAGCTTGTAATAAAAGTACCAGGGAAGATTACCCATCCAGTAAACAGAATAACCGGTAGCAAAATAAGAGTAATGGTAATACATCCAATCGTAGCCGGAGCTGGTACACACCATATCTGTACCCATCACATCACTAAATAAATCCATAGCCTTAGCTCCAAAATCAGCGTGAGTGGCATAAAGCATGTAACTTTCATTCATATAAGAATGGAGGCCATTTAACAACGTGTAAGCACCACCTGTTGTGGAGAACAAGTCGTCCCCCGCAATCCTATCCGTAGGAGAGGTCTCCAGATAAGATTTTTTACAACCCACAAAGCCAATGCCTAATAAGGCGGCCAATGCGATTGCGTATATTTTATTGTTTATTTTCATTTTTATATTTTTTAAGTTTAATGGGATTAAAGACCTACATTGATACCGAAGTTAATAGTGCGGGAGGGGGAATAGGAATAGCCCGGAGCACCATTAAACGATGCCTGCGGATCCATACCTAAACGCTTAGAGAACAGATATACATTATCCAGTGCCATATACAAACGAAGTGAAGATAATTTCATCTTAGTCACCAACCGATCATTAAAGGAATAACCTATATTAATGTTTCTGATATTCAGATAAGAACCGTCAATCAGGAAACGGTCAGAGGTATTGGCTATATTTCCGTTAGTCAGTTCTACCCTCGGCAATTCAGCATTTGGATTTTCAATAGTCCAGCGATTCAGCATGTCAACATGCATATTCTGACCCGGGCTTAACTGGTTGCCCATTAAGCCTTGGTAAATCTGATCATAATATTTACCGCCGATAGCATAAGTAACTAAAAAAGTCAGATCGAAGCCTTTATAAGAGAAATTATTAGTCAATGCACCCATAAGCTTAGGTACAGAAGTTCCTACATAAGTACGGCCGGTCAATTGAGCTTCGGAATAAACATTAGTCTTAGCTTCTTTATTTCCTGAAGAATCAGTGTAGTAAAACAATTCATCCCCGTTATTGGGATCAACACCAGCGCTTTTTACAAGGTAATATTCATACTGGGAGTGGCCTACAGACCACATACCATAACCACTATATAATGTGTCTAAGCCCTCAGGCATCTTTGTAATCTTATCTTTAATGTGCGTAAAATTGGCGTTAATATCCCAGCTAAACCCGTTAGTTACCTTCGGCTTAATCACATCTACGTTAAGAGTTAATTCAAGACCATTGGTAGATTGAGTCATCGTATTCTCCCAGCGGTAGGCAACTCCGGAAGAAAGCGGCATGGGTCTTTGGTATAACAAATCGGCATTAGTTTTGTTAAAATAATCAAATTCACCACTAACCCGATCAAAAATACGGAACTCTACGCCTACGTTAAATTGCTTTTGAGCTTCCCAGGTAAGATCCTGGTTTTCTAACTGGCTCAAAACCACACCGGCGTTGGCACCATTCGGATAATCTACTGTGTAAAGGGACTGCCATCCATAGAGTGTGCTGATATCTTTATTACCCTGTGTACCATAGCTGGCCTTTATTTTAAGGGTATTCAGATTATTAATATCGCGTAAAAATTCTTCCTGGCTGATGATCCAGCCACCACCAATTGACCAAAAATTACCCCATTTATTATAGAATCGGGAAGTTCCGTCACGACGGATGCTGGCACTCACAAAATAACGATTGTTATAATCATAATTCAGGTTAGCCAGGTAGCTTTCCATCCGATCCACATCAGATTGTGAAGTTGCACCATTTGGTGTAGGCATACCAGCCAGTTCTGCATTACCCGGTATTACCACACCATAACGGCTGGCAGAAATTGCACGGGAAGTCAGATCATAGTTTTCGTGACCTGCTAATATCGTAAAGTTATGATTATCAAACTTACGTGACCAAGTCAATAACTGATTCCATGTATAACTTAACCCTGACGTTGAGCTTTTGCCAACATAACCGTTGTTTTCGGCATATTGTCCGTGAAACGGATTATTGTAGCTTGTTGAATAAATGTCATAATAAGTGGCTGATAAATTAGTACGCAGGGTAAAATCCTTTAAGAATTTAGCTTCCAAATAAGTATTGGTATTAAAATTAGAAATCCGGTTTTCATCTTTATCCATAGCAAGTGAACCCAATACATTGGATTGTGGTAAAGATTGCCGGGTACCAATACTGCTTTCGGGATCAGTTTCGATAGAACCCCAATCATATTTATACTCCCCAGTCATTGGATCAATCTCCTTATTACCATCTTCATCACGATAATATACCGGGTAAATTGGCGCATTGGTACGGGAAGCAAAGAAAGGATTATAACCTCCGGCCGTAGTACCTACACTACCAAAGTAATTTTGTTTTGATAAGGCGCCCGAAATATTCATCCCCGCTCTCAGCCAGGTAGTAGCCTGAGTATTGACATTCAATCTTGCCGTAAACCGCTCATAATCGGAATATTTGATAAAACCCTGCTCTTTCAGGTAACCCGCAGAGAAGTAATAATCTGTTTTTTCATTCGCATTGGAAACAGACAGGTTATATTCATTTCTTTTGCCGACACGGGATAATTCCTTTTCCCAGTCATCATGATATTTCAGCTTATCCTCTCCCGGAATCAATTTACCGGTCATCGGATCAATCAATTGATCATCATCTACTTTGTAAGAATTGTAACCATCACCTAACAGGGTAATAATGCCCGGCTCTGTGCCAGGATCCAAACCGGCAGCAAGCTCACCGGCATATACTGTATCATATCCACCCAAAGTCGGATCGGTTGAAAAAATGAGCCGGTTACGATAGGCATCCCACATGGTCTCATAATAATCCCTTTCACTTTTCATCACTTTATAATCCGGCATAAAGCGGGTTACCAAACCATATTTGGCATCAATATTTACCCGGGGTTTCTCACCCTGCTTACCGCGTTTGGTGGTTACCACAATAACGCCGCCCGCACCACGGGAACCGTATAATGAGGTGGCAGAGGCATCTTTCAGGATGGTAACCGATTCAATATCGTTAGGATTGATGGAAGAATAAGAACCGTCATAAGCAGCACCGTCTAAGACAATCAAAGGAGCAGAGCTGGCAGATATAGAACTGGTACCCCGAATACGGAAGGATGCGCTTCCACCGGGTTGACCACCTCCATTAGTAGTCTGCACACCGGGCGCCGCACCTTCAATAGCTTTGGTAAAGCTGTTTACCGGAAATTTTTCCAATTGCTCGGAAGTAATCTGGCTGGCCGCACCGGTAAAGTTTTCTTTAGTTACGGTACGGTAGGCATCTTTAATTACACCTTCAATTTGTACGGAAGTATTGATGGAAATAGAAAGCGGCGCAGAGCCATCGCCGGCGGCAACTTCCTTTTCATTACCAAAAAATTCCACTAATAGCGTGGTTACAGATTGCGGCACGGTAAGCTCAAAGTTACCGTTTGCATCGGTAAAGGTGGCTCCATCGCCTCCTTTGGCGCTTACCTGTGCGCCGTCCAAAGGAGCATTTTTCTCATCCAGCACAACGCCCTTCAGTGTCTTGGTCGCTTGTGCCATCACTGCCTGTAGCCCGGTGATCATAACCAGTACAAGCAAGAGTAGTGTTTTTTTCATAAGCTTGAATTGATGTTTTATTTTATTGTTACCTGTTTTAAATTAAGTGCAAAGTTATAAAAATTTCAAAAAGAAATGCAAGAATACAAAGTCCATTTACAACGGACGACTTTTAAAAATGCTTTATTGGGTAGTCGGTCTATATATTTAGTACCGGTCACGTCCGTAAAATTACTACGCCGTGACCGGCAAAAAACAACTTATCGGTTCAAAACAACTTTCTTTCCCACTGTAGCCCGGTCAGAGCTGATCCGTAACAGGTAAATACCATTCGGGAGTGCGGATAAATCCATCACAACCTCGCCGGATTGTACTTTACCGGTAGTTTTATATACGCCTGTACGGGCACCGGTGATATTCAGCACCTCGATATTCAGTACTGTGGAATTGACTAAATTTACTTTCAGATTGACGATACCGTTAGAAGGATTAGGATAAATACTGATGCCTTCATCTAATGCAGCCGCTTCATTGATAATCACGGCTGTTTCCCCGCAAGACACATCATTTCCACTGTTAATCTTATAGGTATTCAGGCTGTTTGCATTGGTTCCTGCGGGATCCAGGTGATCTTTCAAACGGTAATCCGGATTCCCTTCTCCTTCCGGATAATCCCAGTTGCGGGAAATTTTGCTATATAAAGAAGGGTAAGCGTTACTACAAGCGCTAGAGTCAGGTCTCCCGCCACTAAGGTCTCCAATAATTCTGCCGGTATTTATACTGAACAATGCACTTCCTGATGAACCTCCTTCTATACCTCCCTTCTCCAGTTTGGCAGACCAATGGGTAGACGGGATATTGCTCTGATTAAAGGTACCATTACCCTGTACATGAGAAAATACCGACAATTTCTTAGGGTCGCCTCCTGGATGGTGAAAATCAATAAACTTTCCACTTTGAGATGTAGCACGATCCCAGCCCCCCAGGTAAGCATTAAACTGCTTACCCAGCTTATTGGACACATCTCTTAATTCCAATAACAGAAAGTCGCCAATTAAAGCCGGGTTCTGAGGCTCAGGTACGGGCGTAAATAATGAACGTGCCCTGAATTTGGCGCCGGTAAGGTAGTGTTCTAAAGACGCAGTACCGGAGCCGTTACAGTTCGGGTATTCATAATTAAAGTAAAACTTCCAGGAGGAGAAATGGGTATTTGTCGTCCCCAAGCCATCATCGCAATGACTGGCAGTCAAAAACAGCGGTGTGCAATCCAAAGACGTATTATTGATCAGATTGCCAGAACATACATACCCCCCCATTACGATATGAGCTGCCGTCTGTTTTAATGCGTAAAAGTCCCAGGCTTCGGGTGGGCAGACTGCATTGATATGGCAGGGATCTGCTGTAACTTCCCATTCATTTGCATAGGTCTGATCGTTTCCATAATCCCCATACTGAATATTCAGATCATTCACTAAGCCGCCGCGGTAATAAGCGCATACAGTATTAATGATAAAATCAATATCGGAAGGCTGAATACCCGCAGGAATATCCACTTCAATATTGATCACCTCTCCCTGAATGAGCGGAACCGAATAATTATCGGTATTATCCAATTCGGTAAAAGAGCCTTCCAATTGTTTACCATTGGCATTGGTCAGGTACATGGCCACACCCTTAGGCAGGTTAAATTTATCGAAGGTTACGTCAATTGCACCGGCACCGGCGGTTCTGATAGCCGTCCGCCAGATTTTGGAACCATTATCAAGGTAGGTAAAAACACCTGAATTGTTCATATCATAATCAACCGGCACATTCAATCCGATCCGGTATCGCCCACCGGAATTGATCCGGTCTTCTTCCCTGGCTCTCGCATAATCCGGCGTTTCGGTACTGATCACCGGAATGGTCTGCGACCTGATGATGCCGGTCTGATCCGCCTGGCTCCAGGGAATACCGGCCCTGTATTGCTGCGCATCCGCATTTCCCCAAAACAAAACCATTGCGGCACACACACTCAAAACAATTCGTTTCATGTTTTTGTATTAATTTTTAGAACAATAATAAAATTTTAGCGGGTAAATGTATTGATAAATTTTGAAAATGGGCCATTCCTGAAGCGGAAATTTTACAATCAGTTTGTTATGGCATAGGATTTTACCGAATAAATACCATGCTTTACGGCTCCTTTTTATGCACTAATTTCCAAAGTTCGGGTATGCGTTTAATCCAGGTCAGCTCTTTCATTTTTGCTCTTGCCTCTTCTACCGGCGAACCAAAATAGGTTTTCCCCGGTTCCAGATCGCCGGCTACGCCGCTTTGTGCATACACTGTTGCTCCCCTGCCTATAGTCAGGTCTTTATTGACACCTACCTGCCCCCATAAAGTTACCTCATCTTCAATAATCACCTTTCCTGCAATGCCAACCTGTGCAGCAAATAAGCAATTTTTTCCTACCACCACCCCATGACCGATGTGTACCTGATTGTCTAATTTAGTGCCCGCACCGATTATAGTATCGCCGCTTGCTCCTTTGTCAATAGTACATCCCGCACCTATTTCCACATCTTCATGTATCACTACGCTGCCGCAGCTTGTTAATTTATCATATTGCAAACTACGCTCTTTTCTTTTCTTATAATAAAAAGCATCTGCACCGATAACCGTTCCGGAATGGATGATAACATGATCGCCGATTTCCGTATGATCATAAATGGTTACATTGGCATGAATCAGGCAGTTACTGCCGATACGCACATCCGAACCGATAAACACTCCCGGTTGAATAATGGTGTTCGTACCAATTACAGTTTCGGGATGAATCATTTCCTGCTGTGGCTGCAGCTTCCGAAAATGGTTGACAATTTTTACATAAGCAGCAAAAGGATCATCACAAACCAATAAAGCTTTTCCTTCGGGGCAATCCGTTTTTTTATTGATGATAATAATGCTTGCCGCCGAATGCAAACACTGATGATAATATTTTTCAAAATCCACAAAGCAAATATCGCCGGGAACGACTTTGTGAATCTCATTAATCCCGGTTGCCTTCAACCCGGCGTTCCCTACAATTTCCGCACCGGTAAATTCCGCAAGCCAGGAAAGCGGTTGGGCTTGTTCAAACTGCATAGCATTTTATTTTTGCAGGTAAAGGTAAAAGAGAACCGGGAATAAAATTCTATTTACTCTCCAAACAAAATTGTGCAACAGGCACATTATTTTCTGCAAAGCAAAAATCATTATCCACATTTTTACTTCCATTGTGAATATTTTTTTTGAAAAAATTTTTTCAACATCAAAATACTTATTAATATTGTGCAGAGAAAGCGCTTACTAACCCCTCCTTATAGAAGTCCCGGTAAAAATTTTACCGGGCTTTTTTTATTTTCAATACGCTGTAATCCTTTGCCAGCAAAAGTTTCAAGTGTCAATATTTTTTTATGGAAAGTATGTTTGATTATTATTTTTTCTACAAACCCTTCCAGGTGCTTTCGCAATTTTCGGAAGCGCCGGGTAAAAAAACATTGAAAGATTTTTTCAGCAACATAAAAAAAGAGGTGTATCCCGTCGGGCGACTCGACTACGATAGTGAAGGTTTGTTGTTGCTGACCAACGATAAGAAACTGAATCATCTTTTACTGAATCCCGCTTTCATGCACGAACGGGAATATTGGGTACAGGTGGAAGGTATTCCGGATGCTGCCGCATTGCATCAGTTGCAAAATAATATCGTGATTCGCATAAACGGAGAAAACTATAAAACAAAAAAAGCACACGCTGCTATCATGAATCATCCGCCGGAAATTCCTAAACGTAATCCGCCAATCCGCTACCGGAAAAATATTCCCGTTTCATGGTTATCGCTTACGCTCTGCGAAGGAAAAAACAGGCAGGTTCGTAAGATGACCGCCGCAGCAGGTTACCCGACATTGCGCCTTATCCGCCATCGTATCGGGAGTTTTACTACAGCCGGTATGCAGCCCGGCGATATCATTCCTATACGCCGCGAAATAAAGCAGAATTTGTTCCATAAAAAGTTCTTACTTTGACCAAATTTATACCTCCAATGATGACCATTTTTAATACCGCCGCAGAGCAATTCAGTTATGAAACATTTCTGGAACTTGCCGCCTCACTGCTTGAAGAACATAAAACCACGGGAGATAACCAGTCGGAGGAATATCTGCATTATTCCAAGCTCAATCTGCAACGTATGAAACGCTGGAATAAGACTTATAGCCTGCCGGAAGATTTTAAAGCACAACTGCAATCCGTTCCGCCGCAGCATTGGTTTGTGATCACCGAAGCCTGGTGCGGCGACAGCGCACAAAACCTTCCCGTGATCGCAAAGATTGCAGCAGCATCTGAAGGTAAGATAACTTTAAAGATTGTGTTGCGTGATGAAAACCCCGGCATCATCAATCAATATCTGACCAATGGATCCAAAAGCATTCCCATTCTTGCCGCATTTGACACAAACGGACAGTTCCTCTTTCGCTGGGGACCGCGACCTGTACCGGCCCAGACACTGATGACGGCATGGAAAAACGATCCCAACCCGAAACCTTTTGAAGATTTTGAGTTGGATATGCACAACTGGTATAATCAAAATAAGGGCGTGGATACCCTAAAGGAATTATCCGCTTTGTTACTCAGAGGGTAACGAGAAAACCGATTAATCCTCATTTCGTATTTTCGCGGCGTTGTTATTTTTCTTAAAAGAATTTATATGTTGAACTTAATACTCTTCGGGCCGCCCGGTAGCGGCAAGGGCACACAGTCTGCAAAACTCATTCAGCGCTATGACCTACAGCACATCTCTACCGGCGACCTGCTCCGGGAAGAGACGGCCAACGGAACACCGCTCGGTATGGAAGCGAAAAAATTTATGGATCAGGGACAGCTTGTACCGGATGCCGTAGTGATTGGCATGATCGGCTCCCGGCTTGATGCACAAACCGGTTCTTCGGGATTTATCTTCGACGGTTTTCCCCGCACCGGTGCGCAGGCTGCCGCTTTAGATGACCTCCTTCGTCAGAAAAATACGGAAATAGACTTGTTACTCTCTCTTGAAGTACCGGAAGCAGAATTGAAAAGACGTCTCCTTCACCGGGGAGAACTTTCGGGTCGGAGCGATGATAATGAAGCCATCATTGACAAACGCATTGTAGAGTATAAAGCAAAAACAGAACCTGTTGCAGCTTATTATGCACAACAGCAAAAATTAGTACGTGTAAAAGGAGATGGTGATATTGAAGCTACTTTCAAATTATTAGAGCAGGAAATTGACCAACTGATCAAACCTGCCCTGTGATTGAAGCGGAAATCATTTTTAAAACGGCGTATTGTCTCTCCGGATAATACGCCGTTTCTTTTTCGGCCTGCCCCCTGCCGTACATTTCAATATTCTGTTTCTTATATTTACAAACCATATTTTTCCCGCATCTTTGCAGCAATGGAAAAAGCGAACTTTGTTGATTATATCCGCATCTTCTGTCGCTCCGGGAAAGGCGGAGCGGGAAGCGCTCATTTTGCCCGAACCAAATACAATCCGAATGCCGGCCCGGATGGCGGAGACGGCGGCAGAGGCGGACATATCATTCTGAAAGGCAATCAGCAATTATGGACACTGCTGCATCTCCGGTATTATAAAAACATTTTGGCCGAAAACGGTGAGGGCGGCAGCTCCAACAATAAAACCGGGCGCAGCGGAAAAGATATCATTATTGAAGTGCCGCTGGGCACGGTAGCTAAAGACGAAATAACGGATGCTGTGGAGGCAGAAATTCTGGAGCATGGCCAGGAAGTTATCTGGCTGCCGGGCGGCAGGGGAGGTTTAGGCAATACCAATTTTAAAAGCGCCACCAACCAGGCGCCGGAGTACGCGCAACCGGGAGAAACAGGCCAGGAAGGTTATAAGTTTTTAGAGTTGAAAGTGCTTGCGGATGTAGGTCTTGTCGGTTTTCCTAATGCCGGAAAATCAACCCTGCTGGCTACCATCTCCGCAGCAAAACCCAAGATAGCCAATTATGCTTTCACTACACTTACCCCACAGTTGGGTATGGTGGCCTACCGGGACAGCCGTTCTTTTTGTGTGGCAGACCTGCCGGGCATTATTGAAGGCGCCGCCGAAGGAAAAGGCCTGGGTCACCGTTTTCTCCGGCATATTGAACGCAATTCCGTATTACTGTTTTTACTGCCTGCCGACAGCAATAATCATAAAAAGGAATTTGAGATTTTATACCAGGAATTAAAAGCTTACAACCCGGAATTGTTACACAAGAAGATGATCATTGCTGTCAGCAAAAGCGATATGTTAGATGAAGAACTGAAAAAAGAGATTGCCGGCGAGCTGCCTCCTGACATTCCATATATATTTATATCTTCGCTTACCCATTCCGGTATTCAGGAGCTGAAAGATCTGTTATGGAATGCATTAAATGAAAAAGATGCCGTATAACATACCTGTTGCTTACCGGTTACCTGCAAAAATCATTTAAAAATGAAAATTATTGCCAAACCGCATTTTATAGAATATGCCCGTTATTACGAACAGTATCTGCAGGAAATTCCTAAAGAGCTAAAAGTATTGCAGGCTTTGAAGGAACAGGCTCAAACCATCAGCCGGCTTTACAAATCACAAACGGAAGATCAGCTGTTGTTTGCTTATGCCGAAGGGAAATGGACCATGAAAGATATCCTGATGCACTTAGTTGATGTGGAACGGGTATTTGTTTACCGGGCGATGCGCTTTGCAAGGAAAGACAAATCTCCTTTACCTTTTTTCGACGAAAATAAATTTGCAAAAAATGCAGACGCCAACCGGATTCCCCTGCCCCGGCTCATGAAGGAATATCAAAATACACGTGCTGCAACACTATCATTTTTCAATAATCTCCAGGCGAAACAACTTAAAGAAACCGGCGTGGCCAGCCATGCTTCGATGAGTGTGCGCGCCTGCGTCTGGATTATATATGCACATGAACTGCATCATCTGAATATTATTAAAGAAAGATACCTGAGCCGGCAACCGGCGGAATAATGTATTAACCCTGCAAGGTCAGTTTTATAGATCGCCCTGCTGCGGCCGCATGATGATATGCTCTACATTGGCCTGGGGCGATAGCCGGAAGGCTGCCCATAACGTATCGGCCACATCCTCCGCTTTCATAATCCGGCTTTCTTCCACACCACTGTTGCTCCAGCTATCCGTCCATACTGCGCCAGGACTGATTGCAGTCACCTTGATATGAAATGGCCGGAGTTCATAACGCAGATTTTCCGTCATGCCCAACAGGGCGTATTTGCTGATGCTGTATGCGCCTCCACCGGGATAAGCCTTCAGTCCTGCGATGGAACAGATATTGAAGATATGCCCGTATTGCTGCCGTTGCATCACCGGAATGACGGCGCGGGAAAGATGATAAGCGCTCATCAGGTTTACCTGCAGCATTTGCGCCAATTGACCTTCCGGTTCATCCATAATATTTCCCGGCATAAACATACCGGCATTGTTGACTAACATATCCACACCGGGAAACGTATCCGTAACCTGGTTCACAAAAGAACGCAATGCCTGCGTATCGGTTATATCGAAGGCAGCGGTAAGGATGATTGATCCGCTGAAATCCTTTGTCCATTGAATTTTCAGCGTGTCCAGCGCCGCCCGGTCTCTCGCGCATACCGCAAGGTCGAAGCCCTCGTTCAGCAAACGAAGGGCAATAGCTTTTCCGATGCCTCTTGTGGCTCCGGTAATGATGGCTGTCGGCATAAATATGTTTAATTGAAAACAACGCTGAATAATGCTATCCAGCGTTGCCAATTCAGTAAGCCGGTCTGATGCGGAACGTATGCAGGCCTGCTCACGAAAATCATTTTTATTCTACTTCGGCTACTACTTCACGAACCTCCGGGATCATCCGTTTCATCATTCCTTCAATACCGCTTTTCAGGGTTATCATGGAGGAAGGACAGCCGGAGCAGCTTCCCTGAAGGGTCAGCTTTACCACGCCGTTTTCATACCCTTTAAAATTAATGGCGCCGCCGTCCATCTCCACGGCAGGTTTTACATAGTTTTCCAGCATTTCCCGGATGCGGCTTACCACATCGGTATCATCACCGGAAAATACCTGCTGCTCTTCCTGACCTACCGGAACCAGGTCTTCATTAATGACCGTTTTACCATCCTCCAGGTAATTTTTGAGAAACTGGCGCATACTGGGAATCACTTCTTCCCATAATGTTTCCGGCGTTTTGGTCAGCGTTACAAAATTGCTGGCAATGAACACCCCTTTTACAAAAGGGAAGCCAAACAATTCCATCGCAAGAGGAGAAGGCGTAGCCTGCGCCTCTTCGGGAAAATCAATGCTTTTACCGGGATATAATAATTTGTTCGCCACAAACTTCATCGTTTCCGGATTGGGAGTCATTTCTGTATAAATGCTCACGATGGCGTTTCCTGTTTTCAACATAATACTCAAATTTTAAACAAAAATACTTAATCATTCAGAGATTAACGTAATGAATTTGTAATACCGCTAAAGCATTTATTGATATCCCGTTTTTAAAATGTTGAAGCCCTTATCTTTGCGGCATGGCTTTATATAAGCAATGGCATCCGGAACCGGGAACCGCAATTGCCATCTGGAAAGTAGAAGAACCGGAAGATTTTTTTGTCCGGGAAACGGGATTTCATTCCAACCGGAAGCATACTATACGGCGCATCGAACATGTTACGGGACGCTTTCTGCTCCGGCACCTGGATCCGGGATTTCCAATTCATAAAATCGAAATTTCTCCGCTCAGAAAACCTTTCTTACCCCCTGCCGACAATCGTCATTTTTCCATCTCTCATTCTTTTCCCTATATAGCAGCGGCTATAAGCCGAACCAAAAATATTGGTGTGGATATTCAGATCTTCCGGGAGAAAATCATCCGGCTGCAGCACAAATTTTTATCGGAAAAAGAACAGAAACACTTTCATAACGACACCGGCAAACTCACGCTGGCCTGGTCGGTGAAAGAAGCGGTATTCAAATGGTACGGCGCCGGCGAATTGGATTTTATCGGACACATGCCTATCCGGCAAGTCAACTGGGAAGAAAACCCGCTGCACATTACGATGGATTTCATGAAAACGGCGGAGCCGCAACCGCTTTGCGTGGAAGGTTCTATTGATACCGATTTTTCCTTTGCCTGTATGCTGCAATAAAATTTTCCGGCCTCTTCGGGTGTATGAATTAATCGTAACTTTGGCGCTCAAAATCAATATATAAAAGCATGAGTAAGCAACAACAATTCAGCCCTGAAAGCCTGATGATGTCTTATGGTTATAAACCCGAACTTTCGGAGGGCGCCGTAAAATCTCCCATCTTTCAAACTTCCACATTTGTATTTAAAACCGCAGAAGAAGGAAAAGCATTTTTTGAAGTTGCATACGGCTTGCGGGAAAAAGCGGAGAATGAAGAGCTGGGTCTGATATACAGCCGGATTAACAACCCTGATCTGGAGATTCTTGAAAACCGCCTTTCGCTATGGGATGAAGCAGATGATTGCGCCGTTTTTGAAAGCGGCATGTCGGCTATCACCACCGTGCTTTTAGAATTTTTAAAACCCGGCGACCTCCTGCTATACAGCACTCCGCTCTATGGAGGAACAGATCATTTTATTCATGATTTTCTGAAAAAAATCCATGTGGACACCCTGGCCTTCAAGCCCTGGCAGACTCAGGAAGAAATTATAGAAATGATTGACGCCAGCGGTAAAGCAGAGCAGTTAGCCATGATCTATGTGGAAACGCCCGCAAATCCTACCAATGCGCTGATCAGTTTAGATATGTGCAAAGCAATTGCCGATCATTACAGCAACCCGGAGAAGAAAGTATTTTTTGCCGTGGATAATACGTATATGGGCCCGCTGTGGCAACATCCGCTGCAACATGGCGCCGATGTGTCTTTATATTCCGCAACCAAATATATCGGCGGCCACAGCGATGTCATTGCAGGCGCCTGCTGCGGCACACAAGACGCCATTACAAGAGTTAAAACACTCCGTACTTTTTTGGGTAATATGGCCGGCCCCTGGACCGGATGGTTATTGCTGCGCAGCCTGGAAACATTAAAAATCAGGATGGAGCAACAGGCTGCAAATGCCATCCAGGTGGCTGATTATCTCACTAAACATCCCAAGATTGAGAAGGTATATTACCTGGGGCTTATCCCGGAAAACACGCCTGAATATGCTATTTATAAACAACAATATTCTTCGCCCGGCGCAATGTTGTCCTTCGATATTACAGGAGGAGAACCGGCAGCTTTCCGGTTTTTAAATGCATTAAAACTGATCAAGCTCGCCGTTAGCTTAGGCAGTACCGAATCATTAGCAGAACATCCGGCTACTATGACGCATATCGGCGTAGATCCGGATCATCGTATGGAAATGTCCATCACCGGAAAATTAGTCCGGCTGTCGGTAGGCGTGGAAAATGTAAAAGACCTGATCTGGGATATTGAACAGGCATTAGAAAAAGCCTAAAAACAGTTTGTACAAAGCTACTCTCATTGATGCTGTGTGAAATGTCCAAACATTCATCCTGTTGAAGACATTTTGCGTAGCATCAGTTTTTAAACAAATTCCGCTGCAATTACGCGGTATGCTATACTTTCCACTGCATAAAAAAGTGCAATGGGAATAGCTTATTTTATTTTGTGTTTAGATGGGCTTTGTTCCCGCTCACTCGCGCAATTCGGGAAATTTTATTTCCCGGTTGTTTTCTTCGCAGCAGTCTTCTTTGCAGCAGTTTTGCGGGCAACCGGTTTCTTTGCCGCCGCCTTCTTAACTGCCTTTGTTTTTTTATCGAAGGCATCCGGAATTTGAGCCTGGATCATTTTTTTCACTTCCTCTAAAGACAATACGGATAAGGCTTCCGGAGTAAATTTCTCTCCGGTATCTGCATCTTTACCCAACTTCAACATTTGTTTTCCAAAGCGAATAAAAGGCCCCCAGCGACCGTTTTCAATGGCAATTTTTTCTTCCGGCCACTGTTGGATATAGCGATTGGCTTCTTTATCAATTTTCTTAGCTACTAATTCTTCAATATCTTTTTGAGTAAGATTATCGAAGTCGTAAGCCTTGGGTACATTCACGAAAAGATTATCCCATTTGATAAAAGGCCCGAAACGTCCTTTACCTTTTGTAACCGGCTTATCCTGGTAATAGCCTACCGGCGCATCTGCCTGCTGTTTTTCCTTAACCAGCTCTATTGCTCTTTCCCGGTTAACCTGCAGCGGATCTTCACCACGGGGAATAGAGATAAAGCTTTCGCCCCATTTCACATAAGGGCCGAAGCGACCTGCGCCCACGCTAAGCTCCTTACCTTCATATTCACCGAGCGAAAAGGGCAGTTTAAACAAATCAAGCGCTTCCTGCAGTGTTATAGTTTCAATACTTTGAGTAGGTTTTAATGTGGCAAACTGCGGCTTTTCCTCATCTTCAGCATTCCCGATCTGCACCATCGGGCCAAAGCGGCCTAAGCGGGCAAATACCGGACGTCCGCTTACCGGGTCTTCTCCCAAAGCTCTTTCTCCTTTTGCCCTTTCGGCATGTTCCATAGTGTCTTCCACCTGCCGGTGAAAAGGAGTATAAAAGGTGTCAATCATTTTATTCCACAACTTTTTACCCTGCGCAATATCGTCAAATTCATTTTCGATCTGGGCGGTAAAGCTGTAGTCCATGATATCCTTAAAATGCTCATTCAGAAAATCCGTAACCACCAATCCCAGATCGGTAGGAAACATTTTCGATTTCTCCGCACCCGTGATTTCCGCAGCCTGTTGTTGGGTCAGCACGTTATCTTTGAGTGTCAGCACCTGGTATATTCTCTGAACACCTTCCTTATCTTTTCGTTCTACATAATTACGCTGCTGAATGGTACTGATGGTAGGCGCATAGGTGGAAGGGCGGCCTATTCCTAATTCCTCCAATTTTTTCACCAGCGAAGCCTCCGTATAACGCGGCGCAGGCCGGGTAAAACGCTCCGTTGCCGTCATGATGATCAGGGGCAATTGCTGACCCTGATGCAGCGGCGGCAGCATGCCTTCGTTTTCTTTATCATCTTCCTCATCATGGCCTTCCATATATACTTTCAGAAAGCCGTCAAATTTCAATACTTCTCCGGTTGCCGTAAGCTGATCAGGAGTAGTGGAAATACTTATAGTTGCTACTGTTTTTTCCAATTGTGCATCCGCCATCTGGGAGGCAATGGTACGTTTCCAGACAAGCTCATACAGCTTTTGTCCGTCACCGAGACTGATTTGTGTCGTGTTCAGGTCTGTAGGGCGAATTGCTTCGTGCGCTTCCTGGGCAGACTGGTTTTTGTTTTGGTATTGCCGGCGTTTATGATAATTTTCACCGTATTGCTGCCGGATGACATCGGCAGCATTTTGCAAAGCCGTTTCAGAAAGATTTACCGAATCGGTACGCATATAGGTTATATATCCGTTCTCATAAAGCGCCTGCGCCACACGCATGGTGCGACTGACAGAATAGCCCAGTTTCCTGGAGGCTTCCTGCTGTAATGTTGATGTGGTAAAAGGCGCCGCCGGAGTACGTTTCCCCGGTTTCACCTGAATATCCTGTACGGTAAATTGGGCATTAATACACTGCTGTAAAAAAGCGGCAGCATCCTGCTGTGTTTTTCTGCGGGCGCCTTCCGCTTTAAAATGCACCTTTTTATGATGGATATCATCCGCTTCAAAAACTGCTTCGGTTTTATAACTGCTTTCCGGAACAAACTGATTGATTTCCCGTTCGCGTTCTACAATAAGTTTAACGGCTACAGACTGTACTCTGCCGGCGGACAAGCTGCGTCCGCTGAGCTTGCGCCATAATACCGGAGATACTTCAAAACCTACCAGGCGATCCAGCACCCGTCTTGCCTGCTGGGCATTCACTAAGTTCATATCCACAAGGCGCGGATTGTTTACTGCATTGCGGATAGCATTTTTCGTGATTTCATGAAAAACAATCCGCTTTGTTGTTGCAGGATTCAGACCCAGCACTTCGCACAAATGCCAGCTTATGGCTTCTCCCTCACGATCCTCATCCGTTGCTAACCATACTTCCGAAACCTTTGCTGCTTTCGATTTTAATTCACCAACAACCTTTCTTTTATCTTCAGAGATAATATATTTTGGCTTAAAGCCATGTTCGATATCTATACCCATACCCTCTTTTTCCAGATCACGGATATGCCCGAAACTGGATTTTACCTCGAAGTCCTTACCGAGTATTTTCTCAATAGTCTTAGCCTTAGCCGGCGACTCAACAATTAATAGATTCTTAGCCATACGTCAATACTGAAAAAGCAATTTATCCGCTCCGGAAACGAACCGGAACGCTGCAAGATTACGGCATTTTTGGAAAATGAAAATAATGAGGTAATTTTTTTAGAGAAAAAACTGCTGTTATTTAAAGGGAGAAAAGTTAAAATAAAAAATAAAAAACAACCGGATAAACAACATTCCACCACCCGAAAGGTGTGCATTTCAAATTTTCGGTAATAGAATCCCCTCGCCCACTGTCATGCTGAATGCATCTATAAACATTTTTTAGATTCCTAGAATACAAGGGGAATTTAGGAGGGCAAAAATTTGAAACGCACCCTCCGAAAATACAGGCAAAACATACTTAACATAGCCCATTATCCATTGTCAATTATCCATTATCAACTATCAATTATCCATTATCAACCATCCATTGTCCACATATTCCTCCTATTTTTGCAACAACACGTATTTTTATGTCAAGCAGTTCATTCACTCCGGTCATTTTGATCACAAACGATGACGGGATCGCCTCTCCGGGCATACGCAATCTTATAGAAGCAGTACGGGATCTGGGCAAAATTGTAGTAGTAGCGCCGGACAGCCCGCAATCCGGGATGGGGCATGCCGTATCCATCAATAAGCCCCTGCGTTTAGACCGGGTAAATATCTTTGATGATATTGATATTGAAGCCTGGCAAAGTACCGGTACACCTGTTGATTGTGTGAAACTGGCACATGATGTCGTATTGCATCATAAGCCGGACTTATGCCTGAGCGGCATCAACCACGGCTCCAATGCCTCTATTAATGTGATTTATTCCGGGACTATGAGTGCAGCCATGGAAGCAGCTATTGAAGGTATTCCTTCTGCCGGATTATCTTTATTGGATTTCAATCTGGAAGCGGATTTTACGGTAGCCAGATCAGTAGCCAGAACCATCACCCAACAAATGCTCAGCAGAAGGTTGCCGGATAATTTTCTGCTTAATGTCAATATTCCCAAAGTAAATGACTTAGCTTTTAAAGGCATTAAAATCTGTCGGCAGGCTGATGCAAAATGGGCTGAGAATTTTGAAGAGCGACAGGATCCGCGCGGAAAGAACTATTACTGGATGACCGGTAAGTTTATCAACCGGGACAAAGGAGAAGATACGGATATTCACGCACTGAAAAACGGCTATGCTTCAGTAGTGCCCGTAAGCTTCGATTTTACGGATGAACAGCTGTTAGGCTGGCTTTCTGCCAAATGGAAAGACCTGTAAGCCTAGTGTTAAGTCAAAAGTAAAAAGTCAAAATGCAAAACAATAAGAATCTGATAATCAATATAGCAAAGTCTTGAACATACAGACAATGTATTCTTGACTTAGCACTAGATGGAAAAGGCTTTTATTGCTTCTATTATTAAATTTTCCCGAATGTATTTTCATCCCGATATCATATGCGCACCATTTTACTGCTCTGCATTTCCAACTGCTTTATGACCTACGCCTGGTACGGTCACCTGAAAAAAGATACTCATGATATGCCCCTGATTAAGCTTGTTCTGATAAGCTGGGGTATTGCTTTTTTTGAATACCTTTTCATGGTGCCGGCTAATAACCGCTATGGAAAATTAGAAGGCTTTTCTCCTTTTCAATTGAAAACTATCCAGGAAGTTATTTCCCTGACGGTATTTTTTCTTTTTGCCATGCTGGTGCTTAAAGAATCATTTCGATGGAATTACGTGATCGCTTTCCTTTTTATTATTGCAGCCGTGTATTTTATGTTTCTTCCGGAAAAGACCTGAACTTCGGAGAAAAGCCGGGTTTTATAAACTGGCAGGAAAGATGCATTTCAACTTTTCATTCCCAATCTACATGTGGTCGGTGTGGACCCGACCACGCCGGTTGCCCCGGTTGGTGTCCACACCGACCGGAAATTTGCGTTCTCAGGAAAGTGTTTTGATGATGGATACGCCGGCTTTCGTTAACTTTGGCTGATGCAAAAGATCAGAATTTTTCTCCTGCTTTGGATGTGCTGTGCCTATACGGTACAGGCGCAAAACGTATTTGTCAGTTCGCCTTCCCGGTTTAATTTTCAGTCGGATGATTTTGACCTGATCGGGCGTATCGGTGATAAGATTTATACCTATACCAATACTTCCGAGGGGTATCTGCTCAATGCCTACAACGATTCCATGGAGCTTCGTGCGATCATCGCTTTGGATTTTTTTCCCAAAAAAATATCGGCTGCACAATTTTTTATTATAGACCATCATATCGTTGTTTTTTACCGTGCAGAGGAAAAAGGCAATATCCTGCAATATGCTGCCATTATGGATGAAAATGCCCGGCTGATTCAGAAACCCGTGGTTATTGATTCTTCAAAAAAATCCTGGATAGGCGATAACAGCAACTTGGTGGTTATTGAACTTTCGGGCGACAAGAGCCGGTTCGGCATCCTGAAATTCAAAAACAACAGCGTAATAAAAAACATAGAACTACAGATATTGGACAATAACCTGCAGCACCTGTATAAAAAGCGCTTCAGTGTACAAAACGATCAGGATCTTTCAGCCAGGCAGGTAGAAGTGAACGGAAGCGGTGCGGTTTATCTACTGTTAGAGGCCAAAAACCGCTATGCCGGGAAAGATTCCAACCTGCAGTTGTGGGTGCTGGACGGCAACAGTTCCGCAGTACAAAAAAACCAGATTCCTTTAGAGGGAAAATTCGCTTCCGGTGCCCATATTAAATTAGACAAAGGAAGTAATACCTGCTACTTAGGCAGCTTTTATGCAGCCGGAAGAACAGGCAGCATTGAAGGGGCGGTGTATGCCATGTATCAAAACAATGCATCCGAACCTGCGGTATTCCGGGATATACCTTTCCCTAATGAGCTGCGGAAAGAAGCTACCGGAACGGTAAAGAAAAAGACCTTCGACAATTTCAATGTAAACGATATTATTGTAAAGAATGACGGAGGCATATTGCTGATTGCGGAGAATAATACCATTATTACCCGGTCAAACTACACCAGTCCCAACTTCGGATTTTATTCTCCATTTTATTACAGCACGCTGCCCGATGCCAGCGCCGTGGAATATCATTACGGCGATATTATGGCGCTGAGCTATGACGGTAACGGGAAAGCGGTATGGAGTAAATTTATCCGTAAGGAACAGGTGTCGCAGAATGACGGGGGGTCATTTTCTTCATACGGCTTATTGAACAGCGGCGGCTCGCTTGTATTTATCTTCAACGATTACCTGAAATATAACAGCGGCATTCAGCTTGCCGCGCTGGACATAGACGGCCAGGTGCAGATGCAGCGTTTGGATATGGAAAATACCCGGCTTAATCTCCTGCCGAGAATGGCCATACAAACCGGCAACCGGGAGATGCTGATTCCCTATTTCAATAAAAACAATGTGGGTGTAGTGCGGTTGGTATTCTGATGCAAAACGCACAACAGGCGGTTAAATTTTATTTGTCTGCGCGGGGCTCCCGAAGTTCAACCGGTGTACTTTTTTTCCGGAGCCGCATATTCAGTATTTCCACTAAAAATGAAAATGCCATAGCAAAATAGGCATAGTTCTTCAGATGCAGCTCATGCGCTTTTTCACTGCTCCATCCTTCCACTAATAAAATGAAACCGATGAGCACTAAAAAAGATAATGCCAGCATTTTAATCGTAGGATGCTTATGAATAAATCCGGCAATATTAGCGCTGAACAAAAACATGATCACCATAGCAATAATTACCGCCGCTACCATAATTTCGATATGTTTGGCCGTACCGCCTGCCGTAATAATGCTGTCAAAACTAAAGACCATATCAATCAGTATAATCTGAAAAACGGCTTTTCCTAAGGTAAGCTGCCCTTTCTTTCCGCCTTTAACGGTTTCATCTTCTCCCTCTAACTTATGGTGGATTTCCATAACCGTTTTATAAATTAAAAATATACCTCCGCCAATCATCACTAAGCTGGCCAGGTCAAAGCCTTTGTCCCAAATTGTGAAAACGGGCTTTCCCTTCTGATCCAGCAGCCATTTCAGCAGCATCAGTAAAATAATGCGGACGGTGATGCCCGTAAACATCCATATAAAACGCCCGCGCTTTTGTAATGCCTGCGGTAAACGATTCAGGATGATGCTGACGAAAATAACATTATCAATGCCTAAGACAATTTCCAAAATAACCAGTACTATAAAACTGATCAGGCTGTCAATAGTTAGCAAATGGGCGATATCCATAAAGTATAAGATTAGTGATTATGAATTTTAGATTTTGGATTATAAATGTTGAATTAACGCTACAATCCTTTACAGATCTTTCTGACAATAGCCGGCCCTTCGTAAATAAAGCCGGTATAAACCTGTACTAATACGGCTCCTGCATCTAATTTTTCTTTAGCATCCGCAGCAGTAAAAATACCACCTACTGCCATAATGGGAATTTTTCCTCCTGAGTGTTGATGCAGGTAACGGATCACCTCGGTAGATCTGTCCCTTACCGGCCGGCCACTCAATCCTCCGGCGCCAATAGCTTCGACCTCAGCAGCCGCAGTCTGTAGTCCGGAACGGTTAATGGTCGTATTCGTAGCCACAATACCGTGGATGCGGGTTGAAGCCACAATTTCAATGATATCATCCAATTGCTCGTTAGTCAGATCCGGCGCTATTTTCAGCAATACCGGTTTTTCTTTCCCCAACTGCGAATTAACGATTTGCAGGCGGGTCAACAGTTGCATTAACGGTTGCTTGTCCTGGAGTGCCCTGAGGTTGGGCGTATTGGGACTGCTTACATTTACCGTAAAGTAATCCACACAATCGTATAGCTCCCGAAAGCAGGTTTCATAATCATCCATCGCTTTATCGTTCGGTGTGATTTTATTCTTCCCGATATTGCCTCCGATAATAATATTTGTTTTTCTTTTCCTCAACCGTTCGGCAGCCGCTTTTACCCCTTCATTATTAAAGCCCATACGATTGATCAGCGCCCCGTCTTTGGGCAGGCGAAACAGGCGGGGTTTGGGATTGCCGTCTTGCGGAAGCGGCGTTAATGTACCTATTTCAATAAAGCCGAAGCCCAATGCGGCCAGCTCATCAATATATTTAGCATCCTTATCAAAACCGGCAGCGAGGCCAACGGGATTATCAAAGCGAAGTCCCCAAATCGTTTTGGACAGATTCGGATTCTGAACGGAAAAATTACTTCGTGCAAAGGCGCGTCCCGCAGCAGTAGGGAGCCATCTTTTGAGTTGTTTCATCACCCAATAATGCACCCGTTCGGGGTCGCGGCGGAAAAGTATGGACTTGATTAATGCGTACATCAATGGCAAAGATAAGAAAGGAGTGGATGTTCAAAAACGTCAAAGCAGCCTGAAACGATTTTTATAATGATAAATCAGCGTAACTAACCGGACATTTGCTATTATTGATCTTACGATTCGTGCATTTTGGTCTGGTAGCGGAACAGCTCGGCATATTGTCCGTTCAATGCCATCAGTTCGTCATGCGTACCCTGTTCTGCTATACGACCGTTTTCCAACACCACGATCTGATCAAAATTCCAGTTCTGAAAGATGCGATGGGTAATGACAATTGCGGTTTTATCCTGTAAGTAGGTATCCAACGCACGCTGTATATTTTGTTCCGTACGGGTATCCACTGCAGACAGACTTTCATCCATGATCAGTACGGACGGCTCCCGGATCAGGGCGCGGGCTATGGAGATTCTTTGCTTTTGTCCTCCGCTGAGCATCACGCCCCGCTCGCCCACTACGGTATCATAATCCTGTGTCAGGTCGGCAATATCACCGGCTACCGAAGCCATTTCCGCAGCACGTTCCACAGCCGGTCGGTCTTCCGCATCTGACCCGAAAGCAATATTATTGGCTATGGTATCTGAAAACAAAAACACTTCCTGGGGCACATAATTAATCTGGCGCCGGAGGCTGTGCAGATCGTATTGCTTCAGCGGTAAACCGTCCACGGTGATACTGCCTTCCGTTACGTCATACATTCGCAATAATAAATGCACTATGGTGCTTTTACCCGAACCGGTACGCCCGATAATGGCTACTCTTTGCCCCTGTTTTATGTTCAGAGAAAAACGATCCAATGCCTTGATACCGGTATGCGGATATACGAAAGACACCTCTTTAAATGCTATGGTTCCGTCAATATGCTTGACTATGGCATTCGGCTCACTGTAAATAGTCGGTTCGGTATCCAGAAATTCATTGATGCGCTTTTGGGAAGCGGCAGCCCGCTGAATCATGTTTGCCGTCCAGCCGATGGCCATGATGGGGAACATCAACATATTGATGTAAATCACAAACTCTGCAATATTACCGGGAGTAATATGGCCCTGGATAGCCTGCCAGCCGCCGATAAGAATAGCGGCAAGTGTGCTCAAACCAATAAAGATATTCATGGAAGGGGCATACACGGCCTCTGTCAGCGACAGGTTGATGGTGCTTTTGCGGTAACGCCGGGAAGCACGGGCAAACTGGTTGAAGATATTGTTTTCCTGGCCGAAAGACTTAATAACCCGGATGCCGGAATACGCCTCCTGTGCCTGGGTAGTCAGCTCCGAAAGCTGCGCCTGTATCTGCTCGCTTTTCCGGTTCACGATTTTGTTGACATAAAAGATGGTTAAGGCCAAAAAGGGCAATGGCGCAATTACATACAGGGTCATCATCGGGCTGACGCTGAGCATACCCCAAAGGCTCATCAGGATCAGCACCACTAAGTTGATGGTGTACATGATAGCCGGGCCGGTGTACATCCGAACCCTGGATACATCTTCACTGATGCGGCTCATCAGATCGCCGGTGGCATGTGTTTTAAAAAAGGCGGTATCCATTTTCTGGTAATGGGCAAAAACCTCATTCTTCTGATCATACTCAATATGCCGCGACATCACGATAATGGTCTGCCGCATAAAAAACATGAATACCCCCCGAAGCAGGGCAAACAGCAACAGCAACAAACCTGCTTTCATCACTAAGTTCAGCACAACGGCCCGGTAATCGGTAGCCAGCGGGGAATCGCCCAATAGCTTATACGTGGTGACGTTATTATACACTTCGTCTAATACGGCGCTGATGACCTTTGGCGGTAATACGGCAAATACATTCGATACGCTCACGAAAATAATACCCAGCAGGAGCCGCCATTTGTATTTGATAAAATATTTATTAAGTGCCCTGAGTTGCCGCATCCGAAATTTTAAAAACAAAAAGAAAATAGGGTTAAATCAAAAGTAAAAAGTAAAAAAGCAAAATTGCACGAAACTTATAATCAATTCGATAATGTTTTGAATATACAAACAATATCTTTTTGACTTAGCAGTATTATTATGATCAATGTTTGCAAATGTACTAAGCCGGAGTTCAATTCCGAGAAATACAGGAAAAATTCAACATTTTGTTATTCTTTTCCAGGCAGGAGAGTTGGAAAGTGTTGGTTAATTATCTTAATCACGTTTTGCACCTCTTCCCTAACGGCTTTTATTTCGGCATTCATTGCATCCCATGTTAATTCAGAAAGCCCGTATTTCTCTGCCAGCTTATTGCTTTCTAAAAGCGCTCTTCGGGTATTTTCCCTGTTAATGGAATCCACTAAATCAGTAAATTTAATTTCCAGGCCGCCTAAATTGTAGCGTTTAATATCCGATTCACTGATGCTTACCTGTAATGTTTTCATGTCTTCTTTTTTTGTATGATTTTCCGCTTTCAAATTTACCAAATTTATTTTATCCATAGTACGGGACACATTAGTGTAACCCTCGTAACAGTTTTGAATTTTTATTGCTCACAGATGACGTGAATAAACACAGATGATGTGGTGTAACATTATTTTTAATTTTGAATTTTCCCTTCTTAATTTTGCACTCTTTTTTAAGTCATGTTTTTATCTAAAAAAACAACAGGTCTGCTGCTGCTGTCTGCATGTTTCCTGCTTTCCTGCCGGAAAGAGGGGGCAGAGCTTAGCCCGCAGGAAATACAGGCACAGGTAGATGCTATTGTAAAACAAAAAGAAGAGCAGCTTCGTAAGGAAGCGCATGAAGACCTCAACCGGAGGCTTAGTATCGAACTCAAACCTAAGGTGGATTCCATATTAAAACGGACTGCGGAGCCGGATACCGCGCTACCGAAGCTGGATACCCTGAGCTTTTAAATCGGGACAAACCGGCTATTCCTCAAAACATATTTCGTATCCGGAAAAAATAAGCCTGCCAAAATTTGTCCGGGTATCTGTATTAAAGGGTCAATCGCACACCGAGATAACCGGTTATACCCTGCTGCTGTGTATAGTTGTATTCCGTATCAAACTGCAGCCCCCCATATTTATCCGGATTTGCCAGGTCATTAAAAGGATCAACCGTATTGACCAGGAGGTTTTTTGGAACATAGTTGAACAGGTTCTTTACTCCGGCATATATCTGTAAGCCATTGTTAAGTTTATAGGTTAACTGCGTATGCACTTTACAGAACCAGGGCGAATAAGGCGCACGCGGATCGGTAACTGTTCCGTTTTGATTGCCATTGCCGTCAAAAGTGGGTACTGTTCCCTGCGTAGGCAACAACATAGATCCGCGCCAATCTCCCGTTATATCCCAGGTGAGCTGCGGAATAAAATCATAGGCTGCGGTAAATACGCCCGACCATTTTGGAGAAAATTCAAAAGGTGATTTTGCCACTTTGTTACCCGCCTTGTCACCATTATCATCTCTGGGAAATTCAAACAACTCTGCCTGGTTGTAGGATACGCCTGCGGTAAAGCGGAAGGGAAAGGAAAAATTTAACGCAATGTCTAATGATGCGCCGATGTTTCTTGCATATTCCTCACCATCCACATTAAAGTAAGTAAGCGTCCTGTTGATATCATTTCTTACAGGATAGATTTTATTGAAGAAATGCGTGTAGTAAGCGCTTACATCATAAGTCAAACCGATGGCTTCCGTAGCTATCCTTCCTTCATAATTCAGCGTACCGCTTAGTGATTTTTCCGGTTTCAGCGCTTCCCCGAACCTGGCGGTATATTGACCGCTCAATGCCCTGTGGTCTTCACTGAATATATTCACTACACGATAGCCGGTACCTATGCTGACCCGCAACGTGTTTTTATCATCAGGCGCATATTTAACCGCAACACGGGGTGAATGCACCGTGTTTTCATGATTGCCGGAAGCGGAATGCGTAATATCATAATCGAACCGGTAGCCCAACAGTAAGCTGGTTTTGGCGTTCAGCGTCCATAAATCCTGTATAAAGAAACCGGGCATTTGGGTAACAAAAGGGTCTTTACCATTATCGGAAGCAATGGTATTGTCTTTAAACCGGATGTAACGATAAGCACCTCCCAGCAGTAAATTGTGGTTTCCTGCTTTTTTATCCCAATATGCCTGGGTGAACAATGTTTGCTGATGCGCCATGAACAATTCCGTACCATAAGCGGAATTATGATCGTGCCGGTTGTAGGAACCCTGTATGGTGATTTTTTCTTTAACCGGAAGCTCATATTTACCTATCGCTTCAAACCGGTTGGTATAGACAGATTCCTGGTACTTCATATTATCTGCCAATGCAGCGTTGGGGTTAGCCCGCTTTACTTCATTCAGCCAGGCAGCCTTGTCTGCCGCATTGTCAAACCGGGGAACACGAAACCCTTTTGCATATTTCCGGTTGTATATGGTGTATCCATTGGGCAGCACATAATCGCCATTGTAACCGGGTGAATTGAGATCGCCATCGTAGGGGTGGTAATCCACAAATTGCCGGTCCCCTTTACCCCATCTAAGCTCCCCGCCATGACGGTCTTCATGATAATAGCGTAGAGAAAGACTTGCCGTTTTATCGAATCGCTGCTTAAAGTCCCATTTATTAAAGACGGATATTCTTCTTTGCAGGGTTTTGTCCATAAACCCGTCATGATCCTGATCTTGGGGCGTATTAAAATAATAACCGTCCGCGTTGAATAAGGTGGCTGTATTTTTATTTATTTTTTTGCTGAACCCCATATTACCGGTCAGTTCCCCCCATGTGGAAGCATTGTAATCTAAGAAAAATTTGGGCGCTACGTCTGCCTTTTGGGTAATGATATTGATCACCCCGCCAATGGCTTCCGAACCATAGAGAGAAGAAGCGGGGCCTTTTACAATTTCCACCCGGTCAATAATGCTGTTGGGAATACCGCTAAAGCCATACACGGTGGAAAGCGCGCTGACTACCGGCATACCGTCAATCAGCACCATTGTATAAGGGCCGGGCATACCATTAATGCCGATATCGGAAGTATTGCATATATTGCAGTTCACCTGCGGGTTAATACCGTTCACCATATACAATGCATCCAGTACATTAAATGCCCCGCTTCTGCGAAACAGCCGGGAAGATATCATGGTAACCGGCACCGGGCTTTCCGATTTACGCATGGCTTTCAGGGTTCCGGTAACCACCACTTCATCTAATGCCATTCCGGAAGCTTTTAAGATAATATGCAGGTTTAGCGTATCCGCATTCCGGACCGTAATTGTTGTAGCATAGTCTTCAAAGCCGGGGGCGCTTACGCTAAGCTCCACATCCCCTGTGTCCATACCCTCTAACAGAAATTGTCCTTTATCATCTGTCCGGATTTCCCTGTTATGTTCGGGAAGCAATATTAAAGCCGTATCAACAGCATTTCCATGCTCATCATAAACCGAGCCGGAAATCCGGGTGGTTTGCGCTATAGCCGACAAAACGTAAAGAATAAAACAGCCGGTCAATAGTATTATTTTTAGATTAGCCATAATATATGTTATTTATAATATAAAAAAATTGTTTCACAGTGCAAATTTATAAAGTTAGATTATTCTAACAAAATAATTTTTCTAATCCTGATCTCTTTGGGCGTATTCCTTCAAATTTTCGCCGACCGGTGGGGACACCAACCGGGGCGGTCGCCGTGGCCGGTGTCCTCACCGACCACATATAGAAATGCATCCATCTTTGTTAGTACATCCTAAATACAATGTTTATTTTTGCCGTATGAATACCTATACGGAAGAAAACTACCTGAAAGCTGTCTTTAACCTCTCCATTGCGAAGGGTGGGGTTAATGTGAACGAGATCAGCAGGCAATTAGCATTAAAGATGCCTACGGTAAACAGCATGATGAAAAGGCTGGCCGATAAAGGGCTGATTGTGTATGAGCGCTACAAACCCGTTCGTTTAACGCTTAAAGGCAAAAAAGAGGCGGCATTGATTATACGAAAGCACCGTTTGACGGAAATGTTTCTTGTAGAAAAAATGAGCTTTGGCTGGGATGAGGTGCATGATATTGCCGAGCAGATCGAGCATGTGCAATCACCGGCCTTTTTTGCCAAGATGGATGAATTATTAGGGTATCCGAAATTAGACCCGCACGGTTCACCTATTCCGGACAAAAACGGGAAGGTGGAACATACGGAATATCATAAGCTCAGCGATTGCGAGCCGGGAGACAATGTCATTTTCTCAGCAGTCAGCCATGCTTCGGATGATTTCCTGAAATTCCTCAATGCCCGCGAACTCTCCCTCAACACGCTTATCAGGGTAAAATCAAAAGAAGCTTTTGACGGCAGTATGATTGTTGATTATCATAAAAGAAAATCAGAAACGCTCAGCCGGCTTGTTTGTGACAAGATATGGGTAAAAACGGGAGAATGAAATGTAGGGTTAAGTCAAAAAGTGCTACCGGATAATGATGATTTTTGAACAGTGTATCTTTTTAAAATATGCAGGAGGGCGGCTCCTTTTTCCATTACAAAAACATCTGCTTCATATCCCGTTCCGGCCTTCATCGCACATTTTTATCCGGAAGACACTATAAAACACCGGCCTGTTACCATTTCCTTTTATAATTATTTGTAATTTGCCCCCTTTATGCAACAGAAAGAAATTGTGGTCAGCGGTATCCGCTCCACCGGCAACCTTCATCTGGGAAATTACTTCGGCGCTATTCACAATTATGTGAAGATGCAGGACAATTACAACTGTTTTTTCTTTGTGGCCGATTATCATTCCCTCACTACACATCCCGACCCCAAAGATCTGAAAGCGCAGGTGTTCCGGGTTGTGGCGGAAAATATTGCAGCAGGTATCAATCCTGAAAAAGTAGCGCTGTATGCACAAAGCGATCTCCCGGAAACGGCAGAGCTGTACCTCATGCTCAATATGCTGGCCTATAAAGGCGAGTTAGAAAAGGTGCCTACCTTTAAAGACAAAGTACGGCTGAACCCTGATAATGTAAATGCAGGTTTGCTGACCTATCCGGTGTTGATGGCTGCCGATATATTGATCCATCGCGGCGTGAAAGTGCCCGTGGGCAAAGATCAGGAACAACACTTAGAAATGGCACGTAATTTTGCGCAGCGGTTCAACTCCCGGTACCAGGTGGAGGTATTTCCCGATCCCCATGTATTCCGGTTCGACCAGAATACGGTAAAAATTATGAGCCTCGATGGTCAGGGGAAAATGAGTAAAAGTGAGAACATCAATGCCACTATTTACTTAGCCGACGATAATGATACGATCCGGAAAAAGATCATGAAAGCCAAAACGGATGCAGGTCCTACGGAAGCCAATATGCCAATGCCGGACTATATCCAAAACCTGTTTCAGTTGCTGCAACTGAGCGCTGCTGAAGAAACGTACCAGGCATTTGTACAGCATTATAACAATTGCAGCATTCGTTATGGCGATTTTAAAAAGCAATTAGCCGAAGACATGATTGCATTTATTCAACCGATTCGTGAGACTGCGGCTGCTTTGCAGCAGGACGAAGCGCTGATCAGTAAAATTTTAAAAGAAGGCGCGGAAAAAGCCCATACCAGCGCTGTCGTAACGCTCGAAGCGGCAAGGAAAGCCATCGGTATCAATTATCACGGTTCAGGCTTCTGATAAATCCCTATATTTGAAGACACAGCCACCATCTTTAAATGAAAAAATTAAAACACATAGCCGTTGCAGGAAACATAGGAGCCGGGAAGACGACACTGGCCACTATGCTGGCTAAGCATTACAAATGGACCGCACAGTTTGAAATGGTTGACCATAATCCTTACTTAGGCGATTTCTATGAGAATATGCAACGCTGGTCTTTTCATGTGCAGATATATTTTCTCAACAACAGGTTGCGCCAGTTGCTGGAAGTGCAAAACAGCAGTCATACGGTTATTCAGGATCGTACGATTTATGAAGATGCCTACATCTTTGCACCTAACCTGCACGAAATGGGACTGATGGACGGACGTGATTTTGAAAATTATGAAGCATTTTTTCAAACCATAAAAAAAATGATCCGCCCGCCGGATCTGCTGATTTACCTGAAAGCATCTATTCCGCAGTTAGTGGATCAGATACAAAAAAGAGGAAGGGAATATGAAGAAAACATACGATTGGATTATTTAAAAAGGCTGAATGAACATTATAACAGTTGGGTGAGCAGATATAAAGAAGGCCCGCTGTTGGTTATTGATGTGGATCAAACGAATTTTGCAGGAAACCCGGATGATTTCGCAACCGTGATCAGTCAGGTGGATGCCCGGATTAACGGATTATTTTAAACAACATTATTTTCATGCATGATGCGCATACTTTGCTTTGCAGTATCAGGCTTTAGGATTTATTTTGAATCATGATAAATTACTCATCAGATGTGGAAGCCGTAAAAGCGCTTCAACAAAAATACAACGCACTGCTTTCCGCTATAAAAACCGTAATTATCGGGCAAACAGATGTGGTGGAAAAATTAGTTATTTCCATTTTATGCAATGGCCACAGCCTGCTGGTAGGCGTTCCCGGATTAGCTAAAACGCTGTTGGTGCGCACGCTTGCAGATGCTCTGGAACTGAGCTTTAAGCGGATTCAGTTTACTCCCGACCTGATGCCCGGCGACATTACCGGTGCGGAAATATTAGATGAAAACCGCCGTTTTAAATTCATTAAAGGCCCTGTATTTGCGAATATCGTATTAGCGGATGAAATCAACCGGACGCCTCCCAAAACTCAGGCATCCCTGCTGGAAGCAATGCAGGAACGTAACGTAACGGCTGCCGGAGAAGAACATAAGCTACCGGCGCCTTTTTTCGTACTGGCCACACAAAATCCTATTGAGCAGGAAGGTACTTATCCTTTGCCGGAAGCGCAGTTAGACCGCTTTATGTTTCAGATTATGGTGCATTATCCTTCTTTCCAGGAAGAAGTGGATATTGTCCGCAGAACAACCGGCGCCGGGGAAAATACCCTTCCGAAAACACTCCATGCAGAAGAGATCGTGTATTTTCAACAATTGGTACGCCGGGTACCTGTTCCGGATAATGTGCTGGAATATGCAGTTCGGCTTGTGCAAAGCACCCGGCCAGACCAGGAGCAAAATACTTTAGCTAAACAATATCTTTCCTGGGGAGCGGGACCAAGAGCATCACAAAATTTAGTGCTGGCTGCCAAATGCTATGCATTGCTGCATGGAAAGTTTTCACCGGATATTGAGGATATTAAAGCCATTGCCCTACCGGTACTGCGGCACCGGATCATCAGAAACTATAAGGCGGAAGCGGAAGGGATTTCATTAGATGAACTTATCGGAAGATTGTTTTAAGAATGATGGATTGTGGATTGTGAATTATGAATAGTAAATGATGAAATGACTGAATAATTACAACTACGCTATGCTAAACCAGAAAAACAATGACAGACACGGATCATAATATAACCAAGAGATGGAATCAGCTGGAGACAATGCTTACCGAACGTTTCGGAAAAACGCCGGACATGGAAGCTATTTTATTTCTGATCGGCATCAACGAATACCGGGGCAGGATTCCAAGTATAAAATTTTCCAAAGAACAAAAACAGGATCTGATGCATGTAGCCGTATGCAGCCTGTTAAGCCAAAGCGGCTTTTATGAATTGCAGGGTTATGATGAAGAAGGCTGGCCGCATTATAAAGAATCGGACACCGTGAAGGCTGCATCCATGGCGGAACAAGAGGTTTTACTGAAAGAACATATTCTGAACTATTTTGAGATCGGTTAAGTATGTTCAAATAATTTTCGTAACCGTGCGCAGCCCCGAAAGCAGTAGTGCCAAATCAAAAAGATATTGCCCGTATGCCACATAAATTTTATTAAAACGACTATCAGTTTCCTGCTATTTTGCATGTTGACTTTCGCATTTTGACTTTTGCATTTTGACTTTTGACTTTACCATAGTATGAATCGTAATCTCCCCGATACCGGCATGTCCGTTTTTGCTGTCATGAGCGCTTTAGCCAACCGGCATCATGCTGTCAATCTTTCACAGGGCTTCCCGGATTTTCCCATTGATCCTGTATTATCACAGCTTTTGGAAAAAGCCTCGCGTGAAGGGTTCAATCAATATGCACCCATGCCCGGCCTCCTGTCGCTCCGGGAAGCGATTGCCCGGAAAATAAATCATTTTCAGCAGGTGGAGGTCAATCGGGAAACGGAAATCACCATTACGCCGGGAGCTACCTATGCTATCTACACCGCTTTCGCTACGCTGCTGAATCCCGGTGATGAAGTAATTATCCTGGAACCTGCATACGACAGCTATCAGCCCAATATTCAAATGACCGGGGCTAAAGCCGTACCGGTACCCTTAATGGCAGACAGCTTTGCTGTGGACTGGGATCAGGTCAGCGCTGCGGTAACTCCCGCTACGAGAGCAATCATTTTCAACAATCCGCATAATCCCAGCGGTAAGGTATGGCAGGAAGAAGATTTTGAACAATTAATACAGCTCGTCAACCGCCACGATTTATATATCATTGCCGATGAGGTGTATGAGCATTTGGTGTATGATGGTCTGCAACACCGTTCTGTGCTACAGTTTCCGGAATTGCGCCATCGTGCTTTTGCTGTATATTCTTTCGGGAAGGTATTTCACAATACCGGCTGGAAGATGGGCTATTGCGTAGCGCCCCCGGAGCTGATGCATCCCTTCCGTATGCTACATCAATTCCTTGCCTTCAGTATTAACACACCCGCGCAGCAGGCGCTGGCCTGGTATTTGGAAGATTTAAGCGTTATTGAAAAAGCAGCAAATTTGCTTGAAGCAAAACGCGATCTTTTACTCCGGCTGATGCAGGAGACGCCATTCCGGTGTCCGTTTCCTACGCAGGGCAGTTATTTTCAGCTATATGATTATTCAGCTATTTCCGATAGGGAGGATAAGTCATTTGCAGAATGGCTTTGCACGGAGCATGGTGTGGCCACTATTCCGCTAAGTCCTTTTTACCATAACGGTTACCAGGGCAAGTTTTTGCGGTTTTGTTTTGCAAAGAAAGAAGCAACATTACAACAGGCCGTGAATAAACTAAAGAATATCTGACCATTTTATTTCCGATAATCAGCGGTTTTTATATTTTTACCGGCATACTTATTTGATTCATTCTGTTTTTTATGAAAAGAATTTTCTCTTTATTGCTGATATCAGCATGCTGCTCCGGCATGACCTGGTCTGCATTTGCACAGGAAACGCTGTTAGATAACGATCCGGGAGCCATTGCGCCGGCAAGTAATTATTTCAAGATGAACCCCTTCCCGAAATACGGCGTGTTTCTGAACGGCGGTTTGGCTATGCCTTATACCGACATCAAAAAACCGACAAATGCGGGTTATATTATCGGATTAGAAGGCCAATACAAGGCGCTGTATTATTTGGATCTTGCCTTAGGTCTGCAATCGGGAAAATTATCCGCCGGAGAAACCGACGCCAACCCGGCCAATGCAAAGCCAAGATTCGACAATCAATTTTTAAACGCAGTTGTCGTAGCCCGCTTTTCACCATTAAAGCTCCTGAAAGACATTAAGTATAATTCCGCATTATACTATTTCGGCAATCTGTATGTCGGTACAGGTATCGGTATCGTCAGCAGTAAGGTGGAGGCTAATATATTTACGGCCGCAAATTATAAATACATCGGTAATTATTCCGGAATAGATGCGGTTATTCCGGTAGAGGCTGGCATTACATTACCGGTAGCGCAATTCCGGAATCAGCAACAACTGAAGCTGAACTTTAATTACCGGATCAACTTTGCTATGGGAGATAAATTAGACGGCTATATCACGCCCAGTGCGGTCAATTTCAGGAATGATGTGTATAATACCTTTACCGCAGGTGTGGGGTATTGTTTTTAAGTTGTAAGGCATAAGGCAATTCATCCTGTGTAGTTTTCTACTATCCAATAGACCTTAACAAACGCTACAGGCTTGCAATTAAATCAACTTACCGGCTGATATTTCACACTTGTAATTTTACTTAGTCCGTAAGTACATTACCCGTCATTTCCGGGGGAACGGGCAGTCCTATATATTTCAGTATCGTAGGCGCTATATCGCCCAATTTACCGTTTCTCAAAGTTCCTTTATAATCATTGGAGATTAAAAACAACGGTACTAAATTGAGCGAATGCTGCGTATTCGGGCTTCCGTCTTCATTAATCATATAGTCGGAATTACCGTGATCGGCAGTCAGAAAAACCGCATACCCTTTTTCTAAAGCCAGCGGAACGATTTTTGACACACATTCATCCACCGTCTCCACAGCTTTAATGGCTGCTTCCCATACGCCGGTATGACCTACCATATCCGCATTGGCAAAATTGAGGCAAATAAAATCCGCGCTTTGAGCGGCAATTTCTTTCATAATAGCCGCTGTTACTTCATAAGCGCTCATCTGCGGTTTCAGATCGTAGGTAGGCACGTCTTTGGGAGAAGGAATCATAATACGCTGCTCCCCTTTGAAAGGTATTTCCCGGCCACCCGAAAAAAAGAAACTTACATGCGGATATTTTTCGGTTTCCGCAATGCGAATCTGCAACTTACCGGCATCAGCCAGCACTTCTCCCAAAGTATGATCCAGGTTGTCGTTGTCAAACAGGATATGAACATCTTTATAAGTCTTGTCATATTCCGTCATGGTGGTATAATGCAGCGCTAAAGGATGCATGTCCAGTTCAGGTATGTCCTGCTGCGTCAGCACCTGCGTAATTTCCCGGCAACGGTCGGTTCGGAAATTAAAGCAGATCACCACATCACCTTCCCGTATGGTACCTACAGGCTGACCATCGGCATCAGTAACAATAACAGGCTTTAAAAATTCATCGGTAACGTCGGTATCATAAGATTGTTGTATCGCTTCCGGGATGTCGGTTGTATATCGTCCTTTTCCATGCACTAAAGCATCGTAAGCCAGCTTCACCCGTTCCCAGCGTTTATCCCGATCCATGGCATAATATCGCCCGCAAACACTGGCAATTTTTCCTGGTGTAGATTGTAAATGCTGCTGCAATTCTTTGATATAGCCTAAACCTCCTTTCGGATCCGTATCCCTTCCGTCTGTAAATGCATGCACGAGAAAATGCTGCACACCGGCTTCCGTTGCATAGCTGCATAAGGCTTTCAAATGTTCCATATGCGCATGCACACCGCCATCGCTAACCAATCCGATAAAGTGCAGGGTTTTCCCGTTTTGTTTTGCCGTCTCAAAAGCTTCATTCAAACGGGGATTGGCTTTAAGCTGTCCGTCGCGTATGGCATTATTAATACGCTGCAATTCCTGATAGACTATTCTTCCGGCGCCCAGGTTCAGGTGACCTACTTCGGAATTGCCCATTTGACCTTCCGGCAAGCCTACCGCCTCGCCGCAGGTGACGAGTTCGCTGTGCGGACAGGTGTCATAAAGGCTTTCCACAAAAGACGTTTTGGCCTGTGCGATGGCATCGGCAGCCGGGTTTTTCCCATGACCCCATCCATCCATAATGATCAGCATTGCGCGTTTAGCATCCATGGCCGCAAAGGTAAGGGTAGAAACAGAAAATTTATACTATTTCCTTTCAGATGAATCGTTTATTATTTCTATAAAAAAATCAGGAATGCAGGCGGATCAGGCTACCGTAATATGCGAATGATCTTTGCAAAATGTTTTTCATAATAGCCGCTCAGCTCACTGATAATAACGCCCCCGGAACGCGGGCTGGAAGCATGAATGAAAAAAACCTTGCGATCTTTTACTTCGGTAATAATACCCATGTGGCTAATATTGCTTTTGCGTCCGGATCCGCGAAATAAAATCAAATCTCCCGGCCGTGCTTTTTTCCGCTTTATAGTTTTTCCTGCATGTTTATACTGATAAGATGCCCTTGGCGGCTGTACATGAAAATGCATCAGTACATGATATACAAACCCTGAACAATCGAAACCCTTTTCAGGATCGGTAGAGCCGTATCTATAGGGTGTACCCAAAAACTGTTCGGCATATTTCACTAAAGCCTTTCTGTTGACATCCACCGGTTTTTCGAGCGTAGTATAGGTGGCGTTTTTTTCGGGATAATTCCGTACCTGGTTTCCGGAAGCCACCCGCCGGGAAGAGCCGCAGGAACTCAACAGGAAAAGTACAATAATGAGCAGCAATAACAGTTGTGCTTTTCCATTCCTTCTCAAGAAACCGAATGCTGTAATATTACCGGAGACTACTACATTGTTCATCATATATTTTCTTAAAGAATAAAGTCCTGAATGTTTTTACGGAGCAGCCTGATATACCCTGCCCGATGCATAATCTTCCACAATAGTTTCAAACAACTGATCTACCTGGTTGAAACGGTCATGCTGCTGTAGATACTGTTCTATATGTGATTTAAAATCCGTACCCTGGCGTTTCAACATTACATACCGCTCAATAGCTTCCTGCACGTCTTTCACCTGAGGTACCGCTGCCACAATACCCGTCTTATCCGGCTCCACCATAGCACCCAATTCGCCCACATCGGTAACGACCACCGGTTTGCCAAAGCCGTATGCCATACTGAGGATGCCGCTTTGCGTAGCCGATTTATAAGGCAATACCACGCAGTCGGACATTTCAAAATAAGGCGATACTTCTTCATCCGGCACATAACGGTTTTCAATAACAACAGCATCATTAACACCCAAAGATTGCGCCAGTTGGCGGTAATGCTCTTCCGGCTCATAAAATTCACCCACAACTAACAATTTTAACTCCGGATACCGTTCATAAAGATTTTTATAAACTTCTAACAGCAGGTCCAACCCTTTGTATTTTCTGACCAATCCAAAAAACAACAATACCGTATCTTGTTCCGAAAAGCCGTATTGTGCGCGTACCTGCCGCAGATCCACCGGATTTTTTGCTTTATAAAAATCATATACCGGCAATGCGGAACGGTATATGCTGACCGCAAACATCCGCTTCAGATGGCGTTCCACGGATTCCGATAATGCAAGGAATGCGTGTGCATGCCGCAGCGCCACACGGGTCAGAAAATTATCAGTTTTATTGGCTTCATGGGAAATCACATTTTCCGTAATAAACAAAATCTTTTTTTTGTTTTTGGGAGATAAAAACCGAATTAACCCGTTAAAGCAGGGGCCTAAAAAAGGATGCCACCAGTCAATGGCTATCAGAGCCGGCTGCTGCCGGTTGATGTATTTTGCCGTTTTATACCAGCTTACCGGGTTCAGGCTATGCAGCATCCGGGTGTTCGGGAAGCGGATTTTACGGTCTTTGCTTTCATCATATTGCGTTTTCCCCGGAAAAAGAAAAGCCGGGTAAAGCATAGAAAAGTTAATCAATTCTACATTAAATTTGCCGCTCAGCTTCTGACACAGGCTGCTTAAATAAACGGACTGGCCGTTGCGGTAAGGATAGCCCGGCCCTACGACTATAATTTTTTTCTTTTCGCTCATTCTTGCAAAACAACAGGTTGACAGCGCACAAACTTATGAATAATTTAAAGGACATTCCCGTATTAATCACCGGTGGCTGCGGCATGGTAGGATCGCATTTGGTGGATTATTACTTTGAGCATGGTCAGCAGGTAAGCGCCACGCATTACACGCATCCCACCATTGACCTGGATGAGGTACGGCATAAAGCGGAATATATTCCCTGCGATGTGCGGGACAAGGCGCTGATGTTACAAATTGTTGAACGGCTGCGCCCTCAGACTATTTATCATTTAGCGGCACAAAGCTATCCTACCGTATCATGGGAAAAGCCTGCGGAAACTATTGATATCAATATTAACGGTACGGTAAATTTGTTTGAAGCGGTAAAAAGCATCAGGAAAACAATGCCGGATTATGATCCTATGATCGTAATTGCCTGCTCCAGCGCAGAATACGGCGCAGCGCTTACTCCTGAAAACGTACCCATCAAAGAAACGGCGCCGTTGCAGCCCCTGCATCCTTATGGTGTAAGCAAGGTAGGGCAGGACTTGTTAGGGTTCCAATATTATTGTAATGACGGCATCAGAAATATCCGGGCAAGAATATTCAATACTACCGGACCGCGCAAAGTGCAGGATGTTGTTTCCGATTTTACCCAAAGGGCTGTTTTATGGGAAATGGGGAAAGTGTCCGCAATTTCCGTTGGGAATCTCCGGACTCAAAGAGCCATTACCGATGTGCGCGACCTGATTCAGGCATTGATTCAATTAGCGGACAAAGGCATTCCGGGCGAAGTGTATAATATTTGCGGTGATGCCATTTATCAAATAGCCGATATCATTACTATTATCGAAAATCAATTAGGAAAAAAAATACCGGTAACGGAAAATCCGGCACTGCTGCGTGCTTCGGACGAGCCGATTATTTACGGTGATGCTTCAAAGCTGAAAGCCTGTACCGGCTGGCAACAAAGTTATTCTTTAGAACAGACGATAGCGGATATGCTGGCTTACTGGAGAAAAAAAATAAGCTGAAAATTTTTCCCTGCAATACCGTTGCTATCTATTGCTAAGTTAAGAAGATATTGTCTGTATGTTCAAGACTTTGTTTTATTGATTATCAGATTTTTATTGTTTTGCATTCTTGTCCCGATCATTCGGGGTTGACTTTTGCATTTTGACTTAACACTATATTGCAGCATCAAAAAAATAATACAAGCGCATCCTAAAAAAATATTAAGTCGGGGTGATTCTGTATTAATTTTTGAAAATTCCCGTTTCTTTGTATCTGGTTTATAAAAAATAATATGGTTATGAAAAAAAGTAAAAGTATATGGTTATTATCCGGAGCGGCACTTGCTGTCGGTTTTGCATCCTGCACCCAGGACACTGCAATGAATACCGCTTCTCAGGCTACAATTGATTCCATTGTAAATGCAAAGGTGGATTCCATCCGTATTTCCATGATGGCATCCAACGATTCGCTTATTGAAGTTTTGGCCTATCAGAAAGCGGATTCCATAGTGGCAGCATTAAATGCAAAATCAAGTGGCAGCAAAGCTCCCGTAGTAGTTCCTAAACCCAAACCCAAGCCAACACCGGAACCGGTAAAGCCCGGAACCGGCGGACTCAAACCGGTGCGGGAAGCTGAAAAATCCACAGGAGGCCTTAAAGGTCAGGCTGATCAAAACAAAGACGGTGGCGGCTTACGGTCTAAGTCAGATCAGGAAAAACAAGAAAAATCCCAGCAGGGTGGTGGTGGATTAAGATCTCATTCGGATCAGAATAAGGGAAAATAACAATTGCTGCCAACACCCCCAATTATGGTATCTCCTCTTTTTAATACCTCACCTTTTTTATTGAAGTTTTAAAAAGCGCAGTCAGGGATACTGGTTTTTTACCGTTATATTCCTAAACAAAAAGTAAAGCCACACGGAGATCGTGTGGCTTTACTTTTTACATTAAAAGTTTAATGCTATTTGACACTTATTTAGTCATCGTCGGAAATTCATATACCACTGTATTTCCAGAATGTGTTTCTGTAAGAGAAAGCGATGCCGAGGTTTCATTTATGGTTCCGTTTCCGGTATAGGAGTAACCATCATTCGAAGTAAAGGCAACAACATTAAAGGTTGTGTTTGTACTCAAGGTCACATCAAAAGCCAATTGTGATGCATCATTATCATCTATCAAATTGGCATGCAGCTTGGTAAAATCTGAACCCGATGCTTCAGAAAATTTCAACCCCCAGTTGGAAAACGTAAAGGTGGTATCTCCTTCAGTCATTGTACCATTTCCCCTATAGGTGTTATAATACTTTGTTCTTACTTCGGTATCGCATTTTTTGCCTTCTTTACCAACCGGGCATGATTCATCTTTTGTACAAGACGAAAAGGTAAACGTAAAGCCAGCAAGAGCTAATAAGGATGCCGATAAAATCAGGCGTGCTTTTTTCATAAAATTGATTTTTGTTGTTATTTAAAAAATTTTGTTTTTAATATGGATGATCACAACACTCCAAACAGGGCTGCTGATCTGTTATCCTTTTTTATTTATACCATACATAAAAAAGACAGCGGGCAAAGATAGTATCCCATACAGGCTTTCCTATACTGTGTATTGATTTTTAAGAGAATTTTCGGTTGACATTAATGTATTGCTATCATAATGTACTGCCCCTGCAATGGCCGTTATCCGGTGTGTGAATTACCAGTCTTTGTTTTTCAAAGCCCGATCCGCATCACGAGATTTAATGGTTTCGCGCTTATCATAGAGCTTTTTACCTTTTCCTAAGCCAAGCTCTACTTTTGCGAAACCATTCTCGTTGATATAGATGGCCAGCGGAATTATACTATATCCTTTTTCCTTTATTTTTTGTTGCCATTTCTTCAGTTCTCTCTTTGTTAACAGCAGTTTCCGCTCTCTTAAAGGATCATGGCCGGCATACCCTGCATTGACATAAGTAGCAATATGAAGATTTTTCACCCACAACTCTCCCTTGTAAAAGATACAAAAGCTGTCTGCAAAACTTACTTTCCCCGCACGAATGGACTTAATTTCAGAACCGGTAAGAACTATACCTGCGCTCAGCTTGTCCTCAATATAATATTCGAAGGTAGCCGGCCGGTTTTTCAGATAGACGGAAGTATGATGCTGTTTATTGGGAGCAGCCATAATTTTATTTAATAATAACAACTATTAAAGTTAGTAAGAATATCGAAATTATACTTCCAACTGCATAAAAAAGTGCAATGGGAATAGTTTATTTATTTTGTGTTTGGAAGGGATTTTTTCCCTTTCACTCGTGTCATTTCGCAGCGCAGCGGAGAAATCTCCTCAACAGAAAACCGGCGCTACCTTCAGGAGATTTCTCGTTCGCTCCTCACTCGAAATGACGAGTACTTTGCACATTTTTATCCGGTACGCAGTATAGTTTTCATAGCTTTTGAACCGGATATGCTCTTAATATATAAAGAGCCGGAACAAATTATTCTCCGAGTCATTTTTTCAATGTCATACAAAAACCATCAGGATATCAGCCTTACTCCGGTTCGTTTACTTTACAAAAATCAAAAATCCCGCAAGCAAAGCGGGACTGTTTTAGGGAGGTACCGAGCGGATTCGAACCGCTGTACGAGCTTTTGCAGAGCTCTGCCTAACCTCTCGGCCACGGTACCCTGTATTTTCGAAGGACAGCAAAAGTAAGATTTTTCATTTATCTTGCAAATAAAGCAACCAAAACATTTTTATCATGCAGTTTCCCATTGGAGAGTCCGGGCTGATCATTCCCGAAGACGAACGTATCTATCACCAGAATCCCGATGACAGGGAAAAGAATACCTGTGAATATTCGTAATTTCGCTGCCCGTTCTTTATCTAAAAACAGTTAAAGCATATTAATTTATAGTTTAATCGAACTTTATGAGTTATCAACCTAAAAACAAAATACGCATCGTTACCGCCGCTTCTCTTTTTGACGGGCACGATGCCGCTATCAATATCATGCGCCGCATCATGCAGGCCAATGGCGCGGAAGTGATTCACCTCGGCCACGACCGCAGCGTGCAGGATGTGGTGGATTGTGCCATCCAGGAAGATGCCAATGCCATCGCCATGACTTCCTACCAGGGCGGTCACGTGGAATACCTGAAATACATGTATGACCTTTTACATGAAAAAGGTTGCGGCCATATCAAAATATTTGCCGGTGGCGGTGGTGTGATTTTACCTACGGAAATTGAAGAATTAGAAGCCTATGGCATTACTAAAATTTATTCTCCCGATGATGGTCGCGCAATGGGTTTGGAAGGGATGATCTTAGATTTACTCCAACAAAGCGATTTCCCGACGGGCAACCAACTGAACGGCGAAGCGGAACATTTGGCAGAGCATGATGCAAAATCCGTAGCCCGTTTAATCTCTGCCGCAGAAAATTTCCCCGACCTGCCGGAGACGAAAGCCATGCTGAAAAAAGTGGAGGGAAAAGCCAAAGAAAGTACATCGCCTGTGCTCGGCATCACGGGTACGGGTGGCGCTGGTAAAAGTTCATTGGTAGATGAAATGGTACGCCGTTTTTTATTGGATTTTAAAGATAAAACCATAGGCATTATTTCCGTAGATCCTTCCAAACGTAAGACCGGTGGCGCATTGTTAGGGGACAGAATACGCATGAACGCCATTCGCAACGAGCGGGTGTATATGCGCTCTATGGCTACCCGTCAAAGTAACCTGGCGGTGAGTAAATACATTCATGATGCAGTGCATATTTTGAAAGCCGCGAATTATGATTTAATCATTCTCGAAACTTCGGGGATCGGACAAAGTGATACGCAAATCACCGACTACTGCGACCTGAGCATGTACGTGATGACACCCGAATACGGCGCCGCTACGCAATTGGAAAAAATTGACATGCTGGATTTCGCCGATATTGTAGCCATCAACAAATTCGACAAGCGCGGTGCGATGGACGCCCTGCGCGATGTGAGAAAACAATATCAACGCAACCATAAACTGTTTGATAAAAAATCGGATGATATGCCGGTGTTCGGCAGTATCGCTTCGCAGTTTAATGATCCCGGAACGAATACTTTGTATCGCGCACTGATGGATAAAATAGTAGAGCAAACCGGCGCTGATTTGAAATCGGATTTTCATGCGAGCGAGGAGATGAGTGAAAAAATATACATCATCCCTCCCGCACGAACCCGCTACCTGAGTGAGATTGCCGAGAACAACAGAGGCTACGACAAACGCTCAAAAGAACAAGCGGATATTGCTCAAAAGTTATTCAGCATTCATAAAACCATTGAAACGTTGAAAACTTTGCCCACTTTTCAAAAGTTGGCAAAGTTGGACGACAAAGACCGTTTGATTAAAGAATTACAAGAAGTTTATCAAAAAGTAAGTCTGGAAATTGATCCGAAAAATTTAGAACTATTAAAAAATTGGGAAGCGAAAAAAGCAAATTATCAAAACGAATTTTATGAATTTAAGGTGCGGGATAAGGTTTTGAAAATCAAAACGCATGCGGAATCTTTATCGCATACACAAGTACCTAAAGTAGCCGTGCCGAAATTTGAAGCCTGGGGTGAGATTCTGAAATGGGTGCTGACCGAAAATTTCCCCGGTGAATTTCCTTATGCGGCGGGCATTTATCCTTTTAAAAGAGAAGGCGAAGACCCGACGAGAATGTTTGCCGGAGAAGGTGGTCCAGAACGCACCAACAAACGTTTTCACTACGTATCGAAAGGTTTGCCTGCTGCGCGTTTGAGCACGGCATTCGACAGTGTTACTTTATACGGTCAAGACCCCGACCATCGTCCGGATATTTATGGAAAGATCGGCAACTCCGGTGTGAGTGTTCCTACTTTGGATGATGCTAAAAAATTATACAGCGGCTTTAATCTCGCCGACCCGAAAACTTCGGTGAGCATGACCATCAACGGTCCGGCGCCTACCATCTGCGCCTTCTTTATGAATGCCGCTATTGATCAGCAATGTGAGATCTACATCAAAGAAAACGGGTTGGAAGCGGAAGTGAACAAGAAGATAGATGCGATTTATAAAGAGAAAAGCATGGCAAGGCCGTATTACTCTGCTACTGTAGGTGTGGGTAAAAAAGCGGAAGGTCTGCAAGGAATTTTACCTGAAGGAAATAACGGTCTCGGATTAATGTTGCTCGGCGTTACCGGCGATCAGGTGTTGCCTGCCGATGTCTATAACAACATTAAAGCAAAAACGCTGAAAGCTGTGCGCGGCACAGTGCAAGCGGATATTCTCAAAGAAGATCAGGCGCAGAATACCTGCATTTTCTCTACCGAATTTTCCTTGCGGGTGATGGGCGATGTGCAGCAGTATTTTATTGATGAAGGGGTGCGTAATTTTTATTCTGTATCCATCAGCGGTTATCATATTGCAGAAGCCGGCGCTAATCCGATTTCGCAATTAGCCTTTACCATCTCCAATGGTTTCACCTTTGTGGAATATTACCTTAGCCGCGGCATGCACATTGACGATTTTGCGCCGAACCTGTCCTTCTTTTTCAGTAATGGTATAGACCCGGAATATTCCGTGATTGGCCGTGTGGCACGCAGAATCTGGTCGAAAGCAATGAAGCTGAAATACGGCGGTAACGAGCGTTCGCAAATGCTGAAATACCATATCCAGACTTCCGGTCGTTCGCTGCATGCGCAGGAAATTGACTTCAACGATATCCGTACCACCTTGCAGGCGTTGTATGCCATTTACGACAATTGTAATTCACTGCACACGAATGCTTATGATGAAGCCATCACGACACCTACGGAAGAAAGCGTCCGTCGTGCGATGGCGATACAGCTCATCATCAATAAAGAATTAGGTTTAGCAAAAAATGAAAATCCATTACAAGGTTCCTTCATCATTGAAGAGCTAACCGATCTTGTGGAAGAAGCCGTTTATGCAGAGTTTGACCGCATCACCGAACGCGGCGGCGTACTCGGCGCCATGGAAACCATGTACCAGCGCGGGAAGATTCAGGAAGAAAGCCTGTATTACGAAACACTGAAACACACGGGTGAATATCCCATCATTGGTGTGAATACCTTTTTAAGCTCTACGGGTTCAAAAACGGTCATTCCTGCGGAAGTTATCCGTTCTACTACCGAAGAAAAAGAATTTCAGATTGAGAATGTGCACAGCCTTTGGAAACGCAGCGGCGACAAAGGACAGGACATGCTGCACCGATTGCAACAAAAAGCCATCCACAATGAAAACATTTTTGAAGAGCTGATGGAGACGGTGAAGTATTGTTCTTTAGGACAGATTACGAAAGCGTTGTTTGAAGTGGGTGGGCAGTATAGGAGGAATATGTAATTCAATGGTTGACGAGATGCAAGATTTGACAACTTTTTAAAAGTTGTCAAATCTGTAAAGCGTAACATTTAAAAGATTAGCAATGTTAATAACAAAAGATCACAATGAAAGTACAAGAAGTAACATTTGACATAGACGATAAAAACCTGTTTTTGATAGATGATTTGCCTTTAAAAGCTGATGCTATAAGGTATTCTATTTTACCCAAACTTGAAATCATCAACAATGAAATCATTTCAAGGATAATTGAGGTCTATAATATTGATTTCTATTCTAATTATTCCGTTGTAAAATCACCACATTTCAGGCTTTCAAAAAATGCAAGAAAAGAGCCGACAAAAATGGACTATACATCATCGGGCATTTCTATTACCGGACAACGAAAAAAGGATAAATGGTTCGGGTTGGACAGAGGAGATGGAAAAGTTCCTCAAATTTCGCCAACCACTCTTTCTATTGAATTAAATCCATTAGGATTAAGTGTTGACTTTTACTTCAATTATACTAAAGGATTCACTAAAGAAACGTACAAAAAGTTTTTCAACTTCTTCATTCAACATACAGAATTAATAAACAGCTTAGCTAATAAGGTGGGGTTAAAATATTTTTTAGCTATATAGATATTTTTACGCTTAAAGAAGATTTGGAATCAAGGTTTGAAGACGAAGATTATGATGTAATATTTTTTACAACACCTATTCCATATCCTATTAGCTATGTTGAAATAAACAAGGCAATATTTTCAAATCTATTGTTCTTTCCGATAGTGAATGCTTGTATCAATATAGCCTTAAATGAAGATGCTTGTATTGAGTCTGATTTGGATTCTCTAAGAAAGAACTTCCCGAAATTGATAGAAAAGTATTATTCTGACGATGAATTTGACGAAACCGAAACTTCTGAAATTCCTATTGAAGAGATAATGAGTAAAGCCGAAACTAAAATTAAAGTTCAGGCAGGAATCAGGTGGCAGGTTTTCAAAAGAGATGATTGGAAATGCGTAGCCTGTGGCAGAAGTGCTGAAGATAATATTATCTTACACATTGACCACATTATCCCTCGTTCCAAAGGAGGCAAAGATGAAATGGATAATTATCAAACGCTTTGTGAGACCTGTAATATCGGAAAAAGTAATAAAGATGAAACCGATTTGAGAAGAAAGTATTTGTAAAAAATAGTGTTGGCAAATACATAAAATGCCCCGTATAGCCATTTCCCAACCTTGCCAATCCTTTTGGCAGGGTTTCTTTGTCAATAAATACAAGGCGGGGAATTTGTATATTTGTGTGTCAAAACTTTGCCAATCTTTAAAAGATTGGCAAAGTTCCCCAAACAGCAAACCCGAAAATTACACCCCATGGCAAAGGAAGAACATTATCACACCAAATTTGAATGTGATAATTCTTATCACGTTTATAATCGCTCCGTTGATTTAAAACCAATGTTCAAAAATCGGGGCAATTATTTGTTTTTCCTGAAGCGGTATGGCGATTTTCTTTCAGAGGTTGTTGATACTTATGCTTATAATTTGCTGGGCAATCATTTTCATTTGTGTATTCGAATAAAATCAGAAGAAGAAATCAATAAATTCAAAGCTGAAAATAAGGTATATAAAGACAAAGAAGTACATCTTATCATAAGTGCACAATTCAAGCGTTTGTTTCAATCCTATTCTTTAGCTTTTAATAAACAACATCAACGTATCGGGACTTTGTTTCAAAAGCCTTTCAAACGTGCATTAATAGACAATCAAAAGTATTTGCTTAATACTATAACCTACATTCATCAAAATGCACAGCATCACGGATTGGTGGATGATTTCAGGGATTGGGAATGGAGCTCCTACAATTCGCTGTTGGGGGATAAAGAAACAAAATTGAAGCGGATAGAAACCCTAAAATTGTTTGGTAGCCTGGATGCCTTTAATGATTCCAATAACCAGCTCGTGAATGGAAAGGAATTTTTGGAGCTGGAGTTGTAGACGAAGATTGCCGTGTCGAACATTGCCAATCTTTGAAAGATTGGCAATGTTGAAAAACGAATAACAATGAAAATACAAGAAATAGCTTATCAAGCATTTGAATTTGTGAACGCAAAAACAAACAGAAAGCTGAAAAATTACTTAGAATACAAAGGCTGTATCGGCACAACAGAATTTTCCGCAGAGGACAAAGTGTTTTATGGAAAAAATCAGGGGCTTAATGATATAATTACTTTTGAGGAATGTCTGTAAAAACATTGGAGAAGTTTTTTTATACTTCCCACTGCATAAAAAAGTGCAATGGGAATAGCTTATTTATTTTGTGTTTGGATGGGCTTTGTTTCCTCTAACTCGCGTCATTTCGTAGCCCAGCGGAGCAATTTCTTCAATAAAAAACCGGCACTACCCCCAGGGGATTGCTCGTTCGTGACAGCTCTGGTTGGTTCTATAAATCCCAACATCAGAAGCAATTGGTTTTCGACCGCCTTTTTTGTTTCTTTTTTTGCTCCGCCAAAAAAGAAAAGAAAGAAACCTGTCATTGATTGACTCACATTTTCATCAGGTACGCAGTATAAAGATGTGGTGAATGATTACTTAGAAACCAGCAAGACTATAAATTTAATTTCCTTTCCGTTTCTTAATGCCCACAAGACCAAAGAAAAACATGACTTTATTTCTTTTACAAATTAGGAATACAACTCCTAATTTGTAAAGAAGATTGTGTGTACATTTGTTTTATGTTTGCAGGGCAGGGCAGGCCAAGACCAAAATAAAGGAAATGGAAATGGCAGGGAAATTCCCTGTCGTAACCATTACAGGCCCAAGACAGTCAGGGAAAACCATTAAAGATGATTTCTTTAAAGGCCTGACCTATTTTGAAAACATATCTTCTGAATATACGGTTGAAAAATACATAGTCTATGGAGGCGATACATCACGCAAACAATACGAAACAAAAATATTGTCCTGGGATAAAGTAAAAAATATTACAAATTAGGAATGGTACTCCTGATTGGTAAGAGAAAAAAAGAACGTATTTTTCACACAAAGACGCAAAGATTACAACGATAGAGATGAGAATAGCTGTATGTCTTTGTTTCTTCGTTATCGTAGTTTCTTTGCGTGAAACAAAAGAAGGAAAAGAAGTGTCAAAACCGCGTACATACATCAAAACAATAACCTTGTTGCTTTCCCTGAGTTTTTTAGCAATAAGTGGTTATGCCCAATCCGTTTCAGACACCACATCCCATCCATTAAAACCTGCCATCAGAAGCACATCTTACTCCAACTGTAAATTAAGCCCGTCCTTTAGTGTTTTCAATACCGGATTCTGTTCAACCATTTCCTGGTATAGCTCCGATTTGGTTTTATATTTTTTCTCCGATTCCGCCCGCTTTATCGAATCGTCAACTGCTGAGGTCAGGCGCAACTCTTTATGTCCTGTTTCCTTTACAAAAAATTCGAGCAGGGCATCCTTTTGATGGATGGCAAAATGGTAATTAATAGAGGAAACGCAATGGAGGCTGATGAGATCGGGCGCCTCAAACAGAATTTTCATCTGGGCCAGATTAGTGGCAATGGAAAGTTGTTCCTGCTTACGCATGGTTTCAATGAACTGCGCAAAAAGCATTTCCACGACTTCCTGGCTGAGCGATTTTTGCTCCTCTTCCGCCTGTTCCCGGCTGTGCGCAGCGAGTACGGCCTGATACAGGTCTTTACCGATTTTGGCTTTGCCGGTACTACCGGCAGGTTTTGTCGGCGCTTCCGAAATATGTGCCTGCGCTGTAACCTCAACTATAGGCGGAGCCTGAATTTCCTGCCTGTTGTTTGAAGGATTTTGGTCAACGGTATGCAATATTTCCTGCTGCTGTGGTTTTGGAGGAGCGGTGTCTAAATTAACTGCTTTTTTTTTTGATGCTTCTTCTGCTACAGGCAAATGAGTCAGATCAAGCACATCGTTCAGGTAACACAGCTTCATCAGGCATAATTCTAAGTGCAGTCTTTTATTCAGCGCATTCCGGTAGCTGAGCGCTGCTTCATTCAGCATGTTCAATGCAGCTAAGATATAGGGCGTGGAGATGATCTGCGCTTTTTCAAAATAAATACGTTTATGCTCTTCCGGCACATCAAGCAGCTTAGCCATGCTGCCGTCCTTGCATAAGAGCAGATCGCGGAAATGCTCGGCATAACCATTCAGCATAATATCCCCTTCAAACCCTTTCTGCAGCACCTCATCAGCAAGGATAAGCGCAGCGGCAATGTCTTTGCTGAGGATGATGTCGGTCAGCTTAAAATACACATCCGCATCTAAGATATTCAGATGCTCTACCGTTTGCGCATAGGTAATATGACCGCCGGTAAAACCGGCAATGCGATCCATCATAGACAAGGCATCGCGCATACAACCTTCGCTTTTTTGCGCCATCACATGCAGCGCGGCGGTTTCGGCTTCCGTATGTTCTTTTACACAAATGCCGGCAAGATGGCCAACGATATCTTCCGTCTGAATTCTTTTAAAATCGAAAATCTGGCAGCGGGATAAAATGGTCGGTAAAATCTTATGTTTTTCCGTAGTGGCCAGGATAAATATGGCATAGGAAGGCGGCTCCTCCAGCGTTTTCAGAAAAGCATTAAAGGCGCCGGAAGACAGCATGTGTACCTCATCAATGATATATACCTTGTACTTCCCAATCTGCGGAGCATAACGTACCTGCTCGGTCAGCGCACGAATATCATCCACGGAATTATTACTGGCTGCATCCAGCTCAAATACGCTGAACGAAGCATTGTCCTGGAAGGAAAGACAGGTAGGGCACTGACCGCAAGCCTCCATCTCCGGCGTTGGGTTTTCACAGTTAATGGTGCGTGCCAAAATACGCGCACAGGTGGTTTTGCCTACGCCGCGAGGCCCGCAGAACAAATAAGCATGCGCTATATGCCCGGTACGGATGGCATTTTTTAAAGTAGTGGTAATATGCTCCTGTCCCACAACCGTATCAAAGGTTTGCGGGCGGTATTTTCTGGCTGATACAATATATTGTTCTGACATAAACTATTGCAAGTTCCTGAAAATTTCCTGAATTTCCCATATTTGCAGTTGCCAAAATTTCCTGGCTAAGCAATACGGCATACTTTAGGCTATTTGCTGTTTTTAATTTGAACTTTTACATTTTATACTTAATACTATTGCTAAGTCAAAAAGATATTGCCTGTATGTTTAAAACCTTATCGGATTGATTATAAGCCTCTTGCTATTTTGCATTTTTACTTTTGACTTAACACTACCTTTGATTAAACATCATCATCTATTTAAAAACCGGCATATTTATGCAATGGCAAAATCTTTACAGTGCAGAGCGGCTCAGTGACCGGATAACGGGGAAAACACCTCATCCCGATACCGTACGCAACTCTTTTCACCGCGATTATGATCGAATTATTTTTTCTTCGGCATTCCGGAGGCTGCAGGACAAAACCCAGGTATTTCCCCTGCCCGGCGCCGTATTTGTACACAACCGGCTTACCCACAGCTTAGAGGTGGCATCCGTCGGACGTTCATTAGGCAAGGCGGTGGGAGAAAAAATTGCAGCGTTATATCCGGAATCGCCGGAAGATTTCCACACTTTTTACCGTTACGATTTATCCAATGTGATTGCTGCGGCCTGCTTAGCGCATGATATCGGTAATCCGCCATTCGGCCATTCGGGAGAAGATGCCATCCGGGCTTATTTTAAGGATGGTGATGCGGCTATCCGGGAAATACTCGAAGAGGCATTGCCCATAAATCAACGGATGGATTTTGAACGCTTCGAAGGCAACAGCAATGCTTTTCGTACCCTGACTCATACTTTTAATGAAAGCCGGTCGGCCTATAACCTGACCATAACTACGCTAGCCGCAATTGTAAAATATCCTGCTACATCGGAAGAGGGTTTTAATAAGCAAAGCGGACTGATCGCCACCCGGAAATCAGGATTTTTTGATGCGGAAATTCCGAAGTTCGCGCTGATTGCCGAGCGCTTAAGATTGATCCGGCAGGCAGGCTTCCAAAATGTATATGCACGGCACCCTTTTGTTTTTCTCACGGAAGCGGCCGATGATATTTGTTACCGGATCATTGATTTGGAAGATGCACATCGTCTCGGCATCACATCGCTGCAGGAAATGGAGGAGCTGTTTCTGCCCTTTTTTGAAGGACAAAAAAATTATTTTCAAAGGGACCGGTTGGTATCGGGCCTTGCAGATATTCACAGCGCAAACCAGAAAATACAATACCTGCGGGCCATGTGGATCGGGCTGATGACCCGTTTGCTTTCGGATGTTTTTATGGAAAAAGAAACGGAGCTGCTACAAGGCAGGGTACAGCATTCCCTGATGGAGTTGCTGCCGGAACGGGAGCGCAGCCTGCTGAAACAAATTGACGAATACGCGGTGAAGAAGGTGTATAATTACCGGTCGGTGGTGGCTATTGAGATTGCAGGCTTCCAGGTGATCGGGCGTTTGCTGGAGGAGTTTGTACGGGCAGCGCTGTCGCCGGAGCGACTGAAATCCATGAAGCTGCTGCAGCTTATTCCGGAGCAGTTTGCCATCCGGAAAGGCCGGGAAAATTTGTATGGTAATATTCAGTCGGTAGTGGATTATATCGCCGGCATGACCGACCTGTACGCCATTGACCTGTATCGGAAAATAACGGGTATTGAGATTGCACCGATATGAGGGTAAGTCAAAATGCAAAAGTCAAAACAGCAGTTGGCTATACAGTCAGCATATTCCTGGAGGAGCAGTGGTTTTGGGGGAAAAGAAAATGATATTATTAATTTTCCCTTCCGGCTCAATTACGGTTTGCATGCAGGGTAAAAATTTTAATCAAGGTAATGGTACGATATTAAATAGAGATATTTAGTCCGACAGTGGGATTAATATTTTTCAGTCTTATAGCACGCAAGATTTCATAGGTAAAAGGCACATTGTCAATTTATTTACTCCCTTATAAATAAGCATATCCCAAAGAGAATTCAAACCCCTGCAGATTAATCCGATTATAGGAAAAATAATAGCCTACGATGGTACAGTCAAAAATAGGACAGATAAGCCATTAAAAATTGTGGAAAAAAGTATCCATCGGATTACAATATCTTTTTCAGGAAGAAAGGTTTCGATTAATCAGGCGATAAGAGCACTAAGAGATAATAGCATACGTGTTAATGAAGATGAGGCAGTCGCTATCCTGGATTTCCTATACATACTGGCCAACTCTTTCAAGAAAGTTAATGGTGTTGATGAGCTACAAGATAGAGTGGTCTGAGAAACTTCGAACACATAAATAGCAGATATTGGGAATTCTAATGCTGAAATCTTTTTGTAAGTGGAAAATTACCAAAAAAATCGAACACCTGTTTGTTTAGTATTCTTGCAATACAAATTATTGTTATTCAGTTAGTAATATGTCTAAAAAAGAGACGCCAAGATTTAGACGTCTCTCTAAGCGGAGAGAGAGGGATTCGAACCCCCGGACCTGTTACAGTCAACGGTTTTCAAGACCGCCGCATTCGACCACTCTGCCATCTCTCCGCGTGCAAAATAAGAGTAAGCCGTTCAATTTTCAAAAAAATTGTTTGCCTTATCACAATCTTTTTCTATCCCGGGGTTTTCAGCAACGGGAATGTGCTAATTTCGCATTATGATATCCGCACTGATTTCCCGGATGGCTTCGGCAACAGGTTGCGCTGCACTTTGCATCAGCGTACTGAGTTCCTGCGCACAGGGAAACAACAGCCACCGGACTAAAACATGGGATGAAATGAATCAACAACAAACCGAAAATACTGCTCATTCAAAAGATACCGCCACTTTCGCTGCCGGATGCTTCTGGTGCGTGGAAGCACAGTTTCAACTCCTCAATGGCGTAGATACCGTTATCTCCGGATTCACAGGAGGCACTATCGAAAATCCGGACTACCGGCAGGTATGTACCGGAACCACCGGCCATGCAGAAGCCTGCAATATTATTTATGACCCTGCCGTCATTTCTTTCGATGAACTGCTGGCGGCATTTTTTACCGCGCATGATCCTACCCAGCTCAACCGTCAGGGCAATGACATCGGCACACAATATCGCTCGGCTGTATTTTATCATAACGCAGCGCAGAAAGAAAAAGTGGAATATTACATTCAGAAACTGAATGAAGAAGGTGCATACGATGCCCCGATCGTTACGGAAGTGCAGCCTTATACCGTTTTTTACAAGGCCGAAGATTATCATCAGAATTATTACAACCTGAATAGTTCCCAGCCCTATTGCCAGTTAGTTGTAAAGCCTAAGATGGAAAAATTCCGGGAAGTGTTCGGAGATAAACTGAAGCATTAGTCCGTAGCGTTTTCTTTCTAGTCTCATTGGTGCAGCAACAGGATCATCCGACAATCCGCCGGGGTTGGCTGTGGTCGGTGTCCTCACCGACCACATATGGTTCGTCAACGCGTTGAAATGCGACAATCCCCCGCTACGGGGGAAGATGGTTCCTTTATTTTTAGTACTTTTATGGCCGTTTTCTCAATTCTTAAATTTTGATATGACTAAAACTACATTAGGTATTATGCTTTTATCTGCGGGCATGTTTTTCGCCGCCTGTAATTCCACAGGAGACAGCAATAAAAACGACGATAAAGCCGAATCGGCTGCTTCGGATTTTAAAGTGAATGCGGAAGCCTTCGCGGATCTCCAGTTATTGCGCTACCAGGTGCCGGGCTGGGAAAAACTCAGCGCACAGCAAAAAGAATTTGCTTATTATTTGTATGAAGCCTCGCTCTCCGGACGCGATATCATCTGGGATCAGCGGGGTAAATACAACCTGTTGGTACGTAAAACCATTGAAGCGGTTTGGGGTACTTATAAAGGGGAAAAATCAGGTGATGAATGGGAAAAGTTCAAGACTTACTGCGGTCAGGTATGGTTCAGCAACGGCGTGTATCATCATTACAGCACCGACAAAATTGTGCCGGCATGCAGCTTTGCATATTTCAGCGACTTAGTGAAGAACAGCGATCAAAGCAAGCTGCCCTTAGCCGAAGGCCAAAGCACGGATGATTTTCTGAACCAGATGAAGCAGGTGATGTTCGACCCCGCTTATGCGCCTAAAATGGTGGATCTTCGCGCAGGTGTGGATAATGTGGCCAATTCCTTCAATAATTTTTATGAAGGTGTCAGCCAGAAAGAAGTGGAAGCTTTTTATGGAAAATTTCCGCATTCCGACCATGAGCCGGAATGGGGCTTGAACAGCAAACTGACTAAAGAAAACGGTCAGCTTGTAGAAAAAGTTTGGAAAAGCGGAGGCATGTATAGTACCGCAATTGATAAAATGATTTATTGGCTGGAAAAAGCGATTCCGCTTTCTGAAAACGATCAGCAGAAAAAAGCGCTGAGCCTGCTGGTGGAATATTACAAGACCGGCGACCTGAAAAAATGGGATGAGTACAATATCGCCTGGACGCAAAATACGGAAACCGTTATTGATTTTACCAACGGCTTTATTGAAGTATATGGTGATGCCATCGGTAAAAAAGGCAGCTATGAATCCATCGTTTCCATTAAAGATTTTGAAGCCACAAAACGTATTGAAGCTATTGCAAAACAGGCGCAGTGGTTTGAAGATAATTCGCCTTTGATGCCGGAACACAAGAAGAAAAGCGTAAAAGGCATCAATGCTAAGGTGATTAATGTGATTGTGGAAGCCGGCGACGCATCTCCCAGCACGCCTATCGGTATCAATCTGCCTAACTCCGACTGGTTAAGAAAAGAGCATGGTTCCAAATCCGTATCGCTGGGCAATATCGTGCATGCCTACAACGAAAGCAGCGCCAGCAGCGGTATGTTGGAAGAGTTTGTGGATACGAAAGAAGATATGGAGCGTATCAAAGAATTCGGGAACCTCGGCAGCGACCTGCATACCGATATGCATGAATGTATCGGCCATGCTTCCGGGCAAATCAACCCCGGTGTAGCCACGCCCGATAAAACACTGAAAAATTATGCTTCCTGTTTAGAAGAAGCCCGTGCAGATTTAGTAGCGCTGTATTATACGATGGATCCGAAATTAGTGGAGATTGGTGTGATGCCTTCTTTGGAAGTCGGTAAGGCGGAATATTACAGCTATATGATGAACGGACTGATGACACAATTGGTGCGTCTGAAGTTAGGCGACAATATTGAAGAAGCGCACATGCGGAACCGTGCCCTGAATGCCTATTGGGTATATGAAAAAGGTAAAAAAGATAATGTAGTGGAATTTATTAAAAAAGACGGTAAGACTTATGTGCAGATCAATGACTATGAAAAGCTCCGTACCCTGTTTGGCGAATTGCTCCGCGAAATTCAACGCATTAAATCCGAAGGCGACTTCAACGCAGGTAAGAACTTAGTGGAAACATACGGCGTAAAGGTGAACCAGGAGTTGCACAAAGAAGTGCTGGATCGTTATGCCAAACTGAATATTAAACCTTATAAAGGCTTCATTCAGCCACGCCTCGTGCCGGTTATGAACGGCGATAAAGTCAGCGATGTAAAAATTGAGTTCCCCACATCTTTCTTTGATCAGATGATGGAATATGCACAGGATTATTCCCTGCTTCCGACTCATAATTAATCCGGGGACAAATACTCATTCATGGTGCTGCCATACTTTCCGGGTATGGCAGCATTTTTTATTTAAAGCGCTGTATTTGATTATCTTTACCATCCTATACGTTATGCGACGACTCAATAAAACGACAAAGTATATACTAACTCTTGTGGGTATTTTCATTGTGGAAATGCTCTCTACCCACTTGTTGCGCTATAGGAGCCTTTTATTGGAGGATACGCTGGTGGCTTTTATAACCTATACGGCAATTGTTTTTCTAATAATACAATTCCGTTTTTTTGATCCTCCGGAAGCGCTAAAGGTTTTTGCACTGTTGTTTTTATTCCTGCAATTAATGGCTATTATCATTGATTGGGGATTACCTTCTATCGGTCTGCCCTTTATTATTACTTCTTTTGCAGGTATGCTATGCGGCCGGATGTTGCATCAGAAGAATAAATTACCGGCCTTACTGCTTATTGTATTCTTTGTTCCGCTCTCCCTGTGGTATATCGGCAGCGGGTACAGATACTGGTTTAATTTTATCAACTACCATACATTTACCGGCCGGGCAGAGGAGTCGAAAGAGGGAGCAACCTGGTACATAACTGGTAGGAATAATGATACGCTGACCGATCGCTATTACAGCAACAAAACCGTTGTCTTTGATTTCTGGAATACGGGATGTATGATCTGCTACCGGGAGTTTCCGCAAGTGGACAGCCTGTACAGGGTATTAGAGCAAAACCATATCGAACTACAATCGGTAAATATTCCGATGCCAAATGATACCGCAGGGCAGGCATTTGATTATATAGAACAAAGAGGTTATAGTTTTCCAAAATATGCAGGCAGCGAGCATGTAAAAAAGCTGTTTGGTATCAACGTATATCCTACGCTTGTCATTATGGAAAATAATAAAATCGTGTTCAGAGGAGATTTATACCTGGCAAAGCAATTTTTAAACCGGCATTATCTTAAACCCGGTCCCTGAATAGCATATTCGGTTGCAGAGCTTTGTCAGCACAGCTTTACAAGCTGTAGCTGATTAGGGCTTGCCGGGCTTTTTTAAGAATAATACATCCTGTTTATGCCTTATGCTCTGATGTGGCAGGAATCTTTAGCGCCTGTAGTCGGCATTAAAAGTTTCAATTATAATTGAAGTTTATTTGCTTTTGCATAAATACTTCAACTGTAATGGATGATAATTTATGGTACTGGTAAGGACGGCGAGCGGGAAATTGATTTTATCGGGGAAAAAGATGGCAAGCGTATCTATATGCAGGCTTGTTGTCTGCTGTCAGATGAGCAAACGGTTTAGCGGGAGTTGGGAAATCTGATGGCGATTGAGGATAATTATCCTAAATATGTGGTAACATTAGATCCTTTTTCTCCGCAAAGCACCTACAAAGGAATCCGCCAAATGCATTTACGGGAATTTTTAAAGCAGTATGATTTTTAGAAAACAGCTCAGTGAAAACAGGATATTTTGATTATTCACTAAGGCCTGGAGACTTAATGAAAAAATACCATTTCTTCTCCGCTTCGTTCAATACGGAACGAATTTGTTTGCTTTTAAATGATTTGATATTGCTCATAAGGTGAATTTAAGGAAAATAGAGAGGTTACTTCTTGTAAAAGTCCGATTGCTTGTTTTCGTTGTTTCTGGTTTTGATCATCTCCGCCACTCTTCTTCCTGTTTCCGCACCGCCATTCATATATCCCTGGAATAGTTCACTGCAATGCTCGCCTGCAAAAAAGAAATTGCCCACAGGTTGTATTTCCAATCCGGCAATGGTTGACCATTGCCCGACTTTATAACAACTATAACTGCCTTTGGCATAAGGAAAATCTATCCAGTTGACAAAAACATGTTTGTTCAGGAATCTTTCTTTTGATGAAACAAATACTTTATCTAATTCTGATACAAGACCATCTACTGTATTTTGCGGCAATTCCGTTTTCCAGACATGCGTAGGCGGAGCCCTCTTGTTTTTGGAAGATTGCTTATCCAAATCTATTGAAAAAGCTCCTCCGAAATAACATACATAAGCTCCTTTATCATTACCCGCAGTCTTGTTATAACTGCTGTCCCAACCATTTGAAATGTCTTTATGGAACAGGTAGCCCATAGCTTTGTTCGGAGCATCGGACCAGGGCGTGCCGTCATAGCCCAAAACTAATTTAGTATTCATTCCGTAGCCTAATTCATCAATACATTGTCGCTTTTCTACAGACATGTTTTTCAGGTTCAGTTTTATATTTCTCAGAATGGTAAAAGGAATTGTACACACCACAGCTTTGGCAATAATGGCCTTATTGTTTTTGAACATGATGACATAGCTTCCATCGTCATTTTCGGTAATCTCCTGCACTTCGTGTGCGGTCTCTATGTGATCCTTCCCGATCTTTTTAACCAGGCCCTCAATGATTTTTGAATTGCCGCCCTGTATCCTATACCGTTCATCACTGTCGCCAAAAACTTTGAAGCCTCCGCCGGTGCCGGTATCTATCATATCCAAAAAATTGAGTGTGGACTGCTCATTACCATCCAAGCCAAACTCCGCTACAAATGCCGCGACCAGGAGGTCTTTGAGCCATTGCGAACAGTTGAGCGATGCCATGTATCCGGATAGTGGCGTGTTATCCAAAGTTTCCGCTTCGGGTGTATCATAATCTTCTCCAAGCGAATCTTTGTCTTTCGCTACCTTTTCCGCTATCTTTTTAAATTCTTTGATAACCTCATCTTCGCTTATTTTACGATTATCAAAATAGTATATATCCTTGATGAGATTTTTATCCTTTTGCTCTTGCTCCAGATCAATCAATTCTAAGTTAAACTCTTTGGCTAAAGCCAGCATATCCTCATGTCCCGAATCAATAAAATCTCCGCCAAATTCAGGGAAAATCCCCAGGCCGAGCGAGTCGTTATAATGGGTGAGGATGCGGCCGCCAAGCCTTCTTTGCGCCTCAAATATTTTGAACCTGATTGTGGAATGCAATAAGTGATTGGCACAGTTCAAGCCGGCTATTCCGCCTCCCAAAATAGCAATATCCAGTACATCAGAATTATCGGACCTGGCTTCATTACCACAGGATGTAAGGAAAGGCGGCAGGCTCAATGCAAGCGTTACGCCTAAGGCGCCTTTGGCAGTCTGACCGATAAATTTTCTTCTGCCGTAAAAATGGGCGGGAATGGTTTCATTGTTGTTTGCCTGGTATGCTTTTACTTCTTTATTCAAAGCAGCAAGGAGCTTATTCAGCAGGTTGTTTTTAGGTTGGCGCATGGTATTGTTTTTTTGGTGGTAATCTTGTCGGTTTTTAAAATGTTTACATTGTACACTTCTGCCTTAATTGATTACGAGCAATAATCGTTGTTTTCTTTTTTGTTATCAATGTTTCTTTCTTAGGTAAAGATATAGTTTTACTTTTTATATTTGATGATCTTAAAGCAGGCAGGCTGTTTAGCTGCCTTCGGAGATGGCTATCTCCCGCATCATCTTTTGTAATGCCAGTACCATTCCTGTCACTATCCGTTTTTTCTTCAAAAAAATGATTTGATAAAAAACGGTACCAACACTATAAACGATATTTCAAAAACAGGGAAGCCGGTTCGTGTACTGCTTTTCCCCATAAAAAACCATTAATTTCGTCCCGATGAAAAACATTCTTCTTGCCAGTACATCTTCTCTGTTCGGGGAAAAATATTTGGATTATCTTTCTGAAGAAATCACAGCGCTCTTTAAGGGTGTTTCGGAAGTTATCTTTATTCCCTACGCCCGTCCTTCGGGTATTACACATGATGATTATACGGCTAAAGCGGCTGCGTTTTTTGCTGCTGCGGGCATTGAACTGAAGGGCTTGCACCGCTTCGAAAATCCGGCGGAAGCCATACGAAACGCTTCCGGTTTTTTTACCGGCGGAGGCAATACTTTTCTTTTGGTAAAAACACTTTGGGAACTCCAGCTGATGCAGGAGCTGAAAGCGGCAGTAGAACATGGCGCCGCCTATTTGGGTGCGAGTGCGGGATCTAATATTGGCGGTATCAATATGAAAACCACCAACGATATGCCTATTGTGTATCCGCCTTCTTTCGACTGCATGGGATTGGTGCCTTTTAATATTAATCCGCATTATTTAGACCCTGACCCGAAACTGCAGCACAATGGTGAAACACGGGAAACTCGTATTGCAGAGTTTCATACCCAAAACAATATACCCGTAGTAGGATTAAGAGAAGGCAACTGGATTCGGGTGCAACACGATCGCATTACCACGGAAGGCACACAGCTTACCCGGATTTTTGAGCAAAATAAAAGCCCTTATGAGCTGGAACCGGGAGCAGAACTCAACTTTAACGGGTACTAAATGCTGCTGCAATGAACACTTTCGGACGTATATTAAGAACATCTGTTTTCGGCGCTTCCCATGCCGATTGTATTGGAGTATTATTAGACGGTCTCCCGGCTGGTCTGCCTGTTGCAAACCAGGATTTCATTGATGATCTGAACCGCAGAAAAGGCGGTATGCAAAAAGGCACCACGCCACGTCAGGAAGCGGACATACCCCTTATACAATCCGGCCTGTTCCGGGGACATACTACCGGTGCGCCGCTTACCATTATTTTTGAAAACAAGCAGGCGCGGCCGGAAGATTATGAACGGCAGCGCAGCATTCCTCGCCCCGGTCATGCCGACTGGGTAGCACGGCAAAAATTCGGCGGCTTTGAAGATTATCGCGGCGGTGGTCATTTCAGTGCAAGGTTAACGGTGGGCATTGTTGCCGCCGGAGTAATTGCCAAAAAACTGCTGCATGTTTATGATCCTGCTATCCGTATTCAGGCTGCCGTTACGCATATTGCCGGCTTAGCCGATCCGGATGCGGGTTTGCAAAAAGCTATTGATGCCAAAGATTCCGTGGGCGGCATCATCGAATGTATGGCATCCCATATTCCTCCTGCATTAGGAGAACCTTTTTGGGATAGTGCGGAATCCTTAATCGCTCATGCGATGTTTGCCATTCCTGCGGTGAAAGGCGTAGCATTCGGCGCCGGTTTTCATGCGGCGGAAATGTTCGGCAGCCAGCATAACGATGCTATATTAAACAAAGAGGGTCGCACCGCCACTAATCATGCCGGCGGCATCGTCGGTGGATTGACCAATGGCAACGACCTGGTATTTCGCATTGCTGTGAAGCCTGCCGCATCCACGCCTCAACAACAAACTTCCTATAACTGGGATACGGACAGCCAGGATACTTTTTCTGTAAAGGGGCGCCATGATCTTTGTGTGGCTTTACGTGCTCCGGTTATTGTGGAAGCCATGACCGCTTTAGTGCTGGCTGATCTGATGATGATAGCAGGAAAATTGCCCCGTATAATCAATTCCTGATGTTTCCTCAAAATCTTTTACATTTGCCTGTGAAATTATTTTTTAACCCAATCGTGCACAAATGCCGCTGATCTTATTAGTGTTCATGACAGGTCTTGTCAGGGTGTTGTCCCGGATTTCCGGCAGGCAAAGGAGTGTCTTTTTCACGGCACCCTCCATCCACAGCATTGCTGCACGTCTCTATAAATTAATACAAAAATGGGATGTGGAAGTTGCGGTGCCGCTACCGCCAACGGAAAGCCTGCTGGTTGCCAGAGCAATGGGAATTGCGGCACCGGCGGTTGCAACCGGATCAATGTATTCAACTGGCTCGCGGATATTCCGCTCAGCGATTTAGGAAAGCCTTACCCGGTTGTAGAGGTAGCTTTTAATAACGGCAGCCGGAAAGATTTTTATAAAAATAACACTACCCACCAATATGATAAGGGTACTTTGGTGGCCGTTGAAGGGGTGAATGGTTTTGATGTAGGCCAGGTGACACTTACGGGAGAATTGGTGAAGCTTCAGATGAAAAAATACGGCGCTTCGGAATCCGATGATATGAAGCGGATATTGCATCCTGCTGCCGACCGGGAACTGGAATTGTACGAGCAGTCCAAAAGCCGGGAGAAGGAAACGATGATTCGTTCCCGTGCCATTGCCCGGCAAATGAAATTAGAGATGAAGATTGCCGAGGCGGAAATACAGGCAGACGGCAAAAAAATTACATTCTTCTATACCGCAGATTCCCGTGTGGATTTTCGCGAACTGATCAAGGTATATTCATCTGAATTTAAGGCCAGGATTGAAATGCGCCAGATCGGCGCACGCCAGGAAGCGGCCAAGATAGGCGGAATAGGCTCCTGTGGTCGTGAACTGTGCTGTAGCTCCTGGCTGACGGAGTTTAAGACGGTCAATACCACGGCGGCCCGGTATCAGAATTTATCCATCAACCAGGCTAAATTATCCGGTCAGTGCGGACGCTTAAAATGTTGTCTCAATTATGAGTTAGACACTTATATGGATGCATTGCGTAGCTTCCCGGATAATATTGATGCGATTGAAGTAGCTGCGGGACGGGCTTTTTTGCAAAAGAAAGATATTTTCAAGAGCCTGATGTGGTTCAGCTTTCCCGGAAGCAGCAAACAATATCCGCTCACTATTGAGCGTGTAAAGGAAATTGCGGCATTGAATGCGGAAGGACAAAAACCGGATGATCTGGGCGCTGTGGAAATGCATACCATAGTATCTGAAAAGAATAAAACCATAGATGCCGGTTTTGTGAATGATGTGGGTCAGATTACCCTGAGCACCTTATCTAAAGCTGATAAAAGGAAGAAAAAGCAAAAAGCAAAAGGCCAGCAACAACCACAGGGCGTCCGGGTGCCTGTAGCCGCTCCAAGAAAGGGCGGAGACAATAATGCTTCCGGTTCAAGGCAGGGTGGAAAGGCCCGGCAGAAAGCCGGAGAAAAACCGGGACAGCCGGTAAAACGTGAGAAAAATAGTGCAGACAGAGCGCCTAAGGAAAATTCAGCCGGCGCGGTGCCGCCCCGGCCTCAAAATAAAAACAAGAAAAGATAAGGGGCAATATTTTGTTTTTCGATTCTAAAAATTATATTTGTAACGTCGTTTGGGATTTTTTGTGTTGCAGAACCGGATAACCGGTTTTCTGTCTGTAGGGAGTTTTTAAAGTGTTTTGCAGATTTTTTCTAATTTATGAAAAGAGTTTTATTAGTACTGTTGGCCTTATTGCCGGCGTTATTCGCCCGGGCACAGCGGCATCACGAGGTTGGCGTTATGGCCGGTGTCAGCGCCTATTACGGAGATCTTCAGCATGAGTACATTCCTGATGCAAAATTGATGCGACCTTCGGCGGGCATTATTTATAAGTATTTCTTCAACCCCCATCTCGGTATCCGGGCTGCCGCATCTTATATCAATTTATCTGCCGCCGACAGCTTGTCAACGAATCGTGCCGACCAGCTCAGAAACCTGGACTTTACCAATCATATGCTGGAAGTACAGTTTGGCCTGGAGCTCAACATTCTTCCTATTGATATGGAAAAGGCCAGATTTTCACCTTTCCTCTTTGCCGGAATTGCCGGAACCTACGGTAACCCGTTTACACGCGATATCAATAACGAGAAATTTCACCTGCGCAATTTGAGTACGGAAGGCCAGGGGCTCCCCGGCTATCCTGACAGAAAACTCTATTCGCTGGTGAATGCTTCTTTTCCTTTAGGTGGCGGTATCAAAGCCTATATCGGTAAAACCGTTCTCATGACGGCAGAAATCGGGCTGCGTTATGCGGCAACCGATTATTTGGATGATGTCAGCCGCTCGTATGTTAACATGGATACCTTACGTGCCTATAAAGGTGATAAAGCCGTAGAACTATCTTATCGTGGCAATGAAGTTCATGATTGGGACGGCAATTATCCAAATCATAAATTTCAACGCGGCGATTTTAAAAAGAACGACTGGTACTGGACTGCCGGCGTTTCTGCCACCGTGTATTTTGATGCCTTCGGCAATGCCAAAACCTGGATACAGACTAAATGCCCCCGCATTTTCGGAAGGAGATAAAATAATGTCCCGGTTGTTTTGCTCCGCTATTATTTAAGCTGATAACGGATATGTAATCCTTAGTAGGGCGATTTTATACGCCTTCTCCAATCCGCTCTACCGGCAGGTTATCTTTACATTCCTGAAGCAATGTTGCAATGGTCTTATGAAATTCCGGATGAATCAGATCGGGAATAAGCTCGGCTAAGGGAACTAATACAAACCTCCTGTCCTGTAATCTCGGATGCGGAATATGTAACCGGTCCTGGTGAACAATTTCCTGGTCAAAAAACAGGATGTCTATATCCAAAGTGCGAAGCCCCCATCGTTCCTGCCGGCTTCGACCCAGGCGATTCTCAATACCGTGTATGCTGCTTAATAAGGTAAAGGGATCGAATGGCGTAGCCAGAATTAACACCTGGTTCAAATGGGGCGGCAAATCTTCCCTGCCCCAGGATGCGGTTTCGTATATACCCGAATGCCGGAGGATATTGCCGGCTTCGGCTGCCAACAGTTGTCTGCCGTGTTTTAACAGTTCCTGGCGGTTGCCTTCATTACTTCCGGAAATGAGTATAGCGGTATGCATGAACATTTTTAGGCTGCAAAAATATTCCGAATTATCATTATTGCCGATACCCTGTTGTTTTTTTCAATAAAAATTCCTGATAAATCCTTAGTACTTTTGCTGCTTATGAATGCAAATACCATTACAGCGGAACAAACGTTTCCCGTATCTTTAAAGGGCTATATGCAATCGGAACCCCGGTTGGGCAATATCGTGGAAAAGGTATGGAGCAAAGAGCGCATTACGGAGGAAGAAGGGTTATTGTTATTTGAAAAAGGTGATTTGAATTTTGTAGGCACGCTGGCTAATTTTATCCGGGAGCGGTTGCATGGAAACAAGGTGTATTTCAACCGTAATTTTCATATTGAGCCTACCAATGTATGCATTTTCACCTGTGATTTTTGTTCTTATTCCCGTTCCTATAAACACCGGGAAGACGGATGGGAACTAGGGGTGGAGCAAATGATGGACATCGTCCGGAAATATGATAACGAGCCGGTTACCGAAGTGCATATTGTGGGTGGCGTGCATCCGAAAATGAACCTGAATTTCTTCTGTGATCTGCTGGAACAGATTAAAGCACACCGGCCGGAATTACACCGTAAAGGTTTTACTGCCGTTGAATTAGATTACATGATCCGGAAGGCTAAGCTGAGCATTGAAGAAGGGCTTCAAAAATTAAAGGATGCCGGCCTGCAGTCGCTTCCGGGCGGCGGCGCCGAAATATTCGATCAGTCGGTGCGGGATAAAATTTGTGCGGATAAGGTCAATGCCGAAGGCTGGTTGCATATTCATGAAACGGCACACCGCTTAGGTATGCATACCAATGCCACCATGCTGTACGGGCATATCGAAACTTATGCTCACCGTACGGATCACATGAACCGGCTCCGTTTATTGCAGGATAAAACAGGCGGCTTCAATTGTTTTATCCCTCTTAAGTTCAGGAATAAGGGCAATGATATGTCGCACATCCCGGAAAGTACAATCGTGGAAGATATGCGGCTGTATGCCATAGCACGGATATTTATGGATAATATCCCCAATCTGAAAGCCTACTGGCCTATGCTGGGACGTCAAAGCGCACAACTCAGCCTCAATTATGGTGTTAATGATTTAGACGGCACTATTGATGATACGACTAAGATTTATACCATGGCCGGCAGCGAAGAACAAACCCCGGCTATGAGTACGGAGCAATTGTGTGAACTGATTCGTTCTGTGGGTAAAGTGCCGGTAGAGCGTGATACGGTGTATAATGAGATTAAGGTGTATGATGATGCTCCGGCATCGTTATAGCGTTAATTCAAGATAAACACAGGAAGCGCTTCATCAAGCTCTTTGTACCTTAGCGGCTTATGGCTATATTATCGTCTATAAAAAAACACATCCGCCTTGTATAAATACAGGCGGATGTGTGCCTAAAGTATTATCAGGAAAAACCTTAGTACAGATTAAGCTATTTCAATTTCTGCACCGGCATCCTGCAGCTTGGCAGCCAGTTCGTCGGCTTCCGCTTTGGATACTTTTTCTTTGATCGCTTTAGGAGCGCCATCTACTAAATCCTTAGCTTCTTTCAGGCCTAAACCGGTCAGTTCTTTAACCACTTTAACCACGTTCAGTTTGGAAGCTCCAGGGCTTTTCAGAATAACGTCAAATTCTGTTTTTTCAGCAGCGGCAGCACCGCCACCTTCACCGCCGGCTGCAACAACAACTGCGGCAGCAGCAGGTTCGATACCATAATCTGCTTTCAGTACGTCTGCTAATTCCTGAACTTCTTTAACAGTCAGGTTTACTAATGATTCGGCTAATGATTTTATGTCTGCCATTGTATTGATTTTTTAGAATGTTTTTAATTAATTAAATATAAAAATTGGTGGAAGCCTTATGTAACAGGTTCGAACAGATAAAATACTGCATCGAACCGGAATTCAATATTATTCTGCTACCGGTGCTGGTGCTGCCTCTTCTGCCGGTGTTTCCACACCACCTTCGCGGTTTTGAAGTGCGGCAATTACGCGGCGAATCGGTGATTGCAACAAACCGATAACATCTCCGATAAGCTCGTTTTTGGTTTTGATATTTTTAAGCGCAGTCAGTTGATTGTCGCCGACAAAGAGCTCTTCGTCAATAAATGCAGCTTTCAATACCGGCTTTTCCCCTTTGTTTGCAGAGCGGAAAGCGCTGATGATTACGGCAGGTTCTTTGGGTGATTCGGAAAACATCAGTGCGGTTACGCCATGCAGCGAATCATACAATCCGGAATATTTTTCTCCGTTGATACTTTCCAGCGCTTTACGGATTAAGGTGTTTTTAGCCACTTTCATCTCTACATTCTTCTCAAAGCATACCCGGCGAAGCTGGCTGATTTGTGCCACAGTCAGCGATTCGGTATTGGTAAGGTAGAAGTTGCTGTATTGCGAGAATTTATCTTTTAAAAGCTCGATTGCTTCTGTTTTTTGACCTTGTGTCATGTTGATTATTTTTATTTCCTTTCAGGAAAATTATTTTAAAATAGTTTCGCTACAATAAATGATTAATTGCTTACGGATTTTGTGTCAATAGCAATGCCGGGGCTCATGGAGCTGGCTATGCTTACACCTTTCATATAAACACCTTTTGCTGTGGAAGGTTTCATACGGATCAGCGTATTGATCAGTTCCTGTGCGTTTTCGGAAATCTTATTCGGTTCAAAAGACACGCGACCAACGGAGGCGTGTACAATACCGGCTTTATCCACTTTAAAAGCAATCTTTCCACCTTTCACATCATTAACGGCAGTAGCCACGTCATTGGTAACCGTACCGGTTTTGGGGTTGGGCATCAGGTTACGGGGACCTAACACTTTACCGAGGCGACCGATTTTAGGCATGACAGAAGGTGTGGCGATAATAACATCCACGTCCGTCCAGCCACCATCAATCTTTTGTACATATTCATCCAAACCTACATAGTCGGCGCCTGCGTTTTTGGCTTCTTCTTCTTTATCCGGCGGGCAAAGCACCAAAACGGTTTTGGTTTTACCGGTACCGTGCGGAAGCGTCACGGTACCGCGCAATGCCTGGTCGGCTTTTTTGGGGTCAATGCCCAGTCGGATGTGCACATCCACGGAGCTGTCAAACTTTGTACAGTTAATTTCTTTAACTAACTGAGCCGCTTCGGCCAGAGAGTATAATTTGTTTTTATCTATTTTAGCTTCTGCAGCTTTTCTTTTTTTAGTAATAGCCATTGTAACAATGATTTTAATTAAGGTGAAGCAATGGGATTAATTTTGCCAGGGAGCATTACCTTCTACGGTGAGTCCCATGCTGCGGGCCGTACCGGCCACCATACGCATGGCGCTTTCTACCGTGAAGCAGTTCAGGTCGGCCATTTTGTCTTTGGCAATTTCTTCCACCTGATCCCAGGTTACTTTACCTACCTTGTTACGGTTGGGCTCTTTACTGCCTTTTTTGGTTTTGGACATTTCCATCAACTGCACGGCGGCAGGAGGAGTTTTGATGACAAAGTCGAAGGATTTATCGCTATATACGGTGATGAGTACCGGCAATACTTTACCTTGTTTGTCTTGTGTGCGCGCATTGAATTGCTTGCAAAATTCCATGATATTTACACCTTTGGAACCTAATGCAGGCCCGATTGGCGGTGCCGGATTGGCCTGGCCGCCTTTGCACTGGAGCTTTACATAGCCCGTAATTTCTTTAGCCATTTTAAAAATTTGGTATTAACGAGTGAATTAATTTCTCTCCCAAAACAATAATGTTAAGAGCAGTCTGTTAAATTGGGCTGCAAATGTATAGACTTTATTTAAAAAAACAAAATCTGACAGAAAAAAACTGTTTCAACCAAATGAGTCAGGAAGACATCAGGTTATTACGAACGGCAAACTTCACTAAGCCGGCAGTATTTTTGGCGCCGGTTTTTTTCATCAACTGCTTCCGCACACCTTCCACAGTTCTGGGGCTCAGGAACAACTTTTTGCCAATCTCCAAATTGGACAGTTCTTCACAAATCAGCAGCAGCACTTCTTTTTCCCGGCTCGTAAATGCCGGTTCGGGTTGATAATAGTTCGTGGTTTCCCTGTTTTTCGTCACATTGGCCAATAGCGCCTGGTTCACTATTTTATTAAAATAATGGCCGGTTTCATGTACCGTAAGGATGGCCTGCCTGATTTCATCCGGGTCGGCATGTTTTACCAGGTAGCCGTTGGCACCTAATTGCAGAAGCTGCAGGATATAGTTTTCATCATCGTACATGGTTAGCGGAATCACTTTAATATCCTGGTCGTATTCCCTGATTTTTTTCAGGGCTTCTATGCCGTCCATATTGGGCATTCTGATATCTAAGAGTACTACATCAGGTCTGATAGTTTTCAGCATGTCTAATAGTTGTTGCCCGTCTTCGGCTTCACCGATGCAGCGGATGCTTTCTTCAGCACCTAATGCCGCAGCCAGTCCCTGGCGGAAAATTTGATGATCATCTGCTATGATATAACTTACAGGCCTTGTCATACGGTTGGTTTCAGCGGAATATTGATCCTGATTTCATATAGATTGTTTTCATTGTTCAGGCTAAATGATATGTCAGCATGCAGTAAAGATAGTCGGTTTACGAGATTTTTCAAGCCGCTGGCACCGGTTTTATATATGAACCGTTCAAAATCTGCCTGTTGCAAACCCTGTCCGTTATGCTGCAAATTAATGAGGAGCATGTTGTTATTTACCTGGCAATACATATCCACTCTTTCCGCATTTCCGTGTCGTATAATATTGGTAATAAGTTCCTGAACAACACGGTAAGCATACAGCGCCACGGTTTCATTCAGCTTAGGCAGGAGAGTAACATCCTCATGTAGCTTAACATGTATATCCCCCGATTGGGAAACCATTTTTGCAAATGATGCTAAGGATGCAACCAGGCCAAGATGCAGGAGCATTCCGGGTTGCATTTTATGAGAAAGCTCCCGTACTTTTTTAATGCTTTCATCTAAAATTGCCCTGGCCTGTTGCAGTGTTGCCTGATTGTCGGGCTTATTCATTGCGGAAACGACATACATTCTTACTGATGTAAGGTGCGCCCCGATATCATCATGCAGCTCTGCGGCAATACGGCTGCGTTCTTCCTCTTCGCTTTGAATGGAAGCATGAATCAGCTCTGCCTGCTTTTCTTTATTCACCCGCTCTATCTCAATCTGCGACTGGATAACACGGCGCTGATACATCAATACGAACAGGATAATGCCCAGGGCCATCAGCAGCATGGCCGCAATGCCCAAAATAATTATGGATACATCATTCAACGGTTCTCTTTTTGGACAAAGCTACGGCAAGCAGCAGATTTTTAGTAATATTAAAAGTAAGGAAACCGTAAATCCATAATTTACCAAACAGTTCTGCATTGACCGGATGTAATCTGTCTTTAAACAGAAAAATGAAAAAAGCCCCGCAAGCATATACCATAATGGCTGTGTTGCCCCAGAAAAATGCCGATGCGCCTATATGTACCGTATTTTGGGTACGTAGGATGTGCATATAACCCAGCATGGACAGCAGGATATAGCTTATTAACATCATACTATATCCACCCGTATTGAGTTGATTCCAGGATACGGTATAAAGTGTATGCACTACATAGAGCAACACTGCCACCGGAGTTACAATCCAAAAAACTAAACGGGAAGGGATGATGCCTCTTTTATAAAAATAATAATAAAAGCAGACCATTTCTGCCAGGAAGAACATATTGGCCACCTTTCCGGGATTCAGATGAAGCACTTCCTTCAGCAGCAAAATGGTGATGTCTGACATAAAAGCCAGCAGGGCGTATACCCACAGTATGGCCTTCCGGTGATGCATGCCGGTATAGACCGGCAGCAGCGGCGAAAGAATAGAGATGGTTAGCAATATTATTCCCATTGAATTACCTGTTTACGGATAGACATCGGACACGTTACAAACATATACGATATTGCCCGTTTTTTTTGCGTAAAACATGATGTCGGGCTGTGAGCTGTTATTGGCTTTGGAAAAGGCAAATGAATCAGCATCATGAATATTGAATATGCCTTTAAACAATTGAATGGAATACAGCACACAAATATATCCCGAAAGTACCGGAGGGCTTGCCGGTATGGGTATCAGCTCTATACTGATATCGCTATTCCCGGATGCGGGATTATCGCTTCCTTTCAGCAATACCGCATCTTCATTACAATCCGCATCACCAATGATCTTCTCAATATCATCGGCGCTTATGAATTTCGGCTGATCCGGAATAGAGGGGTAAAAAAAGGATACTACTGCCGCTTGAAGAGTGGTCTGGTTAATTGCATGTGCTTCAAGTACTTCTCTCTGATATTCAGAGTCGTCGCAATTCCAGGATATTGATGCTTCATTATTCACGTTACGGCTGGTTAACGGTTTAAAATAATATTGATATTAACAAATATACACGCTACTTAGGGCAAATTGCGGCTTTACAATCATGCATATACCATGTAAACTATTTAACTATTTTATTGTCAATTAAATATAAAATAGAAATGTTTGAAAAACCGTATTTATACGGATGAGAATACGTATAAATACTTATTTAGAATTGCGTAATATACGTATTTTAACTGCGTATTTCTACGGTGGGAAAAACCGTATTTCTACGCTTGTTTTAGTCATGGCTTCTGTTCTATTTTTGTGCTGTAAATTTTTTCACCAAAAATATATGCCTCATCATAATGATAAATTGATGTTTTAACCGAAAGCCCCTAGTCCCTATCGTGTGCATGAGCTGTTTCAAAATCGCTATCCTTTTTTATATAAGCCTTGGAAAGCATATCACGAACAGCCCTCACCAAACCAGAAACCGTATAATATCCATTGAAAAGATAACAGGCTTAAATTGTATCCGGCCTTTAGAGCGTTTTCCGAAGGCCGGTACAATCTTAAGTCATTTCCTTTCCCGGCCTCATACCTGATTTTCTCTACGGGAAGCCTTTCATTCCCTTGCCGGTTTATAATATTGCATATCTCATTTTTACACCTGATACCACATAAAAAATCCGCCTGATTTTAAATCAGACGGATTTTTATTGGAATCTGTTGTTTTATCCTGCTAAGAACGACTAATTACACGTAACGCTACTACTAAACACATCTCTGCTTACAGTTTTTGCCCGATTGATTACTGTTCCGGCTTTTTTGAATTTTTACTTAATACTATAAGCCGGCTGTTACTACAAATTCCATCTTGCTGGATGCTTCTATTTCCTGCGTGGTGGTATGAGCTGCCTTCAGCTCTACCCGGAAGTAAAAATTATTCCCGGTAAAATAATCTTTCAAATCAGTATCTTCATGAGAAAGCTCTGCATAAAAAGGATCGGAAATATTGGAAGTATGCGCTATTAATACCTCATTCGGGTTGTTATCGGAAGAAAGGTAGAGCGACATAGATTCTAAAGCGGTCAGGTTATCTTCCTCGTCTTGCTGGTCATCATCAATTTTAACGGAAACGCCTTTGATTTTCACAGCACGAATATTATCTATGCTTAAAGAAGAGTTCTGTTCATTTATTAAGCCGTTGATATCGGCTTCTGCTGTAAAGTTAATGGACAGAGTGTTTTCGGTATCTTCAATAACAGGAACAGTGAAATGCTCCTCCATACTTACCGGAACATCAATCTTTATCGAATCAATTAATTTCTTACACTGACTAAAGAACAGCGGTATTGCGGATAAGAGTAGCATGCCCAGGATACGCTTAGACATTGTGTTGGTTTTCATTGCAGGCGTTTTTTAAATTAAAGGAAAAAGAAGTATGGTAATTTTACTTAAAATTTGAACCCGAAACAAAAGCCGAAAGCACGGATGCCACCGAGCTTTCCTTTCATGGTCAGGCTGGCAGATTTGGCGGTAACTTCCGATTCTGTTTTAATCCAGGAAAGTTCAACGCTTTCCAATGATTCCCTTAATAATTCCTGCTCTTCAGTATTAAAATTCAGATTGTTAGCTTTCAGATTCAGTTGGGAAGAAAAAGAATAATAGGGTCCTAATATCCACCAGTCTAATGTAAAGCGATTACCTATTTTAAACTGTGACCCGATCAGCAGACCCACACCAAAATTCTTCAGGCTGCCCTTAAAGCCCACATTGGTCTTCACATCATTTGTATCCGTGAAGGAAAAAGGGGCGGACAAATTATATTGCTCATAGCGTAAAAAGGGCGCTACATAAAAGCCTCTGCCGGATTCTTTACTTAAATAATACCGGAATTCAGGTGTAATAACGAAGTTGCTGATACGGGCACCTGCAACAAAATCGGCAAAATCCTCGTCATCATCTCCGATAGCGTTAATGATGGCATTTTTAAAAGGTACGGAAGCAGACGGCCGCAGCTTGATGCCGAGCGCTACCGACATTTTATGCGGCAGCAAGCGCTCATACTGAAGCGAAAATGTAGTAAATGCTAATGAGGTGAGATTGATCTTGGCAATGTTTTTATAAAGCGGATCCCAGCTCCGCTCTTCCTGTAGAAACACCTGATCAACACTATCCGGATCAATCGTGTCTGTTGTGGCATCCATCTTCAGATAATTCTCCGAGGGAGTAGCTTGTTCTGTTTCCTCCTGGGCAAATGCCGGGATAGTACTTATAAAAAGTACTGTTGCAGATAATAAGAAAAGTATTCGTTTTTTCATTTTTAATGATTTATTATAAATAATATTAATAATAAAAAATAAGGGACAAAAGTATCGATTATTTTTTGGAAAAAAACACCCACTAAGCGGTATTTATTCAAACGATAATAGAGTGGAGAATGGAGAGTGGAAAGCGAGAAAGATGAATGCTTCGGTATGAGTACGACAATGCATAGCGTAACGCTTAAACGAATTGTGATCCTGAGCTTCGTCGAAGGGCGAAAAGGGAACAATCAGGATTAAAATAAGGAGTGTATAGCAATAAAAACTTCCTTAACTCTGGAGGATGATATAATGCTTTTCATGCCACCGGTGAAAATTCCGAAAACCTCCGATGTGCACAACAAAAAATAAATGATATTTTCGTTGAAATTCCGGAAGTGAATAACAAGATTTGAATCCGGAAATATCTTTAAATACCAGGCATGACATTAAAGAAATATATTCAAAAATACTGGACGATTCTGCTGAATGCAGGCTCCGGATTTGCAAACGACAAAGTGCCCAAATTAAGCGGCGCGTTAGCATACAGTACTTTGTTTTCCTTAGCGCCTATGATGCTTTTGATTGTGATCATCGGCGGCTCTGTATATGGCGTAGATGCGGCAGAGGGAAAGATATTTGAGGAGCTGAAAGATTTTGTAGGCGCAGATGTAGCCACACAGATCCAGGAACTGATACGGCGCATTCATTTTCAGCAAAACAGCTTTTTAACTACAATAATCAGTGTAGTGGCGCTCATTATAGGATCTACCGGCACTTTTGCGGAGATTCAGGATTCCCTCAATATGATCTGGGGCGTAAGACCCAAAGCTAAAAAAGGACTGATCAAACTGCTCATCAGCCGCCTGCTTTCTTTCTCCATGATTATCGGCTTAGGTTTTTTATTAGTGGTTTCCTTAGTGGCCAATACCTTATTGCTGACACTCAGCAGTCGTATCCTGCAACTTTTCCCCGAATTGCCTATTAATATTATAGACCTGATCAACAACGGATTTATTTTCTTAGTCATCAGCTTTCTTTTTGCAGTTATCTTTAAGATGTTGCCCGATGTAAAGATTCTATGGCGGCAGGTAGTGCCGGGGGCATTTTTGACTGCGGCATTATTTTTATTGGGAAAATTTTTTATCGGCCTGTATATCGGCAGCAATAATACCGCCTCGCTGTATGGCGCAGCCGGCGGCATAATCGTAATTTTAATGTGGATTTATTTCTCCGCCTTCATCCTGTATTTCGGTGCGGAATTTACACGGGCTTATATTGAGTATTCCGGGGTAAAAATCATTCCGACCTCTTATGCGGAATATAATGACCGGCGGTTGCTGGAGCATTATTTAAAAGAACAGCGCACTGAAGAACAGCAGCAGCACACATCCGGGCAGGATTAAATCATCTGCTCATAGCGCTGCATCCATTCTTCTGTTTTTGCTAAAAATACAGGATCCTGGATATTTTGAAAATAATCGCCTTCAGCCATAATCTGTTCTAATAAAACATCCTGGGCTTTTGAGCAGTGCAGGGCGTAGCTATACGGCGTATGGCTGAATGACACCATTTCATATACGGAATTGAAACGCCCCTTAAACCGGAGGCCTAAGTCTTTCTCAATTTTTTTACGCTCTAAAAATTTCGGATCGGCTACCTTGTCCCGCATTTCAATAAAATTCATTAAAGCCAGATCGGCTACGGCATCGCCATTAGGCTTCCTTTCCCGTTCCAATTCTTGCAGGATAAGTGTCCAGTTATCACCATGCTGATCCATCAATGCAGTCAGAACGGAGCAGTCTTCAAAGCCGGCATTAAGTCCCTGTCCGTAAAACGGCACGATAGCATGAGCGGCATCACCGATCAGGCAGCTTTTGTCCTGGTAATGCCAGGGCAAGATTTTTGTAGTGATCAGGGAGGAAACCGGGTTATGCTTAAAATCTTTCAGCAGGGTAGGCATCAGCGATACAGCATCAGGGAACTGATTTTGGAAAAAGCTCATGATCTCCTTGTCGGATTGTAACGAAGCAAAAGAGGGATCGCCTTCAAAAGGGAAAAACAGCGTGCAGGTGAAACTACCGTCCGTATTGGGCAGGGCAATCATCATAAAATTATGTCGCGGCCAGATATGCAGGGCATTTTTTTCCATCAGCCAGGAACCACCCGGTCCCGGTGGAATACACAGCTCCTTATATCCGTGTTCAATATAGGATTGGGAAAAATTAGTCCGATCCATAAAAGACATACTGGTGCGCAGTGCGGAAAAAGCGCCGTCTGCACCAAACAGCAGATCACAGTTTACGGTACGTTCCGAACCATCTTCCGCCTGAAGGTGAATGGTATTTTCCGGAATGTCCACACGGGTGCAGCGTTGATTAAAATGGATAGTTGCTCCCGATGCTTCCGCCAGATCCATGAGCTTTTGATTCAGCAATCCGCGGCTCACGGAATAGATAGCTTCCCCGTTTTTCCCATAGGCCTGAAATGCCGATTGTCCGTTTTCCTGATGCAAAAACCTTCCCGGCATCGGTATGGCAATGGATTCAATTTCCTGCCGGAGCCCTGCTAATTCCAACGCCCTCCATCCCCGATCGCTCATAGCCAGGTTAATGGAGCGGCCGGCTCCTACAGTCTCCAACCGCATATCCGGCCGGCGTTCGTAGAGTGTAACTTCATAGCCGCGTTTGCGTAACAGGACTGCTAATACGGAACCCACCAAACCGGCTCCCAGGATGCTAATGGAACGTTTCATTCATTTCATGTTTTGAGAGGGCTAAAGTACAAAAAAAGATAAGTAGGCGGGATGAAATAAATTTCTTTTTCTCGTGCTTCGTTCCAAAATTTTAATGTATCCGCAAAAGAAAGTAATGCTTTCTTTGTCCATTTTATTTGAAACATTTATCAATAATTTTTTCAGCTTCTTCATAAGAATAAAAAATCCCATTGTCAGCTTGTTTTATGCCTTCTTCAAGTTGCTGTTTTTGCCAGTCTGTCAGTTCTTTTTTAGAAATCTCAAATTTTATTTTCAATTCTTCCAACAAAGCTCGCAAGAGATTGATATGACTTTCGTTTTCTGTATGAATAGTAATTGTACGCATCGTTGCAAATTTTTTATAAACAGACATATTATTTACCGGAATAGTGTCCGGGTTCGGAATATACATCTACAGTATTATTGCTCCCATCATTTTAATTCGCTGACCGAATTGTTATTTTCGGAAAAATACCAAAAAATTCTGCTGATCAGGATGTTAGCGTAACATTCCCTCACTCGCGCAGGTTTGGCGCGTAGCCTTGTGCGATAGCTAAATGTATAAGCATAATTCAGACTTGATTGTATCAAGGCATTATTTTAGTTGAAGAGCTTACGATACAATCGAGCCAATTTTATATTGGCACAAGTTGGCTAATATACATTACCCACACGCCAAACTTGCGCCAGATAGTAATTCAACAATTTTTATTAAGGTAATTCCGCCGTTGGTGCATGAATTCTACATGTGTAGTAAAGACAAGCATTTAGCAAAAATTTTAACCGTGCAGTTCTAAAATAAAATTGCACGGCTAAACTCACTAAAAAAAACGGTTTATAAAAACAGGAAGCGGTTTATAAGGGATGGCGTAGCGCATCCCGATCAGCAGGGATGTGCAATTCGTAAAACCGGCAGGCTATACTTTGAGCTTATTAAAGGCTGCCCTGATCTTGTTTTTACATTGTTTCCAGTCAAATTCATGAAAGATATCGGGAGTTGGCGTGTCCTCGGCATCTTCAAAATAGGTAAGCGATTTCAGCATACTAAATTCAGAATGGTGCGTATATTTCGCCCTGTAAAAGCCAATCATTTGTTCCAAAGAAAATTCATGGAGCAAAAAGTATAAATCAATAAAGTCTTTTTTACTTCCTCTGCCTGCAATAGCATTAAGCTTCATCGCTGCAATATCCTGTTTGGAAGCAAGCGGGATATTTTCAAGAATAATTTTTTCCGAAATCCAGGGGTAGGTATAGTGTACAAAATCAGTTTTTATACCGTTGATTGTAGTGATAAGAATATTTTTGGAAGCATTGAGTATATTGACATCACCATACTTTCTTAATTTTTTTACATACACTCCTTCGTTAATGGATTGCTCCCCGAAAAAATCCAAATCTATAGAATTGCGGTGCCCTAATTGCAATGCCAGAGCAGTACCGCCTACCAAAACAAATTCAGTAAAAAACGGGTCGCTTGCGATTTGCTTTAAGAGTTCCAGACATTCTGCACTAACTGTCTGTGTTTGTAACATCTGAATTCGGTTTTGTCTATTTTGAAAATAGTGGACAGAAAAGAAAGGGTAACGGCATCAAGGCTTCTGATATTGAGGGAAATATTTTTGATTTCCTCTTTACCATACAGTTCCTTTATAAGATTCCAGTCTTTAAGCATGCCATATTCCAAAACCCTTTCAACCATAAATTTCTTATGCTTTTGCAGATCAAAACTCCTGAGATCCACATCCCAAAAAAGGTGTTTGGAAAAATCCTCAATGCTTATTGCTTTGTTCATAAATACAAAAATATAAAAAAGAATCGAACGGTTTTTTGGTTATTGTGGTTACAAATTTACAGGTATTCAGGCTTAATAATAGTGTGCTGTTGAGAAAACCAACCGATTCTGTTCCTGTTCTTTTCTTTATAACAACTTCAACGCCTTCTTCATACCCCGGTGCGGAATGCCGACTTCGTTAAACGCATCACCGTATGCAGTATAGCCTAATTTAAGATAAAAAGGAAGAACGGATTTGCGGGCATGCAACACCATGTCTGTAGCTTGTTGCGCTCTTGCAAAATCTTCGGCGAATTGTACTAACTGCCTACCAATACCCATGCCCTGCATGTGATGATCTACCGCAAGCTGCCGCATTTTCATCCGGCCTTCATCCCGGGCTTGCAGCAATACGCAACCGCTTACCCGATCCTGGCTTAAATACACTAAAATATGCTGCCGGTCTTCGCCGGCTGTATCTGCTGCCGAGAGTGTCAGTCCTAAAGGCAATCGTAAGATGCGGTGCCGCAAATCCAATACCTGTTGGTATAGCGGGCCTGATGTATGTATGATCCGCACCGGCATGTTTTCATTTTTCAAGAGTAAAAATTATTTTTTACTGTCGTCTTTCCGGCCGGAGGCTTCTAATTCTTCCATGCGTTTTTCCTTAGCATCTTTCAGAAACTGGGAAGCAAAAATAAATTCATTGAGCAGGTTATCCTTACTGTAAATAATGTCACGACTGGAACCTTCCCATTGTTTTTTACCCTGGTGCATATACACAATATGATCGCCGCTTTCCATTACGGTATTCATGTCATGGGTATTGATCACGGTAGTCATATTATACTCCCGCGTCAGGTCATGAATCAGCTTGTCAATAACGAGTGAGGTTTGCGGATCCAAACCGGAATTAGGCTCATCGCAAAACAGGTATTTGGGATTCAGCACTAACGCTCTGGCTAATGCTACTCTTTTTTTCATGCCACCGCTGATTTCAGCGGGGAATTTATTGTGGGCATCGGGCAGATTAACGCGGTTCAGCACTTCATTGACCCGCCTTACCTTTTGCCGGAAGGTATCATTGGTAAACATATCCAGCGGAAATTTTACATTTTCCAATACGGTCTTACTGTCGAACAGCGCCGAACCCTGGAACAGCATACCGATTTGCTGCCGGATATCCTTCATTGCTTTTTCATCCATTTGGGTAATATCCGTACCTTCATAAAGAATCCGCCCGGAATCGGGTTTAAACAGGCCGATCATACACTTCATCAATACCGTTTTGCCGCTTCCGCTGGAGCCGATAATCAGGTTGGTCTGACCGGGATTCATGGTAAAAGAAACGTCCTTCAACACTTCCTTCTCGCCGAAGCTTTTTTTCAGATGCTCAATTGTTATCATAAAATATCGTTTCGTACCGCTGAGGTGTACCAGGCAAATTTATATAGAATATCAACAAAGTTTTGGATGAGGGGTTGCGGCATTATTTTAATTTTTTTAAAAAAGCAGACCGTAAATAAGCTATTCGAAATCACTTTCGTTTACAGACTTTCTAAAATACCGATATAGCTGTCGTAGCGCACGATACTGATTTCATCCCGCTCCACAGCAGCCTTTACCGCGCATTCCGGCTCGTTAATATGAATGCAGTTGTTGAATTTACATTCCTGGATCCTGGTACGCATTTCAGGAAAATAATGCGATAATTCCTGTGGGCTGATATCTACAATGCCAAATTCTTTAACGCCGGGTGTATCAATAATACGACCACCGAAAGGCAGATCCATCATTTCTGCAAAGGTGGTGGTATGCTGCCCTTTGCCGCTCCAGTCGGATACCTCCTGCACCCGCAGGTTTTGTTCCGGAATACAACAATTAATCAGCGTACTTTTTCCTACTCCCGAATGCCCGCTGAAGAGCGTAGTTTTTCCCTGTAGCACCTGTTTCAGCTCTTCTATTCCTTCTCCCTGCACAGCGGAAAGGGTTAGTGTAGGATAGCCTGCCGATTCATAAATGTATTTTTTGAACTTCCACTCTTCAAGTGATTTTCCTTTTAGCTGATCCGATTTATTAAAAACGATTATAGCCGGAATATGGTAGGCCTCGGCGCTCAGCAAAAAGCGATCAATAAAACCAAATGAAGTACGTGGGTCTTTTATGGTAGCGATTAAAACAGCCTGATCAATATTGGCGGCTACAATATGCTTTTGGTACCTGTTATGCGGTGAGCTGCGCACCATATAATTTTCCCTGGCAGCTATTGTCGTAATGACACCATAATCTTCGTCTTTGCTTTCCGTATCTGCGATAAAACTTACGGTATCGCCCACGGCTATGGGATTAGTAGAAGAAATATCCGTATCCGTTTTAAATTTTCCCCTGATCCGGCAATGCCATTTTTTCCCCTCTTCATCCCGGACAATATAAAAACTGCCGGTGGACTTATAAACCCTTCCGTTTTTCGCTTCCATAAATTTTATGCTTTTTTCCGGCGGAGTACAAAGTGGGTTAATGTGATAAAGAGTGCCGTAACGGATAGAAAATAAATGATATCACGGCTGTCTAATACGCCGCGGCTGATGCTGTTGTAATGGTAATCCATTCCAATCCATCCTAAGTAATAATCGGCGCCGCCACGAAACGAAGGTATCCGGCTAAGTGCTTCAAAGCCGCTGTACAGCAGGAGGCAGGCCAGCAGCGCTATTAAAAAACTAACAATCTGGTTGTCGGTAAGTGCAGAGCAGCATATTCCTGTTGCCGTGAAGGCGGCGGCAAGGAAAAACAAGCCGATATAGGAACCGGCTATTCCGGCCAGATCCAGTGCATGGTCTTCCATAGCCAGCCAGTTGATGCTGAATAAATAAACCAGTGTGGGCAGCAATGCAATAAGCACTAAGCTGAGGGAGGCTAAGTATTTGGCCAAAATAATATCGGAATGGCGCAGCGGTTTGGTCATCAGCCATTCCATCGTGCCGGATTTGAATTCATCAGCGAAGGCACGCATGGTAAGTGCGGGGATTAAAAAAAGCAATAACCAGGGAGCAATAGCGAAGAATTGTTCCATGGTGGCATATCCGTAATCCGGCATATTGGTATCCGGCAGTACCCAAAGCAGCAGCCCTCCTGCTGTCAGGAACACTAAGAGTACCACATAGCCGATCAGGGAACTGAAAAAAGCGCTGAGTTCTTTTTTATATAAACTGAACATAAATCCGGTCGTTCTTCTTTTGAACAAAGCAAAGTAAATAAAAAAAGAGCATTCGCTGCTGCCAATGCTCAAAACAAAAGGATGTAGTATCACTTAAAACCGGTAGCTGAATCCGAGGGAAAACTGTCCCGTGGGGTTGATATCATCAGAAAAATCAGGATCGGTGTAATGATTCACATAGCGAATCCCGATACCGGCATCTATATGCATCGAGAATTCAGGAGTAAACTGGAAGTTCAGGTAGTTCATAATAATCAGGCCAAAGCGAAAATTTTCCCGCTCTAAGTACTGTGTATAAGAGGAAACGGGTGTCCATTCCTTGTCTTTGCCGTATCCGATCATCAGGCTGGGGCCTGTGGCAAAGGTCGCTTTCTTTTGCCCGGAAGGATAGATTTTCAACCCGGGATTTATGAAGAAATAAGGCACATAATGCATTTCCCCATTACTGCCATAGAGACCGGGAGCCCTGTTTTGCTTGAACATTACAGAAACGGGAATATTGATACCAAATCTCTTTGATTTTCCGATAAGGTACTCATATTCCAGGCCGAAGCCGGAAGCGCTAAGGTCTAAAATTTTGATCGGGGAAAAGCGGATGAAATTCCGTCCGTATGTGTTTGCTCTTTTTCTGTTGGTCGCTTTTTTATCCTCTTTATCCTCTTGCTCCATCTTTTCCCGGAGTACCTGGAGCTCTTTTTTCTTGGCTTTGTATTCGCGCTCATAGTCGGAACGTTCGGAATCCCGGTGATGCTGAGCCTGTGCAATGTTGAATCCAAAAGCAAGGATCAACAGGGAAAGCATGATTTTTTTGTGCATAAATAAATGTTGCTTTTTTTAAAATAGATGTTGAATAATTATTTGTTATACTTTCCGCTGCATAAAAAAGTGCAATGGAAATAGCTTATTTTGTGTTTGGATGGGCTTTGTTCCTCTCACTCGCGTCATTTCGCAGCGCAGCGGAGAAATCTCCTCAATAGAAAACCGGCGCTACCTTCAGGAGATTTCTCGTTCGTGCCTCACTCGAAATGACGAGCGTTTTGCACATTTTTATCCGGCACGCAGTATAAGTCAAAACAGCAATGATTTGATCATCTATCTTGTGTGGTTTTGAAATAACCTCGCAAAGGTTCGTTTGCTAAAGTACCTCAAACCAAATTGCTTTTTCATCATTCCAGTCGCCATTATAGTTAATCGTCAGCTCCTCTCCGGGCAATATGGTACGAACAGTTTGTATGGTAATGATCGTATTGTCGTAATCCATAAAATATTCACAATTGCTGTGATAACTGTGGTTGTATAGTGAAACATATCCCCAGGCCACGGCACATTGATTTTCTCCCCATTCAAAAATATAATTGTGCAGGCCGGTTTGATCTAATAATGCCCTGGCCCGTTCATCCATTATCAACACAGACGAAATTTCAATTATTTTTCTTGGGGGAATTTTTTTCCGGGTAAAAACGCCCCGGCCCTTATGTTCCGTTTGAGCTACAAATAAGCAGGGATCAATTTTTAAAAGCATACAATGGCTGAGTGTTTTGAACAATATACTGAACGGTTATTCGGGAATATGGTAAGTACAGGATAATTTTCACACCTGTTTCATGTACCGCTACCGGCGATAGTACAACAGGATACCCGATCGGTTCCTGTTTGTTTAAAGAGCAGGCTGATGAATAAAAGGAAGTATTTCTTCTATATAAACCCTGTTGTTGGAGAGACGCGGCACCTTATGTTGTCCGCCTAATTTTCCCTTGCTTTTCAGCCAGCGGTTAAAGCCGCCGGGTGGCATAACATGCACGACGGGCATACGCAGGGCAATACTCTTATGTCGTTTGGCTTCATAATCCGAATTGACAGATTGTAATGCGTTATCCAGCGCTTCCGTGAAGGCATTCATGTTCTCCGGCGCATGCTCAAATTCGACAATCCATTCATGAGCACCGTTTTCATTATTATTCATATAAACCGGCGCAGCAGTATAATCATTCACTACGGTACCCGTTGCTTTAGAGGCAAACGCAATAGCATAATCGCTGTTGTCAATAATAACTTCTTCGCCGAATGCATTGATAAAATGCTTCAACCTTCCTGAAACTTTGATCCGGTAAGGATCGGTGGAAACAAACTTTACGGTGTCGCCTACTACGTAGCGCCATAATCCGCCGGTAGTGCTCACCACCAATGCATAATTTTTATCTAACTCTATATCCCTTAGCTGTAGGGTTTCCGGATGTTCTTTTCCATATTCTTCTATCGGCATGAATTCATAGAAGATACCATGATTGAGAAAAAGGAGCATACCGTCAATAAGCAGTTTATCCTGTGCGGCAAAGAAACCTTCGGAGGCATTATAGGTTTCTAAATAATACATATCCTTATGCGGTATCAGATCTTCAAACTGCTTCCGGTATGGTGCAAAGCTGACACCGCCATGTATATACAGCTCCAGGTTAGGCCAGACCTTACGGAGATCATGCTCGCCCGAACGTTCTAAGATTTTTTTTATCAACACTAAAGTCCAGGTAGGCACGCCGGCCATATAGGTAATATTGGCATGCAGTACGCTGTTGATGATGGCTTCAATCTTTGCCTCCCATTCGTCCATCAAAGCAATGGGTAATTCGGGGGCGCGCATGACCTGACCCACAAAGGGCATGTTCTGCAGCATAACTGCCGATAAATCGCCAAAATAAGATTCCGCATTCAACTGGTTGATCTGGTGGCTGCCGCCAATAGTCAGGCATTTACCGTTAGTAATATTACTTTGCGGATACTGCCTGACATAGAGCGCCAACACATCTTTCCCCGATTTAAAATGATTATCATCCAAAGAAGATTTGCTGATGGGGATAAATTTGCTTTTAGTGCTGGTCGTACCGCTGCTTTTGGCAAACCAGGTAATCGGCTCCGGCCATAATACATTTTGCGCCCCTTCTAATATGCGATCAATATAAGGCTTCAGGGAATCATAATCATTGACAGGCACCTGGCTTTTGAATTCCTTTATCGTATTGATATGGGCAAAGTCGTATTGTTTACCATATTCCGTAAACTGTGCCAGACCAATCAGGTCGTTGAAAACACGTTGCTGGGTATCAATGGGATTCAATGCAAAGTTATCAATTGCGCTTTGACGCAACTGAATATAAGTTTTGATTGCAGGATGTAAAATACCCATGTTTGAAATTAATACATTGCGGGTGTCTGCTCTTCTTAAAAAATATTTGCTGTCCACACAGATACCGCCCTGATCATTTAGGGTTCAAAAATATTGAAAAATAATAAGGAATTATAGCAGGCGCCGGCCTAATCGTAAGGAATTATGATGAAAAAGGCCAATCTGCCGGTCATGATTATGTCAAATGATGATGTTAATCGAGGGTTGCTGCGCAGTCTGATAGCCGGATTTAGCGCTTAAATTCATAGCTTTGCAAAAAAAAACGGAGGATTTAACAGCGGCTTCATGAATAACCAGGTAAAACGATATAAGATACGGGACTGGACAGAACCTTACGGTCATTCCAGTTGGCAGATATTCAAGATCATGGCGGAATTTGTGGAAGGTTTTGACAAGCTGGCTAAAATCGGCCCCTGTATTACGATCTTCGGTTCTGCCAGAACCAAGCCGGGACATAAATATTATGAACTGGCTGTAGAAATTTCCCGTCGCCTGTCTGAGGAAGGCTTTGGCATTATCAGCGGAGGTGGCCCGGGTATCATGGAGGCGGCCAATAAAGGCGCTAATCTTGCCGGAGGATTTTCAGTAGGATTAAATATAGGCCTGCCTTTTGAACAGCATTCCAATCCTTTCATTGATCCCGATAAAAATATTGAATTCGATTATTTCTTTGTAAGAAAAGTCATGTTTACCAAATATGCCCAGGGCTTTATCATGATGCCGGGCGGATGGGGTACAATGGACGAGTTTTTTGAAGTAGCTACACTAATCCAAACCAGGAAGCTTACGCAAACCCCGCTGGTCTGCATCGGCTCAGATTACTGGAAAGGGCTTTTTCACTGGATGAAAACCGTGATGCTTGAAAGAGAAAGCAATCTCAGCCCCGGCGATTTGGAAATGATCAGGATCTTTGATACGGCGGATGAAGTGGTCAACTTTATCAATGAGTTTTATACCCATCATAAGTTACAACCAAACTTCTAAATTTTTATTTATGGACTTCAATCATATCACTGCCGATCCGATTAATAATTATGCCGAGCTTTATACTACGCCTGAGCAGGAAGCGCTGGCTTCCCTGAACCGGGAAACACATGCCGGCGTAAGAGGCGCTCAAATGCTTTCCGGGCACCTACAGGGTATGCTGCTGCAGTTGATCAGCCAGATGATTCGTCCTAAACTTATTTTGGAATTAGGTACTTATACCGGCTACTCTGCAATATGCTTAGCAAAAGGCTTAGCACCGGAGGGTATATTGCATACCGTAGATATTGATGATAGTTTGCAGGAAATGCGGGACCGTTACTGGACGGAAACCGGGTTAAAACATTGTATCCGGCAGCATACCGGCCCGGCTGATCAGGTTATTGATAATATAAGCGGTACCTTTGACCTCGTTTTTATAGATGCGGATAAGAAAAATTATGAGCGGTATTTTGATTTGGTTATAGACCGGATGATATCCGGAGGAATTATTCTGGCCGATAATGTGCTCTTTCATTCGGAAGTGATTCGACCTCCCGAACAACAAAGCAATAACGCCCGGGCTATGCATGCATTCAACCGGAAAATTGCAGCGGACAACCGGGTGGAGCAGGTGATTCTTCCGGTACGGGATGGAATTTCACTCATCAGGAAACGATAAAAAGAAACGATACGGAAACCGCTTATGATATGATCTCAAATAAAATTACCCGATGAAAAAAATACTACTTCTTCTGACCCTTGTTTATACTGCTGTACAGGCAGTGGGGCAGTCCTATGATGCACAGGTTGCGTCCTATATTGACCAGTTTAAGGACGTGGCAGTTGCCGAACAGTTGCGTTGTGGTATTCCGGCCTCCATTACCCTGGCGCAGGGCATCCTGGAATCCGCTGCCGGAACCAGCGAATTGTGTGTAAACGCACAAAATCATTTCGGCATTAAATGTAAAAGTAACTGGAGAGGGATGACCTATGCTTATACGGATGATGCTAAAGACGAATGCTTCCGCAAGTATAAAGATGCGTTCACTTCTTATAAGGATCATTCCGATTTTCTGAAAAACAGCAAGCGCTACGCCTCCCTCTTCGAATATGCTGTGGAAGATTATCAATCCTGGGCAAAGGGACTGAAGCGATGCGGCTATGCTTCCAATCCGCTGTATGCAGTTAAGCTGATTCAAATCGTAGAAAAATACAATCTGCAGCAATACACCCGGCTTGCCCTCAACCATCCCTTGCCGGCGGGCTATCAGCAAAATATGCTGGCCGATGCGGAACAGCCTGCGGCAGGAGAATATATTCCCGATGAACGGTCGGCAGCGTATAATTCTTACGATGCTTCCGCTACCTCCTCTTCCGGAAAATCGGATCAGACAGCTTATTACACCACCACCACATATAACGGACTTAAAGGCTTTTATGCACCTAAAGGCGATTTGCTGCTGGAATATGCGATAAAGCACCGTATCCGTTACTCCCGCTTGCTGGAGATGAACGATTTGTTCGATCAGCCTCTTGAAGCGGATATGTTTATTTATTTAGAAAAAAAGAGAAAGACAGGGCCGGAAGAAACTTATATCGTGCTGCCCGGAGAAAACCTCCTGATCATTGCCCAGTCAACGGGCATGCAGTTAGAAAGCCTCCGGAACCTGAATCATATTACTCCGGGACTGGAACCGGAACCCGGCAGTATTTTATACCTTCAGTATCCGGCTCCGGATCAACCCGATACCTATATGGCTGGTGCACACGATATCAAAAAACCGGCATTACCGGCCAGTGCTGCGGCTTCCTCCGATTATATCCCGACCCGGCAACTTAACGAAGAAACACCGAAATCGCTTTATGAAACGGAAGCAGCACCTGATCCGGAAGAGCCTGTAAAATACAATATTGCTAATGAAAAATCAGTAGAGGAAGCATCAGGATCAGATGCTTACGCTCCTGCTTCATCTCCGGTGAGCGAACTGGATCAACTGAAAGCCCGCTTTGATAGATCCGTTTATGCTGCACCGGAAGAAGAAACAATTGACGATGATGATACATACAATACCGCTTCAGACGAAGTGGTAGAGGATGCAGAGGCAGCATTACGAGAACACATGCAAGCGGTGAGGAGCGGTGAAAATAGGGGCTATACCCCTAAGTCCAATGAGGATAAGCAGGTAAAAGTGAATAACCGTCAAACACCACAAGCTAAAACAGCCACATCCGCTGCTGCTAAAAAACCTGTTGCTACAGCGAAAAAGCCTACAGCGAAAAAGTCTGCAACAACACATAAAAAAACGTCAACCGCTAAAAAGCCCGCATCGAAGCCGGTAGCAAAGAAGAGATAGCAGCAATGGAACAAAAAAAGACTTTAGTGATCGGCGCCTCTGAAAACCCGGAGCGTTATAGCAATAAGGCTATCCGGAGCCTTCGTATGCACGGCCATCCTGTGGTTGCCATCGGGCTGCGGGAAGGACAGGTGGCTGATGTGCATTTCGGTAAAGAGCAAACTGCATTTGAAGATATAGATACGGTTACGCTTTATCTTAATCCCCAAAGACAGGTAGCTTATTACGATTATATACTTTCGTTGAAACCCAAACGGATCATCTTCAATCCCGGAACAGAAAATGCCGGACTGGAGCAGCTTGCAGCACAACAGGGCGTTGTAACCATGCAGGCCTGCACATTAGTATTGCTAAGTACGGGACAATATTAAATACGCTTATTAATCATCAATTAAAATACATAGTAATGAAAAAACAAATCTTGATTCTGGCTTGTGTAGCCTTCGGTTTTGCAGCCTGTAACGGCGGCGGTTCTTCGGACAGCGATTCCGCTGCCACTACGGAAACCGCTCCCGCAACGGAAGAAAATTCCGGCTCGGAATTCGTTACCATTAACGGAGACACCACACAGGTACACATGACCGGCAATGACGAGATGAAATTTAACCTGAAAAGCATCACTGTGAAAGAAGGTCGGACTATCAAACTGATCATGAGCAATGAAGGCTCCCAGCCGATAGAAACGATGGGGCACAACTTCATCCTGCTGAAACCCGGCACGGATATTATGGATTATGCCAACAAGGCAGCTACCGCAAAAGCAGAAGATTATATGCCTGCGGCAGAGCAAGGCAGCGTTCTGGCACATACCAAATTGCTGGGACCCGGCGAATCCGATACCATTATCTTTGCAGCACCGGCAGCAGGAGAATATGAATACCTGTGCAGCTTCCCCGGACACGTGGCCGTAATGCGGGGTATATTGATCGTGGAAAAATAATTTTTTCAGGTTATCGGAAAAAGAGCCGGGCAACATATTCCCGGCTCTTTTTGATTTTTTATTCAGATGACGGAAACTTTTGAAAAATTACTGCGGGACATTCGGTATTACTGCGATTACCAGGAGCGCTGCCACCAGGAAGTGCGGTATAAGCTGATAGACTTAGGGGCAAGGGGCGATGAGCTGGAACTGCTGCTCAGCATGATGATCTCGGAAGGACTGCTGAATGAAGAACGGTATGCAGGCGCTTATGCAAGAGGAAAGTTTCGGGCGCACCGCTGGGGGCGAATTAAAATCACCCGGCAACTGCATCAAAAAAATGTTTCCGAATATTGCATCAGGAAAGGATTGCTCGAAATTGATGCGAAAGAATACGAACATACGATAGCGGAGTTAGTAACACAAAAGTATGAAGCGCTTAAAAAAGAAAAACAACCGGTAATACGCAGGCAGAAAACAATCCGCTATCTGCTGCAAAAAGGTTTTGAATATGATATCATCCTTAGCATCATGAACCGGCTTGCTCTGCCCTGATCAAAAAAGGCAACACCGCGAAGTAAACCAAAGCTAAAAATTTTTTAATTCAATATGGTACAGCAAATATCAGAAGGAGTCAGCATTACGGTAGAGACCTTTTACCAGGAAGCCCAAAGCAATCCGCTACGCTGCGATTATCTGTTTGCCTATAGAATTACCATTGAAAATCTTTCTTCCCTTACGCTACAATTGCTGAGCCGGCACTGGTTCATTGTGGACAGCAGCGGTCTGAACCGCGAGGTGCAGGGCGATGGCGTAGTAGGTCAGCAGCCGGTGCTGGAGCCGGGCGAATCTTACCAGTATGTTTCGGCAGTTAATCTCAACAGTGATATCGGGAAGATGTACGGACAATATACCATGATGAATATTTCCCAACAAAAAACCTTCCGGGTAGCCATCCCCGAATTTCAGCTTATCGCGCCTTTTAAATTTAATTGAGCAGGGTTTCTTATTTTTGAATGCTTATTTACGATTTTCGCTCATCCCACAAATCTAATATTAATGACAGAAGTTCGCCCCGGAGGCTTTCAGATTTTACCGCCCGTTATTAAAAATTTGCTCATCATTAATGTGTTGGTTTTTGCAGCAAAAATTGTGTTGTATAAAGCTAATATTATTAACCTTGATTATTATTTCGCATTGTTTCATTGGAATTCTCCACTATTTAAAATATGGCAACCTATTACCCACATATTTATGCATGGGAGCTTCACGCATTTGCTTTTTAATATGTTTGCCCTCTGGATGTTTGGCAGCGTAATTGAAAATACCTTAGGGTCAAAACGTTTTTTGATTTTTTATTTCATTTGCGGACTGGGTGCAGCTCTTTGTCATTTATTGGTGTTCAACTTTGAAAATGCTTCGAACATTGCGTGGTTTACACAGTTGCCTAAAGACGAACAAATACAAGCAATAATACAAGCCATAGATACTAATAAGGGCGACCCGCGTATATTACCCATGATAATTCCAATGGTGGGCGCATCGGGGGCTATTTTTGGATTGTTGTTTGCTTTTGGATATTTGTTTCCAAACACTTTGATTTATTTTTATTTCCTTATACCCATTAGAGCGAAATACTTTGTAGCCTTATATGCATTACTGGAACTAGGGTTAGGCATCGGAAATAATCCCGGTGATAATGTGGCGCATTTTGCCCATCTCGGTGGTATGCTCTTTGCCTTTATCCTGTTCCGGATATGGCGCATCCGCAGCAATAAATACGCCTGATTCGTTATATGCGATATCTTATCAAAGACAGGAGCAGCTTTTCTTGTACCGTGGCAGGTGTCCTCACCCGCCACCAATAGCGACAAAGTGTGTCTTAAAAAGGGTGGCATGATTATGTCGCCCTTGTCATTTTCCTGCTTATCTTGCGGCTCGCATGAAAGCTATTTCCCGCACGGAATCATTTTTCAGAGAACAACTGCTGTACTGGCATCTTCATATCAATACCCGCAGCCTGCCCTGGAAGGAAGAAACCGATCCGTATAAGATCTGGCTGTCGGAGATCATCCTGCAGCAAACCCGTGCAGAGCAGGGCCTGCCTTACTACCAACGCTTTATCCGGCAATACCCTGATGTGTCCCGCTTAGCGCTGGCACCACAGGAAGAAGTGTTTCGCCTGTGGCAGGGTTTGGGCTATTATTCCCGCTGTAAGAATCTGCTCCGCAGTGCGCAGTTGATTCATTCGGATTACGATGGTAAATTTCCGGATACTTATGAAGAACTGCTGCGCCTGCCCGGAGTAGGCGCTTATACTGCCGCCGCCATCGCTTCCTTTGCCTTCGGTTTGCCCCACGCCGTGGTGGACGGCAATGTATATCGGGTATTGGCCCGCTTTTTCGGTATTGATCTTCCGGTAGATACAACTGATGGAAAAAAGCATTTTGCGGCATTGGCTGCCCGGTTGCTCGACCTGCAGGATCCCGCAGCGTACAATCAGGCTCTTATGGATTTTGGCGCCGTAGTGTGCAAACCCAAACTACCCTTGTGCGAAAGTTGTCCTTTATCCGGTCATTGCGTTGCCTTTAAAAAAGAAATGATATCCCTGCTGCCGGTAAAATCAAAACGCCTGACCGTGAAAAACCGGCAGTTTCATTATCTCGTACTCCGGCACGGCAGGCAATGGTATATCCAGGAAAGGCAGGATAAAGATATCTGGCAGCATTTATTCGAGTTTTACCTGATCGAAACGGAAGATGATGTACGGGAAAGCCTCCCCTGGAAAAGCCTCCTGCCGGCAGCACTTCATCAGCCGGAACGGGTATTTGAGCATCAACAAAGGCTGACACACCAACTTATTCATAGTACTTTTTACAGCCTGAAACTGCGGTACAAACCTGCATTGCTGAACAATTCCGGGATTTGGGTAGATCAGGACGAAATAAAAAATTTTGCATTTCCTCAAACAATAATTTCGTTTTTTACTCAAAATAATTATTTTTAGATTCGATTTGTGGATGAGCAGGTATAAATATCAGGATATTCAGCCGGATTTTGAACAGTATTTTTTTTCTTATTCCAGGCAAAAAGCCCGCGGGCGGTATGTCGTTTCAGGTTTTTGCCCAATAGAATCAAGAGCAAAAAATCAAATGAGGTCTTTGTTTTGATACGCTTAGTCGGTTCATTCACGAAAAAAAGGAATATATATGAGAGGTGTAAACAAAGTGATCTTAATCGGCAATCTGGGACGGGATCCCGACCTGCAGTACATTGAAGGCAATATTCCCGTAGCTAAATTTCCCTTAGCAACGACCGAGATGCGCAAGGACAAAAACGGGAATGTGATTTCCGAAACGGAATGGCATACCTTAGTGTTATGGCGCGGGCTGGCGGAATTAGCCGGCAAATACCTGCACAAAGGCAGTTTGGTGTATGTTGAAGGGCGCTTGCGTACCCGGAACTGGGAAGATAAAGACAAAAACCGTCGCTTTCAGACGGAGGTTATCGGGGAAAGCCTGATCATGCTCGACAAGCGTAAAGACAGCGAACATCATCACCAGGAAAATTCCGGAAGCTCAACTTCTAACCTGGATAATATCAGCTTTGATCTCGACAATTTCAATGATAACCTGCCTTTTTAAGGTTCGGAGGAAAACAATGACAGTGCCATTTTAGGTCTGCTTTGTAAAATATCTTATAAGGTTGGTTGGCAGTGTTTTATTGTTTTTAATTTTGACTTTACAATAGTTCGTTTATATTTGTGATTCCAAAGATTTTCAGACGGAAAGGCGAAAAGGATTTTGTTTATTCCGGTGTAATGCTAAGGTAGATTAATGAATACCATTTTACATACCCTGTTAGCGCAAAGCGAAACTTATACAGAAATAATGCCGGTAACTCATGTTACGGCATTTGTTGTATTGATCCTGTTGTTGCTGTTTCTCGGCGGGCTGGCTGCCGGCGCCGAAGTGGCGTTTTTTACCCTGAATGCAAAAGACATTAATTACCTGAGAACAAAGGAGCAGCCCGGCTCCCGCCAGGTTGTGGATCTTTTGGAAAAACCCGATACCCTGCTGGCCGTGTTGCGGGCTGCAAAATACGGTGTGGTCATTGCATTGGTAATTGCTGCCAATTATATGGCACATCTGTTGCTGCCCGTTCAGGAGCTGGGCATCTGGTATTACCTGCTGCTGTTAGTGTGTATTGTTTTTATACTGCTGTTATTTGTGGAAATATTACCCAAAGTATATTCCCGGCAAAACAATCTCCGCCTGGCATTATTTTCCGCACCGGTAGTACAGGTGTTTTATGCCTTGTTTAAACCTTTTTCCGGGCTGCTTTCCGATTCGCAGGAATACCGCGACCTGAAGGAAGCGCGCCGGCAGTTGGCAGAAATGGACGGTGCCGAGCTACAGGGCGCCATTGAAGCCAGTATCGGGCATTCCGCCAGCAAGGAAGAAGTGGATATCTTTAAAGGTATTATGCGCTTCGGCGATATTACCGTTAAACAAATTATGCAGTCCCGCTTAGAGATCAGCGCCATTCGTGAAAACTGGTCTTTGCTTAAAGTGCGGGAAAAAATGTTAGCTGCCGGGTATTCGCGCATGCCTGTTTACCGCGACCATATAGATAATATCGTAGGCATGGTTTATACCAAAGATTTTCTGCCCTATACCGATATGGACGAATTAGACTGGCATACCCTGATGCGCCCTGCTTTTTTTGTACATGAGCATAAAATGATTGAGGATCTTTTCAGGGAATTCCAGGAACGCCGTCAGCATTTTGCCGTTGTAGTGGACGAATTCGGCGGCACATCCGGCATTGTAACATTAGAAGATGTTATGGAAGAGATCATGGGTGATATACGTGATGAGTTTGATGAAGAAGATCATCATTATAAAAAGGTGGATGATCGTAACTTTATTTTTGAAGGAAAAATGCTGATCAACGATATGTGCCGTATTATCAGCATTCCTTACAGTACCTTTGATGAAGTAAAAGGACAAAGCGATTCCGTAGCCGGGCTTATTCTGGAGATTGCAGGTAAATTTCCTACCGTTAATGAACGGATCAATTACCGCAATATTGACTTTATCATTCTTTCCATTGACAAGCTGCGGATCGGTAAAGTGAAGGTAGAAATTGAGTAAATGCACCGTTGCAGTCTGCTGGCGCAGTGGTTAAAACAAATTCTTATGCTGATAGTTCAACAAATATTATTTCTGCTGCTTGTAGCCGTATCGGTATTTATTTTTGCCAGAAAGGTGCGCATGATCCGGCGCAATATTAACCTCGGAAAAGAGGAAACCATCAACGACAACCCCGCACAACGCTGGAAAAATGTATTGTTGCTGGCATTTGGCCAGAAAAAAATGTTTAAGCGCCCATTACCTGCCATCCTGCATTTTTTTGTGTATGCCGGCTTTATCATTATCAATATTGAAATCTTAGAAATTATACTCGACGGGCTGTTGGGGCATCATCGCCTATTTGCTCCCTGGATCGGCGGACTTTATACTTTCCTGATCAACTGCTTTGAAGTGCTGGCACTTTTAGTGCTGGTTTCCTGTGCTGTTTTTTTAATAAGAAGAAATATTTTAAAGATAAAAAGACTGACTCAAAAGGAGCTGGACGGCTGGCCCAAAAGTGATGCCAACCTGATTCTCATTACGGAAATCGTGCTCATGTCTTTATTCCTGACCATGAATGCCGCCGATTATAATTTGCAGTTAATGGGTGCGGAACATTATACATCAGCCGGCTCCTTTATCATTTCCGGTTGGATGGCACCCTGGTTTTCCGGCATGCAGGAAGCCTCACTGATAGCTTTGGAAAGAGGCTGCTGGTGGTTGCATATTATCGGGATTTTTGCCTTTATGAATTACCTGCCTTATTCCAAACATCTGCATATCCTGCTGGCTTTCCCCAATGCCTATTATGCCGCATTGCAACCCGCCGGAACCATGCGCAATATGGAGGATATTCAAAAAGAAGTATTGTATATGATGGAGCCGGATAAGGCGCCCCAGGATGTACAGCCGGAAGAAAACCCGAAGTTCGGCGCCCGCGATGTTGCCGACCTGAGCTGGAAAAGCCTGCTGGACGCTTATGCCTGTACCGAATGCGGACGCTGTACGGCAAACTGTCCGGCCAATATCACCGGAAAAAAATTATCGCCCCGGCGTATTATGATGGCTACCCGAGACCGTATGGAGGATGTAGGTAAAAACATAGATGCCCACAACGGCGCTTTTGAAGATGACGGAAAAACCTTGTTGCATGACTATATTACCGTAGAGGAGCTGCGTGCCTGCACCACCTGCAATGCCTGCGTGGAAGCCTGCCCGGTAAGCATCAACCCCTTATCCATCATTACGGAACTGCGCCGCAACCTGATCATGGAAGAAAGCAGCGCACCGCAGGAATGGAATATGATGTTCAGCAATATCGAAAATAATATGGCACCCTGGAAATTCAGCCCTGATGACCGCGATGCCTGGGTGGCAGAAATGGATTAGCTGCTGCATTATTACAACATTTTGCTAAAACCGGTTTTTCCCCAAAATTATGCTGTGTTGGATGTTACACTGCATATCCGGACACCAGAAAGAGCAGATACTCCATACCGGTAGAAAACGGCAGCATAACTATTGCCGGCTGTGAAACAGCGCAAGATCATTACTGCATGAAACTTTTGTATTTTTACGCCCGGCAGGCAACTTGCTGTTGTGTGTTAATCGTTATTTTCGGATGAAAAAATTATTATTGATACTGTTGTTTCCCTTGCAGGCGTTAGCACAGAATTATCCGGCAATTCATTCGGATCGGCCGCGCATCTTTGCGGACAGCAGCCGTATCGCCTGGCTACAGGCACATATCAATGTAGCCGGTGAATGTAAAGATACTTATGATGGGTTCCTGGATAATTATAACAACAACTGGATAAACGACCCTCAGTTATATTTGCTGGGCAGTGATTCCACGCAATGGACCTGGGACTGGTCTTCGCAATGGGCAAAAGATGAAGCTATTTTTACCGTTGTGCTTTACAGGCTCACACAGGACACGCTTGCATTAAAGCGTTGCCGCTTTATAGCCCGGCAGTTTAATGAAACAGTGGCCGCTACTGATTTTGCATCTATCGAATTTTATGCCAGAGAAACCTTATTGCGCGACCTTAGCAATGTCGGGAGTATATTGCTGGATTGGTGCTACGATGATATGGTGCTCCAGTTGCGCAGTGAAGTGGTTCAAAGTCTTTATACGGTGAACAGTAACCTGATGGGTTATTATATTTATAACGGAACGGGCGACAGCTATAACGGCGGGCATAATGCTTACAACTGCGACCTGGCAAACCGCAACACGCTTGCATTGCATCAGGCGGAAGGGTTAACATCCGCACAGCAGGACACTGTTCAACAGTGGTATCAGGTGGTATATGACAAATGGATAAACGGCCTGCTGCCGGTATTTGCCTACTACCGTGATGATGACGGCGGCTGGAACTGGGGCGGCGCTTATGCTTACTGGGCATTGCCCGACCAGTACGAATTTTTTGACAATATGCTGATAGGTACCGGCACTGACTTTTACCAGTCGCAAAGCTGGGTGCAGAACAGCATCAATCAGTACTGGTACATGGTAACACCGGATGACAAGGTGCTGCACCTTGGAGACGGTGAAACTGCCGTTTCTGCCGACAGAGTTATATACAGGCATGCTGCGGTTTATAACGATCCACGCAGTATTTGGCTGGCACAAAAATACAGCCAGGCACCATATATGACCTGGACTTTACCGCTTTTTTACAAGCTCGTTTTTAAAAACTTTGAAGCACCCGTGATTGCCCTTCCCGAAATGCCTAAACAGTGGCGAAGTGATAAAGTAGGCCTGAGCGTGAGCAGAAGCGGTTGGGACAGTACGGCAGCAATGGTCACGTTCTTTTGTTCGCCAGCCAAACGCAACGGGCACGAGCATAGAGATAATAATTCCTTTACGCTTTTTAAGCATAAGCCCCTGCTCATAGATGCCGGCAATTATGACGCATACAATTCCGTGCATTATCAAAATTATTACACACGTACCATAGCGCACAACAGCATTTGCGTGCATGACGCTTCGGAAACATTTACGGATATGGGAAACGATGTCAGTAATGACGGCGGTCAAATGGAATCCGGCGTGCTGCAGGGGCTGAATGATATTTTCCTTACCGAACATCAGCGGGGAGCATGGAAGCGCTATGTTGCCAGCGATACTTTTACCTATAACGTGGCTGATGCCACACTTTCCTATAACCCGGACAAGCTTGATTTTTTCCGAAGACGATTTTTATTTGTACCACCCGGAAAAATTATTGTATTAGACCATATTCATATTACGAACTCATCACTTTCGCCTGATGATATTAAATGGGTGGCGCATTTTGTGCATAAGCCGGACATTACAGGCAATATCATTAATACGCAGGTGCCTGGTCATATCGAAACGTATAACGGTACTGATATAAAAGCCGCTAACGGCGCCGGTATTGCTGTAGTCAGAACATTATTGCCGCAAAATACCACGACTACTTTAATTGGCGGTACCGGATATGAATATTGGGTAAACGGGCAGAACTTCGAACCTCTTACAGCGCCCGATACCAATCTGAACGTGCCCGGAAGCTGGCGTGTGGAGATCAGCCCGGCAACTTTGCCGGCAAACGATACCGTAGTGTATGCACATACTATTTTTATTGGCGACCAACCCGATGCCGTAGAGTCCACGTCAGGCGTATTGCAAAACCCGGAGTCCATAGCCGTTGAGTGGAATGACAGCCTGTTTATATTTTCCGCTTCGGGAGCCATAGCCCAAAGTGAGCATACGGTGGACAATGTGCCGGGCGGTAGAAGCATTCAACTGTTCGCCTTCGATCTGGATGCGGGAAATTATTGCATTTTGCTGGATGGTACTGAGCAGCAGCAGGCGGCCGTGGACAACGACGGATATTTACAGGCTGCGCTCAGTTTAACCCCGGGCGCTCATACGCTCAGGATTGTTGCATGCGAACCTTCATCAGTGCATGAAGCAGGCAATGATGCTCTTGTACTGAATATATATCCGAATCCTGCAAAAAGTTATGCTTACATTTATCTTCCTCATGAGCGATATTCAGGAAAGAATAATTACGACCTTTGCCTGTATGACATAGGCGGGAAAAAGTTTACACCCGAATTTACATCTGGCGGTGATCATATAATAAGGGTAAATTTGAAAGGTATTCCGTCAGGATTTTATTTTGTAACGGTAAGTAATGACAAAATGCGTTATACCGGAAAATTATCAGTAAAGCAATAAAGAAAAATGCAACATCAATTCCTGTTTTCAAAAAGTATCCGCAGTAAAATCATTCCGTTGTATCAATCATTGACTATTGAGCAGCTGAATAAAATCCCCGATGGCTTTCGGAATAACTTAGCCTGGCATCTGGGGCATATTGCGGTAACAACGGAAATACTGTGCTATATAAAAACAGGCGTGCAGCCGGGAAAAGCGATTCCGTATATGGATCAATACAAAAACGGAAGCGTGCCGGAAAAATTTATAGAGCAGTCGGAAATTGATTATTTTCTGAACAGGCTGTTGCCTTCTTTGGAAGCTGTTGAAGCAGATTATCAAAAAGGTGTTTTTAAGGAAGTGCAGCCTTATGCGACTATGACCTTTGGTGTGGAAATGAAGGATATTGAAACCTATTTCGCCTGCTGTGAACATCATGATATATTGCATTACGGGAATATGCAGGCGATGAAAAAATTAATTTAATTTTGGACAGTAAAAATAAACCCAGATGAAACGAAATGTGCATACAATCAGAGAAGAACTTTGTGCCTATATCCAATCTGCTGACGGGCGTAAGGTTACTGCCCTGTATGATTTGCCGGAGGAACAAATTGCACCCCGACATACCTGGTGGCAAGATGCAAATGTGGTAAACGGGTTAGAAGAACGTTACAAAAAAATGGAAGAAGGTATTGATAAAGGTGTATCGTCCAAAACATTGTTAAACAATTTTGCCACGAAAAAAGCTAAAATGTATGCCGGCAAGTAACCCTCATGAAAAATAAAATACAGAACATATTATGCAGGTAAAAACGATGGCCGAATTTATGGCCGAAGGCTTAGAGCCTGAGATTTTATTTTGGGTGGGATGTGCCGGCAGCTTCGATCAGCGGGCGCAGCGTATTACCAAAGCCTTTGTGCAGATATTGAATAAGGTCGGTATTTCTTTTGCTATATTGGGAAAAGAAGAGATGTGCAACGGCGACCCTGCCCGGCGTGCAGGTAATGAATTTCTGTTTCAGATGATGGCCTATAATAACATCCAGGTGCTGAACGGATACGGGATTAAAAAGATCGTAACCACCTGTCCGCACTGCTTTAACATCTTCCGGAACGAATACCCCGCATTGGGCGGTCATTATGAAGTGATCCATCATGCTACATTCCTCAATCAGCTCATCAGCGAGGGTAAGATTGTTATAAAAGAAGGCGGTGCATTTAAAGGTAAAAAAATCACCTACCACGACAGTTGTTACTTAGGTCGGGCCAACGGCGTGTATGAAGCGCCGCGGGCCGTATTGGAAGCTTTGGATGTGGAATTAGTAGAGATGAAACGCTGCAAGAGCAATGGGCTGTGCTGTGGCGCCGGTGGTGCGCAGATGTTTAAAGAAGATGAGCCCGGCGATAAGCGCATCAACTGGGAGCGTGCCGAAGAAGCTTTGGATACGGGCGCAAAGACCATAGCGGCTAATTGTCCTTTTTGCATTACCATGCTGTATGACGGCGTAAAAAGTAAAGACAAGGAAGAAGAAGTGCAGGTGCTGGATATTGCAGAAATGGTAGCCAGATCGCTGTAGGCCGGATGTGGGATTTTTTAAGGATAAGATCTTTTTCTAATGCTCCTATAGCGGTTTATCTCGTCCTGCGAATCTGTTTTTACCCTCTAAGAAACCAATTGCTTTTTCAATGTTTTTGTGAATGCTTTCTTCGGATTTCAAAAATGAAATGTATCGAATAATTTCCTTCTGTTTTGATGGCGAAAGTTTGTCAAAAATACTTTTGGCCTTTTTGTTTTTTGCCAAAGCCGCAATTAGTTTCGGATGAGGTGTCAAAGTCCTGTCATTGGTGTCAAGGTCAATTGTAATTTCAATTTCTTCTCCAATTCTTATGGGAGAATTTTTAAGCATTGAAGTATTGATATAAAGTCTCCATTCCCCTTTATACTTAACCAATGTCTGAGTATAAGCGTTCTTATTCACTGTACCGCAAACAGGAATGTGTCCTTTGTCTTTTCCTGCCTGCATCAATATTTTTGTCAAAATTGCTACAGGTACAAAAACAAACGGATTAATGCCTATGATGTCTATTTTAGCTTTGAATTTATACATCTTATAATTGCATTGCCTATTTCGAATGCCGAAGATTTATATTCAAAAGCAACTATAAGTTGCTGCTATGCTTGGGAGACCATATTATTTTTGTCCCATGCTGATGACTCCCGTAGCATTGCTTCGTGGGTGATATAATGGCCGGCTTCAACTGCTGCCAATGCTTTATTGATCTCTTTATTGTACTGTAGCGTACTGATCCGTTCCGGCTCAGTCTGTTTGTGTTGTAAAAAAGTTTTCAACAATAACAATACGGATTTCTTTCTCATAATCTTAGTGAGTATTTCAGTGAGTAGCTACACAACAAATTGCCTCAATGCAGGAAATTAAAGAGATTAAAATATAGACAGCAAAAAGACTTTACCTTCATGCTCCATCTTTCCGGATCGCTTTTTTATTTTTTGCCTTAGCCATCCATACTAACAAAGCAGGCTGAAGGGTCAGGTTGAACAGCATAGCCAGCAATAAAGTAAGCGCCGTTAAATAGCCGAGCGATTTGGTACCTACAAAATCGGAAACGGCAAATACGCCAAAACCTACGACTAAGATCATCGAAGTAAATATAATGCTCAGGCCGGTATCCCGGATGGTACGACGTACCGTCATTTCAATATCTTCATCATGGGTGGACAGCTCCTGTTTGAAGTTCACCAAAAACCGGATCGTCACATCTACTGTAATGCCTAAGGCTACGCTAAATACCAGCACTGTTGAGGGCTTCAATGCCACACCTACCCATCCCATCAGTCCGGCGGTAATGAGTATAGGCACGATATTGGTCACAATGGCAATAGCAACAATACGCCAGGAACGGAACAGGATAATCATGCAAATCAGGATCATGGCAAAAGCCAGCAGCAGGCTGTCGCGAAGACTGTTGATGATAAAGCGGCTGCCTTCCAGAAAGGTAATGGTAGTGCCGGTAAATATAATATCATAATCATCCTTGCCGAAAATCTGCGTAGCCTGATCTTTAATATGATCCAGCAGTACCGGCAAACGCTTTGAGCCGATATCGGCCATGTTTACACTGATCCGTATCACCCCACCCGTACTGTCTATAAACGAATACAATAATTGGTTGAGCTGCCCATCCTTATCCGATGTGCCTTTTCGAAATGCAGAGATCAATTGAGGACGCAGCGCACTGAATTCCATAGAAGAAGGTAATGCATAGTCTTCCGCACCACCACCGGTGACGCCCTGCTTTACAAATTTCACGCCCTTAATCAGGGACAGGCCGCCGCCAATCTCATCGTAGGACTGTAACAGGTTACTGAAGGAATCCACCTTTTCCCAGGTGTTTAATGAAGTAAGCGCCCCGTATTTTTTCTTTGTATTAATCATGATCTCCAAAGGCATCACGCCTTTGAAATTCCGCTCAAAAAATTTAAGGTCTGTATATATTTTATCGGTTTGAGGAAGGTCATCTACAATATGCCCAACCGCCTGCAGGCGCAGCATGCCCGCTACGGACAGCGCACATACCACAAGGGTGCCGGCATAAATCCATTTCCGGTTATGAAAAACCAATGTGGTGAAAGAATCCAGCAAACGATTCATCCATTTGCTTTCCAGATAATTGGTATGCCTGGCTTTCGGAGGTTTCAAAAAACTGATAATTGAAGGGATCAGTATCAGTGATATCAAAAACAATCCCATGATATTTAAACCTGCTACCAAACCAAATTCACTCAGTATAATACTTTTTGTAAAAAAGAATACACCAAAACCAATAGCTGCCGTCAGGTTGGTAAATAAAGTTACAATTGCCATTTTGCCTACCATTTCTCTCAATGCGGGTATCTTTTGAGCCCGCTCCGCAAAGGAGGCATGATATTTATTTAAAAAATAAATACAGTTCGGAATTCCGATTACTACAATCAGCGGGGGAATAACGCCCGTAAGCAGCGTAAGCTTATACCCCAACAGCGCCGTCGTTCCGAAAGACCATATTACGCCTATAGCCACAACAACCATAGAAATCAAAACAGCGGATAATGAACGGAAAAAGATCAATAGGATTACAGCCGTAAAGGCAAAGGAAAGAATCAGGAAAAGCTTCAGCTCATGATTCACCTTATTAGCCATCTGTGTCCGGATCAGCGGAAGACCGGAATAATGCATTTCCACCTGGTGCGCCTCGCCAAAGGAATCTGCAATCGCAACAATATGGTCAATCACTTCAACGCGCCTGATCGAATTCAATACATCCTTATTGATCCGGACAGCCATCAGGTAGGTTTTGGTTTCCGGGTTATACAGCAAACCCTGGTAAAAAGGCATACTTAAAAAGCGGTCACGAAGACTGTCGCTGTTCTGTGCCGTCACGGAATCCGGGAATATCTGTTGCACCCCCATTTTACCGGTTTGATCCTTAGTAACGGATACGGCAGTCGGCAGACCCAGCACATGTTCCACATAAGGTGCCTTAGCTAAGCTGGCAGACAGTTTTATATAATCATTTAAAAAATCAGGGCGAAACAGATCGTTTTCCTGAACCCCGATCATCATATTACTGGCATCATCCCCGAAAGTATTTTTAAAAGTCATATAATCCTTATACCTGGGATTATCGGTAGGGATGGCATTCGTATAATCAAAACTCAACTGTACCTGTGTGGCCTTATATCCCATAAATGCGGTAAAGGCAAGCATTACGATCAGGAGTGGAAAACGAAAACGAATAATCAGGTCAGCAACACGATACCACATAAAATTAATACATTTATCAGTATAGAAACCCTGTCCGCATCATACAAAGGGAGGGAAAAAACGTTGCGAAGGTAAGATAATAAATTTTTTCAGGTTCGGGTTATCCGGTCAAACTGCACACCGGCTGTTCATCCGCTTTTATACCTGCCTGAATGTTTAAATGCCTATCTTTGCATTCCTTTTATTTTCAATAAAAACGGGTAAAAAAACAAACTCACCCTTATGCAATTCTCTGATTTCATCGGACGCGTTAATGAACCGCAAACTATTCTCATGGCGAAGAAGACCCGTGAGCTTAGAGCGCAAGGTATTCAGATTACGGATCTCACCTTAGGCGAGCCGGATTTTGCCACACCCCAACATATCATTGAAGCAGCGGTTACCGCTATGCATGAGGGTTATACCAAATATCCGCCGGTGGCAGGCTATCCCGAATTGCGGCAGGCTGTTTGCAATAAATTAAAAACAGATAACAACCTGCATTATCTTCCGGAAGAGATCATGGTATCTACGGGAGCCAAGCAGGCGCTGGCCAATGTTATCCTCAGTATCATCAACCCCGGAGATGAGGCCATCATCCCTGCACCTTATTGGGTAACGTATGCATCGTTAGTAGCTTTGGGTCAGGGTGAATGTACATTCATTCCCTGCAGTGTGGATGACAACTTTAAACTCAGCCCGGAAAAATTAGAAGCGGCCATTACGCCCAAAAGCAGGCTGTTCATCTTTTCTTCTCCCTGCAATCCTTCCGGAGCCGTTTATTCCAGGGAAGAGTTGGAAGCATTAAAAAATGTATTTGTAAAATATCCTGACATTTTTATTATCAGTGATGAAATCTATGAATATATTAATTTCAAAGGCCGGCATGAAAGCATTGCACAATTCCCCGAACTGAAAGAGCGGGTAATTATTATAAATGGATTTTCAAAAGGCTTCGCCATGACCGGATGGCGTTTGGGCTATATGGCCGCAAACCGTGAAATCATTGCCGCCTGCGAAAAATTCCAGAGTCAGATTACCTCCGGCGCCAATTCCATTACACAACGTGCCGCTATAACGGCTTTGCTTGCCGACAAGGCGCCCAGCTTTGCCATGACGGCAGCATTCAAAGAACGAAAAGAATATTTCATTGCAGCACTGAGTAATATAAACGGCATCAGAATCAATGACCCCGAAGGCGCCTTTTATGCCTTCCCGGATATTTCCGCTTTTTTTGGGAAAACCGATGGACATACGCTCATTCAAAATGCCGATGATTTTACCATGTACATGCTCCATACCGGGCATGTTGCCGGTGTATCCGGAGCAGCTTTCGGAGATGAAAGCTGTATCCGTTTTTCTTTTGCCACTGATCTGGATACGCTGAAGGAAGCTGCAGAGAAAATAAAGACGGCTTTGGGTCGGCTTCATTAATCAAACATTTTAAAATACGCAAATCGTCTCTTTTATTCTGTTTTTTTAATAAAAACCTTGTGCATAACAATAAAAACAGAAGACATGCCCAACATTTCCACTTACACAAGCTAACTTAGTTTTTTGCAATTTAAATAAGCAAAAAATTATTTTGCGGTGGAAAATGTGTATTTTCACCGCACATTATGCGGCGGTAAAATGTATATACACGAAATAGAAAATTGGACAAACTTTGTTTGGGACAACAACAAGATTATCCCAAAGTTAACTTCTGTACGGCATTTACAAGGGCGTTTACTCGGTCGAATGGAAAGTTTAGGCTTTGATTTTACCGAACGTGCCACATTAGAATCGCTTATTTTAGAAGTAGTAGATACATCAAGAATTGAGGGTGAATTTTTAAATCCCGAACTGGTTCGTTCATCTATCGCCCGAAAATTAGGCATTGAAAATGCCGATTTTATAAGAACGCCCCGAAACATTGAGGGAATTGTTGATGTGATTTTAGATGCTACTCAAAATTTTGACCAACCGCTTACACAGATTCGGCTTCTTGGTTGGCATAACTCTTTATTTCAAACGGGTTATAGTGGTTATACTCCGATAGATGTTGCTAAATATCGTTCAGGTGGAATGAAAGTAGTTTCAGGGAATTTTGGCAGAGAAAAAATACACTTTGAAGCACCATCAGCCGGGCGGGTTCCACAAGAAATGGAACATTTTTTAGATTGGCTGAATAATGATAACAGTTTGGACTTGGTGCTAAAATCAATCATTGCACACTTTTGGTTTGTTACCATTCACCCGTTTGATGATGGCAACGGGCGAATAGCAAGAGCTATTTTGGATTTGTTTTTAGCAAAAAGCGACCGTAGTAAAATTCGTTTTTATAGTTTATCAAACCAGATTTTCAAAGAACATAAAAAGTATAACCACACGATTGAAAAAACGCAAAAAGGTACGCAAGACATTACTCAATATTTAGACTGGTTTTTGGACTGTTTTGAAAGAGCATTATTGGCAAGCCAACAAAACTTAGAAATCATTTTGGATAAAGCACATTTTTGGGACAAGCATAAATCAACCATCATCAACGACAGACAAAGGCTTGTAATCAACCATCTATATGATAGCTACGATAAAGAAAAGGGATTTTTACGGACATCAACTTATGCGAAACTTGCCAAATGTTCTAACGACACAGCTTTGCGAGATTTACAGGATTTAGTTGCGAAAGAAATGCTGAAATCAGAAGATACAGGTAAGAAAACAAACTATACCATTGTTAGCCCCAACAACATCAGAATACCGAAAATATCAAGCGAAACGGAAACGAAGTAAACCACATCAGCAAAATCGTATGAACCAATACATTTTGCAAGTACATTGCCAAAAGCCCGTTTTATACATTTATCCTGATATTGCAATCCCTCTGCAATTAGTATCCTTTTCTAAAAGGGCTTAAACCTTTCCGGCCCTTGTTCGTCTGAAACCTTCATGTGTTTAAATTAAAAAGTTATGCGCTACCTCCTCACTTCACTTGCTGTTATTATGCTGGCCGGGCTTAATTCCTGTAAACGCGATGATCGTAATTATCCCCAGCCCGATTATCCGAAATCCTACACTTTCGCAGATGAATTTATAAATAACAGCAATCAATGGAATTTCACAGACAATGCCCATCTGGCTTATGGCTACATCAGCAATGGTACCTACAAGATAGATTATGAAGATAATTTATCTCCGGCTTATTATGTTTCCAAAAACATCCATTTTAACCGGTATGATGATTTTACCATTTATACCCGCATCGGTTCCGATAATAATATGGGCCTCCTGTTTGGCTATGACAGCCGTAACGGAAGCTACGGCTATAGCTTTACGGTGGACTATGACGGCTACTATGCTTTATATGATGAGGGAGGAAACGGCTATGGAGAGGATATACAGGAAATTGTTCCGCTGCAAACCTCCGGCTTTGTAGCCGGCGGAGGCGACTGGAACGAACTTCGGCTGGAACAGCGCAGCAGCCGCTGGATCGGGTACATCAATAACCGGCAGGTTTTCAATATCGAAGCACAACCCCTGTACGGTACCAATGTGGGTTTTGTTTTGATGACTCAGACACATGGAGAAGCCGACTATCTGCAGGTGGACTGGTATGAATAAAATGAAGGCAACAGACTCGGGATGGGAAGAAAAGTCAGTGCGGGCGTGTGAATACTTCACATACCCGCACTGGTTTTTTATACAGGATTTTGTGTCGAAATTGTAAGCAGTAATGATCTTCTGTCTTTAATTTCTTTCTGAAAATTTTACCGGGAAATCACTAATTGAATGGCGGTGGTAATAAACATCCTCGGCTTGCCTTTAGCCGAATCAATGGTAGTGATATGATCAAAAAAAGCAGTATCGCCCGGCTTGGAACGCTCCTGGATATTTTTTACCCAGTCTTCGGAAAGCCTGCCGCCGGGGCAGGTTGTGGAATAATAATCGGTAGTCACCATAGGTATGCCGGTAGAGTCTTGGTAGAGCGCCCGTTCGGCATAGGTAAATGAAAAATCGCTCACCTGGTATTCCACACCATTGCTGTCCTTTGCGTATAAAGGCAAGGCAATCAGCGCATCAAATTTTTCTTTGGAAACCGTCCCGCTTTGAGTCTGGTGATCACCCATAAAGCTTGAACCGGAGTAAACAATCTTCTTTCCATTCTGCTGTGCAAACACCATAGCCACAGCCATTCCGGCAAAAATCAATGTTAATAATGACCGTTTTTTCATCTGAAAATATTTATTATGTTTAGAATGGTCAGACGGAACTCACATGATGGTATTTCCGGCTTTTTATGCCCTGATCTGCTGTCGCACCATCCTGTTTGGTTCATAAGTGCAAGATATTAAAATCTCCGCATACCGGCAGGAATATTTTTAAGATGCAGGATCACACCCTGTTCAGTAAAAAAGTAAAAGGTAAAATTAAAGGCAGGCTGATCATCAATTTAGTGAAATTTTCCTGTAAGGAAATGCATTTATCGCAGGGAAAATGCACCGCTGCCGGAGTATTTCCTTTGCATTTTGTGCAGGTCATGCTATCTTTGGCTAAACAGTACAGAGGATAAATAACCAAAACAATATCAAATATTATGGAGATAACATATTACGGACATGCCTCATTAGGCATTGCCATCAATGGCTTTCATCTGCTTGTGGATCCTTTTATCAGCGGCAATCCCAAAGCGTCGCATATAGATATAAAAGCGTTAGAGGCAGATTATATCCTGCTCACACATGCGCATTACGACCATGTTCTGGATGTGGAAGCATTAGCGAAAAGTAAAAATGCGCCTATCATTGCCAATCATGAGATTGTTACTTATTATGAGCAAAAAGGATTCAGCGGTCATGCCATGAATCCAGGCGGCAGCCGGAAATTTGAATTCGGCACACTGAAGGTCGTACCTGCCGTGCATTCTTCCTCTTTTCCCGATGGCACATACGGCGGCAACCCGGTTGGTTTTGTGCTGAAAGGCGAATCCAAAACAGTGTATATCTCCGGCGATACTGCGCTGACTATGGACATGCAACTCATTCCGCTATTTCATCCAATAGACCTGGCGATTTTCCCGGTAGGCGGCAATTTCACTATGGATGTGGATGAAGCGCTTATAGCTTCGGATTTCGTAGCCTGTAACCGTGTGCTGGGAGCACATTACGATACTGCGGCGCTCATTGAAATTGATCATGAAGCGGCTAAAAATAAATTCCGGGAAAAAGGAAAAGAGTTAGTGCTGCTGGATATAGGCGCATCGCTGCAAGTGTAAACAGCTACCGGGCACATAGCTGCGGTTTTTTCTCGAAAAAATTAATGTTGTACAAATGGATACCGGAGATTACGCCTTCCATTTCCTCAAAACTAAGGAAGAATTTGTACCGCCGAAGCCGAATGAATTTGACAGGAAAATGTCAAAATCCTGTTGTTGTGTGGCTGCCACAATATTAATCTTAGCCGTGTGTTCATCCGGGTTTTCAAAATTGATATTAGGAGCAATAAATCCGTTCTGCATCATCAGGGTAGCATACACGATCTCGCTGGCGCCCGCCATCCAGCATTCATGCCCGGTCATAGATTTGGTAGAGCTGACAGGCGTTTTAGCGCCAAAAACAGAGAAGATCGCTTCTGCCTCGCTGCTGTCGCCTACCGGGGTGGAAGTAGCATGAGCGTTTACATAACCTACTTCTGCGGCTCGTATGCCCGCATCCTTCAAAGCGCGGTGAATAGAATTGACCTGGCCGTCTATGCTGGGGTTGGAGATATGACCGGCATTGGAAGAAAATCCGTAGCCGATGATCTCTGCCAGGATAGCTGCTCCCCTTGCCTTTGCCGACTCATAGCTTTCTAATACAAGGGATGCGGCGCCGCCACCCGGCACAAGTCCGTCGCGGTCGCGGTCGAAAGGGCGAGAAGCCCGGGCGGGTTCTTCCTCCCGTGCCGAGAAGGTACCCAAAGCGTCAAAATTGAACATGGACAAACGATTTAGCTCCTGTGCGCCGCCACAAATAACCCTTTCCTGGAGACCGTTTTTGATCAGTAAATAACCTAATCCAAGAGCATGGGAACCACTGGCACAAGCTGCGCTTACAGAAAAATTAATCCCGCGCAATTTGAATATGGTGGCCAAATTCATGGTAACGGTAGAGTTGAGCACCTGGAACACGGAACCGGAGCCTAACAGCATGGTATCTTTTTTTTCCATCAGTAGATTATGGCTTTCAATTACCGGCGCGGCGCTGCTGTCATTGCCATAAATAATACCGGTTTCAAATTGCTCCAGGAAGTCCATGTCTATGCCTGCTTCATCCAAAGCTTCCACGGTAGCCATATAAGCATATTCGGCCTGCTCCGGCATCATGATGCGTGATCGCCTGTCCAGCACTTTTTTCAGGTCAGGGCGTGGAACGATACCGGAAAGTGCGGAGCGATAGCCCATAGTTTTTCGTTCCGGTATAAATTGTATGCCAGAACGGCCTTCAAACAGCGCCTGGCTTACCAATGCTTTATTAATACCTAAGGAAGAATAAATCCCCATCCCCGTAATAACAATTCTTTGCATAATCTTTTAGTCTGATGTTGTAAAAATAATAAAGATGTGCAGATTTACAGATGTAACCGTAAAGATATTCAGAAGAAGAATGCGTTGTTCCGTAACACTACACTACAGATTTAGATTTCCGGTAAAACACCTTGTCGGCAACAGAATGAGTTTTTCGATTATAGCCTCTGTTTTATACCAAACAACCGCTCAGGCTTTACAGGCAGAGCGGTTATTTTGGTACAGACGAGCATACTACCGGCCTATTTCGGCTTCGACATAATTTCCTTAATCTGCGAAGCGGTTTCGTTACCCGGTTCGAGCGTAAGAATTTTATCGGCATATTTGATCGCCTCGGCTTTATTGCTTTGATTGTAATAATATATTGCCAGATATTGATAGGCCTGCATCAGGTCGGCATTATTTTTGGTAACACCTTCCTGCTCCATACCCAGCCACTTCTCATAAAAGGATACGGCACCTCCGGTTTTAGCTTCAACATCCTGAGCTGCTGCAGCGCGTCCCTGCCAGTACACCGGCGAAGGCTCTTCAGGATACTGTTGTGCCATATCGCTAAAGATTTTGGCTGCTTCAGGATACATTTTACTGTAATAGGTATATACACCCCAATAAAAATAATCTTCTGCGGTATGATCTTCTGCGCCTTGTACTAATTTTCCGTACCATATTCCTGCCTGTTCATAATTTTTAGCATCTCTGAAATCTTCGGCAATACTCCGGTATAGCTTTGCCTTATCCTGTGCAGTATCCAGGGTTATGCCTTTTTCCATATAGAAATTGGCAGAATCGCTATACACTTTAGCATTTACCGTATCATTAATGGCAAGGGCCGTCAGAATTTTCCCCATATAAATATAGTCGTCCGGGATGATATCGTCTGCAGCAATTTTCTTAAAGAAAGTCTGCATATCCTTATAAGCATCTGCATAGTTTTTCAGTTCATAATTACTATAGCCCAATATGCGGTACATATAAGGCTGCTCATGCCCACCGGCAATCAGTTCCTTCATTTTGCTCAACGCATTCGGATAGTCTTTTGACAAGAACAGCAGGTTAGCGTAAGTAATCTGGTCATCTATACTTTTATCGGAGAGCGAGAGGTATTTTTCAATATTTTCCTTAGCCAGTGTATATTTCCCGATACGATAATATGCATTAGCTAAATCACGGTAAGGAATGGGATTATCAGGATCGGCATTTTTGGCCAGGTCATAATTTTCCAAAGCCTTCTCATACATGCGGGCCTGATACCATAAAGCGCCCATACGGGAATAGACTAAAGACTTGTCATTAGTCTTGGATAATGCCGCTTCATAATTATTCATAGCTTCTCCTCCGCCGGTTTGCAGTGTCAGATAAGCATCTCCCAAAGAAAGATAAGTAGCCGCGTCAGGCTCAATCTCCAGGGCCTTTTTATACCATTCAATAGCGGTATTGATTTGACCGCCTTTAGTATAAGTAATGGCATCTGCCGCCATCTTATATTTCTCCCATTCTTTGCGGCGGGCGCCATCCACAATGTTTTGCAACATCTTCATAGCGTCAGCCTTTTTTCCTTCGGAAAACAGCGCTCTGGCAAGGCCGGCCATACCCAGATAGCTACCGGAAATTTTATTGAACTGATCGCGGGCAGCAGCGGTGTTGCCCAAACCTAATTCCGCCAGTCCTAAATAATAAGTTGCTTCCTCTCCTGACTGATTTTGCAATATGTTTTTTGCAGACCCATAACGCTCATACCGAATCAGTTTAATACCTTCCTGCAGCGATTGGGCATACATAGTAAAACTACATGCAACTAATGCAAACAGGACAAAAATTTTCTTCATTGTTACTCGTGTTTAAAAAATAAATAAATGATGATAATTAAAAAACGTGACTGTTCCTCCTTATTTTTCCTGAAATATTATTCCATCAGAATTTCCATAAACCACAGGTATGATACATTACCGGGTAATTTCCATATCCCTGATCTCTAATTGAACCCGTAAAGGTACCATCCATGATTTTTTAAAAATCAACTGAGCCTGTTCTCTTGACAGAAAATTGGCAAATCCCGAAGCTAAAGCGTTACTGTAGCTTTCGGAGGTGATAAAGTAAATATTCCTGCTGAGCGGGTACTGCTTTAAAGCAATGGCATACTGATAGGGCTGATAAAATTTATACGTGGAATCGTCCCGCATGGCTACCACCTTAATGTCTTTATAAAAACGCCCCGCTCCCGACAGGTCTTCGGGATCGTAAATATAGTTCAACCCTACAATGCCGAGGGCTTCGGGATGCTCTGCTACATATCCCACAACAGCTTCACTGTTTTGCAGGGTATAGGCATTAGGGATAGCATCCGCTTGCAGCAGCGAATCGGCCATATAGCGCACTAAGCTGGATTGCGGATTATCGAATACTACCGTATATTTTCTGGGGAATTTTCCCAACAGTATTTCTTTCAGCATACCCAGTGTCATTTTATCATCCTGTGCATGAGGGTTAACGATAATCGCAATGGCATCAGCGGCGATGGCTAATGAATGTGTATATTGCTTATGCGCTTTCCGGTAATCCTTTTCAGCAGCACTCAAATCCCGGGCAGTAATAATGAGTTTCACACTATCTTCCATCAACAGACGAATACATTCCGCCTCCGGCAGGTATCGCGGCGTAATATGACCATCGGGAAATGAGGAATCCCAGACTTTCAATTGCTGCTCCATAACCGGTTGCAGACTTTCATCTATTGCAACAGTGATATGACCGACAGTAGCGCTTTCTTTAGATTTATCCTGGCTGAAATTACCACATCCGGCAAAACAACAAGCCAGCAAAAGTATATATATGCTTTTTAAAGACATAGGGTGCAATGTTACGCTTTATTATAAAAACAGCCGGAACCAACAGGCTTGATGTAACAATTAATTAACGCCCGTCACCTGATATAAATGTAGCGGCACGATCCGGTTGAAGACGCAGTCATGTTGCTTTTCCACAGGATTGATGTCGCGGGCAACTCAGCAGATGATCATTGACCATGCCGGCGGCCTGCATGAATGCATAGCAGATAGTAGTACCTACAAACTTAAAGCCCCGCTTGCGCAGATCGTGGCTCATCGCATCTGATTCCGGGCTTGAAGCCGGAATATGTGTGGTATCTTTTCTGGCATTATTAATGGTTTTATAACCGGTGAATTGCCAGATATAGCGATCGAAGCTGGCAAATTCTTTTTGTACGGATAGAAATTGCTGCGCATTGACGATAGTGCCCCGAATTTTCAACTGGTTGCGGATGATACCGGCATCCTGCAGCAGCGCTTGCACTTTCGGCTCTTTATATAATGCTACTTTCCGGGGATCAAATCGATCAAATGCTTTTTCAAAATGTTTTCTTTTATGCAATACCGTTTTCCAACTGAGACCGGCCTGGAAAGCATCCAGCACTAAAAACTCAAACAGTTTACGATCGTCATGCAGGGGTGTTCCCCATTCGGTATCATGATAGGCGATCATTAAAGCATCATCACCCGGCCAGGTACAGGATTTTATTGGCTGCTGCATAGAAAACATTTTTTGAATGTTCAAAAATAAGAAAGCATACCGGGAATATATCAGGTTATTTTGAGCAAAAATTCCGGCTCTTTCAGTTCTACTCTTCAACGAGGCTCAGGGTAACAATTCGTTTAACTATTACCCCGGCGCTGTCGTACTGACCTTCCTCGAAATCTGAATTTTTCAATTTTACTACATCTTCACTCCGATCGTAAGCGCAATGGTATTATTGCCGGATTTCATATCCGCAATACCGGTAGGCACTCCGGAAACCAAAGCCGGATAAGCATATTCCGCAACTTTGTAAAGGCTATACCTATAACCGGCGTCTATAAAAAAACTACCGAAGCGCATGCCTGCTCCTATACTCATATCCATCTGGCTGCCACCGAAGGTTGCCGCATCTTTAAAAGGACTGGTATGATATGCAAACCCCACTCTGCCCATAAACCGGTTGAGGCGTCCTTCCACACCGATACGTGCTACATGTCCCAAGGTATAGGTCTGCCGTATGGCATCGTTTATTGCTGCGGCATAATCCGGATAATCACGCATGTGGTAACGCATAGCATTATATCCCACCACTTCGTAATCAGCATTGATCATACCGTGATGACCCAACATAACGGTTGCACTCAGTATGCTGCGCCAGGGTGTACGCAATCCGTAGCCGAACTGATATATAGCCTGCGGATCCACATAAGTTTCCGGATTAGAATCGGGTTCACCAATATCCGATTTATAATTTTCGGTATTAGATTGTAAAGTATAAACACTGGTATCATTGAAACCGGACCAGGTGGGCGTATGAAAGGCAAGGCCCAGACGCAGCATATCATTTACCACATAAACCGCACCTAATTTCACATTAACGCCCATTCCCCGTGTGACGGTATTTTCATAATAATCAAGATAAGAAAAGTTATTATGATTATTACCCGAAATATCATCTTCCGAATAGCGCAGGTAGCGTTCAAAATTAAAATCCTGGAAACCGATGCTTAGACCCAGCAGGAGTTTTTCCTGGTAATTACCTCCAAAGCTCAGATTATACTCTCCTACTCCGCCTTTGGTTTCAAAAGATTTACTTTGCATCAATCCGTCCTGATAGGGTACGATGGAATTAAAATTATCATCTAACAAATAGCCTTCGTAAGCTAAAAAGCCCCAGGGTGGTGCTATATTCATGCCCACACCGTAAGTCAGGGCGCTGGCCGAGAAGATTTCCGCAACAGAGCTTTGATTATTATATCCTGAATATTGCACCTGCTGATGAAAATCAGCCAGGCGATTGTAGCCCAGGCCTATGGAAAAGGATTTCCATTTCCTGTTTTTATACCGTTTTCCGGTAGCTGCATTGGTAAATACCAATCCGAAATTACCCACATTCAGCTTAGCCCTGTTATCAGAAGAGGCATGGTTCAGATAAGTGGTGTTTGTTTTATTAAAACGCAAAGCCGGCGTAAAAGTAAATTCCGAACTTCTGTAAACACCCAATCCGGCAGGATTGAGCGCTAATGCAGAAAAATCACCACCCATAGCACCGCCGGAGCCGCCCAGACCTAAGGACAAAGCTGTAGCACCACCGGACAATTGACCATAGCGTAATGCATCAATTTCATTTTGAGCCTGCGCGGAAAAAGAAAAATAAGTACATGCGGAGAGCAATAAAAAGGATACTTTTTTCATTTTAATTTATTTAAAGGTAAAGCGGGGTATAGACAAAGGTAAAGCCTATATTGTTTAATGTCCCGTTATAAAAAATCAGCCTGCCAAATTTTACCCGAAATTTTTAAATCTAAGAAAATACACGGGATGTTTTATTCGGATAAATAACGGGGCATGTTTTAAAGAAAAGCGGTATACCCCTAAAGGAAAAGCTCCCTTTCGGGAGCCCGTTTTTCATCATAACAAATCATTATCTTCAAGATTGTATAAATATTGTTGGCGCGTAACGCGTAATAATTCAACTTTCGACCGGCTGTATTCGGCTAACGAATTTCGCTTTCGGGTCGTAAATGTAATAACATTTTCTTAAATTTAAAAACATTCCTTAAAAATTTTTCATGCCGTTTGCGCTATTACCCGGACCCCCACCAGCGAGGCACCATTTTTATGGACCCAGGAACGCAAATTTATCCCGTATGAGGAGCAAATATTCTTTGGAAAAATTGCCTTGAATTCAGGAATAACCGCCTTTTTACTGAAACGATAAATCCTGTGTAGCTAACAACTTATTCAGGATGTCCATTCTTATTTTTCCCCAATCCTGCGTACTGTCGGTGGTTGAAAAATTCATAGCGAAGAAATGAGGATGAGGAATATTATCTATTTTTTGGGTTTCTACATTTTTCAGCTGATGGATGGATTCTACAAAGCCTACTATCCAAATCACGTCCGGCTTTCCAGGAACTTTTCCCCATCCTGTTTTGTAAAATAAACGGTATTGCGGTTTTTCTTCCTGCAGCATCATGTGTTGTACAATTCTTTGTGATCGCTCGCTGAATCCCGGCAGTTCGGCAAAATACAGCCGTTTAAGAAAGCCTACCTGTTCATCAGCCGAAACTTGCAGGGTATCATTCAGCCAAAAGCTGTCTATTGCCCCGCTGGTCATCATATTGCCATACTTAATCGTATCTATATAATAGCGCATTTTTTCCGCACCGATAAGCCGTGCCAGTTGCTGATAGTAGGGAACGGCGCTGTATTTAAAGGCCTGTGCCATGGTCAGATCCTGATTCCAGTTTTCGTTCCAGCGTTGAACACTATCCCATTTTATAACAAACTGTTCATTATTGGCCACACCCGTTTCAAGGCCGACCAGAGAATTCAGAATTTTAAAAGTAGAAGCGGGGGTAAAACGGGTGGCACATCGTTCTTTATTATAATAATGTGCAATCTCTTTATTGTTGTCATACATTTCAAAACAACCCTCTACACCGTATTCGTCAAAAACGGTCTTCCATTCTTCATGCTCTTTTATACGTATATTCATACAACTGCTGAGCGTGACAACTATAAGAACGGCGACGCGGAAAAAATGCTTATTCATCAAAAAATATTTTCGGGTAAAATTACGGCTTTTACTTTTTCAGAATGCATGTTGCTACGTATATGCTTCGACAAGCTCAGCATGACACAATACACCTTCCGCCGTTGGAGTTTTTTACCATCAATGTTTTTGTCAAAGGCGATGCCACATTTTGTCGTTTTTGGTCAAAGGCAGTGCCTTTGACCTACAAATGGAAAATGTTAACCAATACCGGAACACAATGGCTATGGCAGAACGTTGTACGTCAAACGCACCGCGTTTGACAAGATAGCTTAACAAAATAGAACGAACATCCCGCAACAGGTCAAAGGCGATGCCACGTTCTTTCGTTTTTGTCAAAGGCAGTGCCTTTGACCTACTTTTTCAGAATGCGGATGGCTACGCGACGGTTCTTAATGCGATCCTGCTCGGTAAGTTCTACGGGAACGAGCGGCTTGCTGTGGCCAAGTCCTATATAGCGCAACCGAGCCGGAGCAATTCCGTTTTTTACCAAATAATCCCGTACCATTTTGGCACGCTGATAAGACAAATCAAGATTCCCGGTTTCGATATCCATAGCATCCGGGAAGCCTGTTACGCAGCAGATATGCCCCTCTATCTGAATCTCCAGTGTCGGATTGTCGCGCATCACCCGAAGCAATTCCTGTAGCGCCGGGGCAGATGCCGGCATGATCTTGTGCATGGATTCGTAGAAATGTATTTGCTCCAGCACAATAGTTTCTTCTGCTTTAACCGAAGCCAGATCAAACATCGGTTGTTGCGGCTGTTGCGGTTGCTTTTCCTTTTTTTGCTCTTCCGGAATTGATTGCGAAAGCGTTCTTTTAATGAAGATTTCCACACGCCGGTTAAAAGGATTGCCCTTTTCGCCCGGCAGCCTGGCTGCACGCTGCCCCATTCCCATGGCGCTGAGTATCCACTGCGAACCAACGCCTTTTTCCTGCAAATAATTGCGTACGATCAAAGCGCGTTTTTCGGACAATTCCTGATTAGGCACTTCCGTACCGAGATAATCGGCATATCCGTATATCAATATACCTCTTGGTTGTTGTTGTAAAGCTGCTGCCAGCGAATCCAGCCTGCTATAAGATTCCTGACCGGCCTGAAAGCTACCGATGTCAAAGTAAATACGCAGCGTATCAAATCCGTACTGAGCATACAAATTTCCGGCAAGAAAAAAATTGCAGATTAGCAGGAGAAGAATACGCATAAGCATGTTTTAGCATCGGGATACCGGGCATTAGTATGCCCGTAATTTTTCGACAGTGGCTTCCAGTCTTTTTTTTGCCATAAAATTCTGTTCTAATTCTATGGCAAAAGGTATCGGAGTGTCGAGGCTGGCGCAACGCATCACCGGTGCATCAAGATATTCAAAGCAATGTTCTGCAATCCAGGCGCTGAGTTCCCCGCCTATGCCGCCGGTCAATGTATCTTCGTGCAGCAGCAATACCTTTCCGGTTCGTTTTACCGCGTCCCGTATCGCATCATAATCCAAGGGTAATAATGTACGCAAATCTACAATATGGATGCTGTATTGAGGATGTTGTCTGGAAAATTCCAATGCCCAGTGTACTCCGCTTCCATAGGTGACAATGCTTATTTCATCTCCTTCCTGTACCACTTTAGCCTTACCGATTTCAACAGTATAATAATCGTCAGGCACCGGCCCGCTTATACTGCGGTACAGGGCTTTATGTTCAAAAAAGAGTATGGGGTTCGGATCTTCGAAGGCGGCTAAAAGCAGTCCTTTCGCATCTTCCGGAGAAGAAGGATAAACTACTTTCAGTCCCGGCGTATGCACAAACCAGGCTTCATTACTTTGAGAATGGAAGGGGCCTGCGCCCACACCACCGCCGGTTGGCATACGCACTACCACATCTGCACACTGCCCCCAGCGATAATGAATCTTTGCCAGGTTATTAATAATCTGGTTAAAGCCTACGGTAACAAAATCGGCAAACTGCATTTCCATCATAGCTTTAAATCCTTTTATGGACAAACCCAGGGCAGCGCCTACAATAGCGCTTTCACACAATGGCGTGTTGCGTACCCGTTCTTTGCCAAACTCCTGTACAAATCCTTCCGTAACTTTAAAAGCGCCTCCATATTCTGCTATATCCTGGCCCATCAATACCAGTTCAGGATGACGTTGCATAGCGGTACGCAAACCATCGCTGATCGCATGGATCAGCTTCTTTTCTGATGCAGCGCCGGTAGCCGGTAAAGGGTTTTGAAGCGATGCAGGTGAAGGAGCATAGACATCCGCTAATTCTTCCTCCGTATCGGGTTGAATGACCGGCGCTGCAAATCCTGCGGCAATGCCGGCATCCATTTCTTCCTGGATAGTTTGGCGAATAGCCGCAATTTTTTCTGCTGTCAATATTTTTTTCTGCAAAAGAAACTGTTCATAGTTATTTACGGGGTCTTTTTTAGCCCATTGCTCAAACAATTCCTTAGGCACATATTTTGTTCCGCTGGCCTCTTCATGGCCGCGCATTCTGAAAGTCATAGCCTCTACCAAAACAGGCTTTTGTTCTTTTATACAATATTCCCGAGCAGATTGAATAGCGTCATACACTTCAAGAATATTATTACCATCAATGGTAATGCCTTTCATACCATAGCCCACAGCTTTATCTGCAAGTTGATTACAGACAAACTGTTCGGACACCGGCGTACTGAGTCCGTATCCGTTATTTTCAATTAAGAAAATCACCGGCAGCCCCCAAACTGCTGCGGTATTCAATGCTTCATGGAATTCGCCTTCACTGGTGCCGCCATCGCCGGAAAAAGCCAGCGCCACTTTATCTTCTTTTCTTAATTTATGTGCAAGGGCTATGCCATCGGCAATGGCGAGTTGTGGTCCCAAATGGGAAATCATTCCACAGATATGATGCGCATTGCTGCCAAAATGGAAGGAGCGTTCGCGGCCTTTGCTGAAGCCTTCCTTTCTGCCCTGCCACTGCAGAAAAAGCTGTTGAAAGGGCATATTTCTTGCCGTAAAAACACCGAGATTGCGGTGGAGTGGCATGATATATTCATCTTCATGCAGCGCCAGGGTGGCCCCTACTGCAATAGCTTCCTGCCCGATGCCGCTGAACCATTTGCTGATCTTTCCCTGGCGGAGCAGGATCAGCATTTTCTCTTCAATCATCCGCGGCTTTACGATGGCTTTATATAGTGTCAATAATAAATCGTCCGACAAATTGTTGCGGGAGAATTCCATAGTTTAAATTTTGATGCCGCAAAGGTAAATTTTTTATTGCGTGATAAGCGATAAATAATGTTTAGGTTATACCCCGCTATAACAGGTTGGGGAGAGCATATTTCAAATTTTCGCCGGTCGGAAGAGATGCCAACCGGGGTTTGCGGTGGGTGAGGACACCCACCGCGGCAGAATGTACTGCCATGGTGGGTGTCTCCACCCACCATCATTTAGTTGTCACGGTGCCTGAGCTTGTCATGTTATTGTTTCACCGTGGTCGGTGTCCTCACTGACTGTGTCGTCCTGAAAAAGTTTATACTTTTGTTATTAATCCGAATACAGATTTTAGGACAAGACAAGCCCTACAATGTGAAAATTTGGACTATATCGTTTGGGACAGCAATGCCGGGCGCAGGCAAAGGATAGCATCTTATGAAAATTATACTTGCTGACTCCGGCAAAGCGCTCCGCCACATCATAACGGACGGTGGTTTGCTGAAAGCCAATGAGCGGCATGACGCCACGCAGGTAAAGATTCACCTCTTTAAAATCTTTAAATGCATGCAATACCTTTTGACTCATTAAGCGAAAATCAGTATGGTTTCTTACCGATTCCACCCCCATAAGGGCAAGCATTCGGTAGAAAATCATGCTGTCCACTTTTTCAAAAAAGAATCGGTCCTGCGGTCGTTGCGTACGGCAAGCACCACTTCATTGCCCTGCTGATACCGTTCCAGCATGGTAACTATTGTAGCTATATCATTCTGAAGATCGGCATCTATGGATACGGTAACATCCGCATCTTCCACATGATACAAGCCCGCGAGTAAAGCATTTTGGTGACCGAAGTTGCGCGACAGTTTCAATCCTTTTACGCGGGCATCGTTTTGATGTTCCTGTTCAATAATCTTCCAGGTAGCATCTTTACTTCCATCATCCACAAGCAGCAGGTAGCTATCCGGCGTTACTTTTTTTTCTTCAATAATACGTTTCAATAATTCCCGGATTCGTTTAATCGTTTCCGGCAATACGGCCTCCTCATTAAAGCAGGGCGAAACAATAGCTAAGCGTACAGGAGTCGGCATATTTACAGATTTTCAGATCATCAAAATTATCTTACCGGATTAATTTTTCATTTATTTTATAAAATAAAAAATCGTACCCTTCCGATGTGCGGATAATTGCAAAAATAGTTGCTACGTTTCAATATCCGGCATCCATGAAAAATGCCACCCCGGTAATTCATCCGGGGCGGCATTTGTTCAGGGAATAACCGGTGGGACAGGATCCGGTTGAATCGTGTTCTTAAAACGATATGACCGGAACCCCCAAAACAGTCATCCACTCATTCGCAGCATTACCGGAAGATTGCAGTACTTATTCCCTATTCCTTATTCACCTTAATAATTTGCGTCGTAGCATCATCCTGGTATTTCAGCAGATACATGCCTTGCGACAAATGCTCCATCGGAAGGATAACAATACCGTTGCTTTCTATATCTGTACGGCTCAGTTCTCTGCCCGATATATCCGTTAATATCAATATGCCCTTTCCACTCACCATGCCGCTTACCGTAGCCGTAAGCTCATCCTTAACCGGATTCGGGTAGGCATTGATATGAAGACCATCTGTGCTTACCACCGCACTCACTACTTTGCTGTAAAAACGACTGCCGTCATTATTCAATATTTCTACACGGTAGTAGTTCGTACCCATAAACGGTTGCGCATCCACAAGACTATAACGACTGCCGGAGATGCCCTTCGCATTCATCGTGCCGATGCTTTGGAAGCTTCTGGCATCCGCACTGCGCTCCACTACGAAGCGGTCTCCATTGGATTCATTTGTCGTGCTCCAGTCCACTCTATTCGTTGCACCTGAATTTATTGCACTGATTGCGGACAGCTTAACCGGTAAGGGCGCTGAACTATTAGTCGTTGCAAAGAAGCCCGAAAAAGAACTCACGCTAAAGGTGATCTCATAATAGCCATTCAGGTTGTGTATTATTGAACTTGGACTGATCAGCTCTGACGTAGCCGTATCATAACCCAGTGGACCACCGCCTGAACCCGGCGTACTGTGGAATGCCGTAATCATGATATTGCTGCCATCTGTTGCAACCACAGGATAGTCCGGTGTGCTGCTACCTACTGCCGCATTGTAAGCCGCTATCTCCGCATCGCTGAAGTACAGCGTTACCGTACCGCCTACGTTATTGCTTGCACTGAGATGATATACGCGGCCAAAGTAAAACTCATCATTATAAGTGCCCACAGCGCCGATCACTTCTACTGCTGCTGTTACCGTACCCAGGTTTCCGTTTGTAGCATCTATCGTTACAATTCGCTCGCAGCCTGCATTATTGTAATCCACGCTGCCTCCGCTCTGTGACTTACTGTCTGATGCATCAGCAGGGGTAATTTCATCACTTATTGGAGTACCACCTACGGTTATTGATGCAATCGTATCGGAAGTGCAACCCGTTGTAATGTCATGTATCCACACATCAGTATAAGTGGAAGCATTCAAACCATTCAATACAATTTCAGCGGAAGAGTTGGCAGTTTCCGTTCCGCTTATTCCATTATAGTTCCAGTTATAGCTTGCTCCGCTTATCAATAAAGGTGAGGTAATCGTTATGGTACCGTCAGGCACAGAGCAATCCGTATTGTCGGAAGCCGTAGCCGTAATTGTAAACACCGGATCACTTAATGTAGCCGATAATGCCGAAGCAGCGGAACAAGTCGTTGTAGTATTTGTTACAATAATATTTGTGTAGGCGCCGCTACTTAATGTACCCAGCACAGCATTACCTGATCCGTCGGCTGTAACAGATTGCGGGCCTTGGGCTATGCCATCTTTTTCATAAGCAATAGTATATGTCGTTCCGGCAACAAGGCCTTCAATAGTTATGCTGCCGTCACTGCCGCCGCAGGTAGTGGGATTGGATGCCACAACGGTGGTGGGGGTTGGTGCGGGATGTACATTGAGTGTAAGCGTTACGATACTATCACAACCTGATACTGAGGTTAAAGTATCGGCGTATGTTCCGGAGGTAGTCAAGGTCAAGCCACCGAAACTGTAGGTTTCATTGCTGCAAATTGTAGCAACAAGAGCGGTTTCTAAAACAGGATTGACATTGAGCGTAAGCGTTACGATACTATCGCAACCCGATGCTGCGGTTAAGGTATCTGCGTACGTTCCGGAAGTAGTTAATGTCGCTCCACCGAAACTGTATGTTTCATTGCTGCAAATGGTGGCAGCAAGAGCAGTTTCCAAAACAGGATTTACAGAGAGCGTTAAGGTTACTATGCTATCACAACCGGTTGCTGCGGTTAAAGTATCAGAATAAATTCCTGCAACACTCAAAGTTGCTCCACCAAAACTGTAAGTCTCATTGCTGCAAATCGTAGCAGCAAGAGCGGTTTCCAAAACTGGATTTACGGTGAGCGTTAAGGTTACTATGCTATCGCAGCCTGATGCTGCGGTTAAAGTATCTGCATACGTCCCGGATGTAGTTAAAGTTGCTCCACCAAAACTATACGTTTCATTACTGCAAATCGTAGCAGCAAGAGCAGTTTCCAAAACAGGGTTTACATTGAGTGTAAGCGTTACTATACTATCGCAACCTGATGCTGCGGTTAAGGTATCTGCATACGTACCGGAGACGGATAAAGTTGCTCCACCGAAACTGTAGGTTTCATTACTGCAAATGGTAGCAGCAAGAGCGGTTTCTAAAACAGGATTTACCGTGAGCGTTAAGATTACTATGCTGTCGCAACCTGATGCTGCGGTTAAGGTATCAGAATAATTTCCGGCAACGCTCAAAGTTGATCCGCCAAAACTGTAGCTTTCATTACTACAAATTGTAGCGGCGATGGCAGTTTCTAAAACAGGATTGACCGTAAGCGTGAGGGTTACTATACTATCGCAACCGGATGCAGCGGTTAAAGTATCTGCGTATGTTCCGGAGATCGTTAAAGTTGCTCCACCAAAGCTGTACGTTTCATTACTACAAATTGCAGCAGCGATGGCAGTTTCCAAAACGGGATTCACAGAAAGCGTAAGCGTTATAATACTATCACAACCTGATGCTGCGGTTAAAGTATCTGCGTAGGTTCCGGATGTAGTTAAAGTAGTTCCACCGAAGCTATAGCTTTCATTACTGCAAATGATGGCAGCAAGAGCGGTTTCTAAAACAGGATTTACGGTGAGTGTAAGCGTCACGATACTATCACATCCTGATGCAGCAGTTAAAGTGTCAGAGTAAATTCCTGCAACACTTAAATCTTCTCCATCAAAACTATATGTTTCGTTACTACAAATTGTAGCAGCAAGAGCAGTTTCCAATACAGGATTGACATTGAGCGTTAAGGTTACTATGCTGTCGCATCCCGATGCAGCGATTAACGTATCGGGGTAAATTCCTGCAACACTTAATGTTGCTCCGCCAAAACTATATGTTTCGTTACTACAAATTGTAGCAGCAAGAGCAGTTTCCAATACAGGATTGACATTGAGCGTTAAGGTTACTATGCTGTCGCATCCCGATGCAGCGATTAACGTATCGGGGTAAATTCCTGCAACACTTAATGTTGCTCCGCCAAAACTGTACGTTTCATTACTACAAATTGTAGCAGCAAGAGCGGTTTCTAAAACAGGATTTACATTGAGTGTAAGCGTTACTATGCTATCACAACCCGATGCGGTAGTTAAGGTATCTGCGTATGTGCCAGAGGTAGTTAATGCCACCCCGCCAAAACTGTAAGTCTCATTACTACAAATCGTAGCGGCAAGAGCGGTTTCTAAAACAGGATTTACATTGAGCGTAAGGGTTATTATGCTATCGCATCCTGATGCAGCGGTTAAAGTATCAGAGTAGGTTCCGGAGGTCGTTAATGTTGCTCCGCCAAAACTGTACGTTTCATTACTACAAATCGTAGCGGCAATGGCAGTTTCTAAAACCGGATTGACAGAGAGTGTAAGTGTTATTATACTATCGCAACCCGAAGCTGAGGTTAAAGTATCGAAATAAACACCTGAAATGCTTAAATCTTCTCCGCCGAAACTGTACGTTTCATTGCTGCAAATTGTAGCAACAAGAGCGGTTTCTAAAACAGGATTGACATTGAGCGTTAAGGTTACTATGCTATCGCATCCTGATGCTGCGGTTAAAGTATCGGAATAAACACCTGAAATGCTTAAATCTTCTCCACCAAAACTATGCGTTTCATTACTGCAAATTGTAGCGGCAAGAGCAGTTTCCAAAACAGGGTTTACAGAAAGCGTGAGTGTTATTATACTATCACAACCCGAAGCTGTAGTTAAAGTATCAGAATAAGTTCCGGAAGTGGATAATGTTGCTCCGCCAAAACTGTAGGTTTCATTGCTACAGATTGTAGCAGCAAGAGCAGTTTCCAAAACAGGATTCACATTGAGCGTTAATGTTACTATGCTATCGCAGCCTGATGCTGCTGTTAAGGTATCAGAGTAAGTTCCGGAAACACTTAAAGTAGCTCCTCCGAAGCTATATGTTTCGTTGCTACAGATTGTAGCAGCAAGAGCAGTTTCCAAAACAGGGTTTACATTGAGCGTTAATGTTACTATGCTGTCGCAACCTGATGCTGCGGTTAAGGTATCAGAATAATTTCCGGCAACGCTCAAAGTTGCTCCGCCAAAACTATACGTTTCATTGCTGCAAATCGTAGTGGAAAGCGCAGTTTCCAAAACAGGATTGACGTTGAGCGTGAGGGTTACTATACTATCACAACCCGAAGCTGTAGTTAAAGTATCAGAATAAGTTCCGGAAGTGGATAATGTTGCTCCGCCGAAGTTGTAGGTTTCATTACTGCAAATGGCAGCAGCAATGAAGGTTTCTAAAACAGGATTGACGTTGAGCGTAAGCGTTACGATACTATCACATCCTGATGCTGCGGTTAAAGTATCAGAATAAATTCCTGCAATACCCAATGTTGCTCCGCCAAAACTATACGTTTCATTGCTGCAAATGGTAGCGACAAGAGCTGTTTCCAATGTCGGGTTGATCGTGAGATGAAGTGTTATGATGCTATCGCATCCGGTACTGCTGCTGAGCGTATAGCTTGCCGTATCATTGCTTGCCGTATAGGTTATGCCATCAATCCAAACAAAACTGTCGCAGGCTACAACCGTATCGGGAACCGTAACGGGAATACATCCGTTATATTCATAGGCGCCCATATCAATAATTCCGCCACCGGCATAATCATACACCCGAGGATTGCCTGCCAGATCGGTATCGGAAGATAAACTACCGGCATAATAACTGTTATTTCCTGCGTTAATAGCCGGAGAAGTATTTTGTAAAGAATAATCACCGCTTCCGGCAAACTGCGGATTTGTGTCTATGTTGCCGCCACCGTCTGTTCCAAAACTTGAGGTCCAGGATGTGCTGCCGCCGCTTCCTTCAATCAGGCTGTTGTAAAATTCGGAAGAGGAAGTAGAAGAATTATTCATATTGGAACTTCCGTTTCCCCAAATAATACTGTTATATATCTTGGGCTCAGAATTCAAATAATTACGTATCCCGTCTCCGGTATTGCCGGCCGTGTTACCACTTATGGTAACATTCCTAAGCACAGGAGAAGAGGATGTTTCATTATTCATTCCACCTCCGTATGTTACTGCCACATTTCCTGCAAACAATACATTTGCAAGTATCGGGGAAGAGTTGGTATTATATATTCCACCTCCGGAATTTGCAGTATTTCCTATGAAATAGACATTCATAAGAACGGGATCGGAGAAGTTGGTATTCCGCATTCCGCCACCACCATTCGTTGCAGCTCTGTTTCCTTCAAACACTACATTCAGGAGTATGGGAGAAGATGAATTATTAAACATTCCGGCTCCAAACTTTGAAGTGTTTTTATAAAATGAAACATTGGCAATACAGGGAGAAGACGAAATATTTATCATACCACCACCATAAGTACGGTTTACGGCAATACTGTTTATACTTACAGTGGAGTTACTTCCGGTTGCATTCCCATCACGAATGACAAATCCGTCCAACAAGCCGTTGCCAATATCGCCGGCAGAAATGACCACATGATAAGCATTATCTAAGCTATCATTTAATGTGCCGATATCGCCGCTTAATACAGCGCCATCATTTCCCATGATACGATTCTGACCTATTGTGTCTATGCCATTGTCTGGATCAAATCCTCCATACAATTGTACATTTTTAATCATGACAAAGGAATTATCGCTGCCGCTGTCATTGGCGTATAGTCCGTCTTCGGCGCTATACATGGGATAATAAGTGCCTTTAGCAACAAAAATTCTCAGGCTGTCGCCATCTAACCAATTGGTATCGGCATCATGTTGCCGTCTTACCCATTTCAGCGCATCCGCTAATTCGCCGACAGCTTTTTCCCATGAACTACCATTGCCGGCAGCTCCTTTTTTTACGTAAAGGATGTTGCCGGCTCCCGGCGTTATCTGTACAGAAGCATGCTGTATCCCTTCTTCCACTGTTGCCCCTGCTTGTTCCGAAAGCATCCGAAAAAAAGGCTGTCCGATGCTGTAAGAAACCGCCCCATTACTTCCGGTTGCTTCACCACCGGAGGAATTAACAGATGTTTGGGCATGCGCAAAGTTGTTGATCAACAAGGTTATCCCGAAGAAAAGTATTATTTTGATATAAGTATTCATATCCTTATTAGTTTTTGTCATGAATTTTTATTTTGAGCATGGAATTGATTAAGTGAAGGCAATAACCATTTACTTGTTTGATATCTATCCTCAATGATGATACTGCTCCCTGTTAAGGTGTACATTTTCAATTTAATATTAATCCTTCATCCCGGGCATTTTATTCCCTTTTACCAAATACCAGTCCACCCATGCATCCATTTGTGCAACAGAGTTGGGTCGAAGTATAATGCTGTTTTTATTGTCTAGTAAATAAATAGTTGGTGTAGCAAAAACGTAATAATCCTTTACTGCTTTTCCTTCCCATTTTTGGTAATCACAAAAGCTGGTAAACGGAAATATCTTACTAAAATTTGTGAAAGCTTTCTTGTCGTCATCTAAAGAAATAAAAACGATTTCAACTCCCTGAGTCTTCCATTTTGCATAATCTTCTATTAGCTGAGGGAACTCCTGTTGGCAGGCGGGGCACCAGCTTGCACCAAAAATAACAACCGTGTATTTCGATTTTATATCCGACAATTTATGAAGTATCTTATTGCCTTCCGAAGGTTTCAGGTCGCCGTTAAAAACAATATCAGGAGCTATTTTTCCAATTTTCATGGCCCGGTAATGCTCTAATTGGTAAGAAAGATTTTGATTGATGGTACAGCTTCTTTCATTAAGTACTTTCAGCGCCAGGTATTCAGAAGCCTCGTATAAGCTCCGTTTTTCTAAGAGTTTGAATAAATATTCTGTAATTAAATTGTATTTACTTTCATCCGCTGTCAGTCCATCCAGAATGGTATCTATGGACAACTTCATTGACGTGTACATAGCTTCCATACTGCTTTCGCCATTTTCTATCAGAAAAAAATGGCTTTGCAGTACATCCCCCAACAATCCACTTTTATATAACCTGTTGTCCGAGTAGTTGATATTGCGAAACTTATGTAAGGCACCAGGAATATCCTCTATTCGATCTTGAGTAATTACGGGAACGGAATTTACTAATTTCCTGATGGGTAAATACCATGACAAATAGGATTCAGCATCCAAATTATTCAAAAAACGCTCCTCGCTCCGGCGAATTTGATTACGTTCTTTCAGGATGACATTCTTCGCTTCAATATCATTTAAAAATGAAGAATCCGAATCGTAAACCCTTTTTAAATAATCCCAACCTGCCAAAGCTTTTTCCCTTGCCATATTTCCATTTATATATTCAGCCATTAATTGATTTTCTTTACCCTCCACAATTTGAAGCGAGGCAGATTGTGCCAGGTTTTCTCCTTTTATTCCTATATTTTCCCTATCTAAGATTACTAAAAAAGAATTATTTCCTGATGTTGTAATCACTGCTGCTCCTGTATGCTCTTTATTAAATTTCAGGTAAAAAAGCCCCTTTTCATTTGCAACCGTACTGTCAATTATATAAGAATCCAACCCATGATAGCCCACCAATTTAACAGGCTGACCGGCTAATTCGCTCAATGTTCCCTGTATGTGGTATTGAGCATTAACCCATGGAGCAAAAAACACCAGGAAAGCCAAAAGAATTACTTTCATTTTTGTTCAATTATTTTAGAAGAATGCCCACCTTATAAAAAGGAAGCTGTTCATTACTGAATTCTGAACTAAAAATCTCTGATACATCGAACAGCACAACCTGTAATTTTAGTCGCCGTGAAATTATTAGCTAAAGCGGAGGTTTCGTCAAAAATCACTACATAGGCAGAAGAAATCCAACTAATGCTTGTTGTACTGCTCCAATAATAACCCCGATTGCTGTTTATAATTTGGAAAAGTGGCTGAGTATGTACACTTTTTCTTCTTCCCGTGAAAGTAAGTTTAAGAGGTGATGCAAAAGCTCCTGCGGCATCCTGGCTACTCCAACTATCCCGTTCTGCATTCCATTCTGCATTAGTGGGTACTCTGTAACCGGCAGGGCAGGGATTATTAATACCGTTTACGCCTTGCCACAAATTAACATTAGAGCCAATTCGCCAATCATCGTAATTATTAATAGTGTCTGTTTGGATAAAATAACCATCTCCCGGTTGATCACTTGAACTTCTGGTTAAGGTCGTCGGAGACAAAAAGTTCTGATGTCCGTCCTTTCCCCTCCCCCATTGAAACCAATTCAGAGTAGCCTCCGGACTCTGACTCTGCAAAGAGGGAGAAAAAGAAGAAGCTACTTCACTTTGGCCTAAATTTCTATCCATCCATATTTTACCGGTAGCGGGACTGTAAACATCGGTAGGAGACATCCAGGTTGGGATACTATCCAATAATTCCAACGTACTCTGCATAGGCACCGGTTTTATTTTTTTCCATTCTGTTCCATTCCAAAAAAGCATTTCCCCCTTATATGTTCCGTTTTCCATGCCATTACTGCTTTTTTCAGCATATAAGGCATAAGGCACACTCAACAATTCATTTGTTCCGGTTATGGTATAATCCGTACCTCCGTTTATATCCGTTTCCGTTTTAATAAAATAAGGGCTATTCGACCAATTAATTGAAGGAAAAGCTCCATAAACTGTTACACCAAGACCAATTTCTAAAGAAACTAATCCATTTGCATTGGTTGCAGCAGTCTGTGTTTCCACATAAACAGCAGAACCCGTAGGCGAACCTTGCAAAATGCTGATTTGCATTCCAATGCTTTGGTTAGTTACTAATTGTCCGCTGTTATCTCTGATTACAGCCTGATAGCTCATCTTGGGAGGAGCCTGTGCAAACAACACCGAAGTGATAAATATTGCCGCAATAAATAAAAGTGACTTTCTCATGAATTTATTTGATTTGATTTTTAATTTAATTAATTGTATATAATTATTCTACTTACAGATACTATTCCTTAGTAACCTTAAAAGACGAAACCCTTCCGTTTGTTTTTTTAAAATGAAATAAATACAACCCTTGGGATAATTTATTTAATATTTATCAGAGAACCGGCTACGCCATACTGACAGGTAAAATTATATTAACAGGGTTAATAAATGTTGCAGGTTTTTATTTTCCTGACTACAACACAAATGTATCAGGCAGCGCCCCCCTGCTCCAAAAAATAGCCGTAACAAAATCGTTACAAAACGAATACGGCTTATTATGAAATAACAAACACTTAAATACATATTTAAGTTTATATGCCTTAATGTGTATTTTTTTGTTGATGACTATATGAACGCTCTGATATTACAGAGAGCACCCTTATCAACTACAAATATTCGATGTGTCAATATGGCATTTTTTAACATAACTGACTCTGGATGGGAGGGCATATTTCAAATTTTTTCCGGTCGGTGGGGACACCAACCGAGGCTCGCCGTAGTCGGTGTCTTCGCCGACCACATATGGTGCCAAAAAAAGAAAGTTGAAATGTATCCGCTGGTGGCGCTATCAGCAACATGGTAGAAGGCTGGTGTCGCGGTAAATATTTTCACCTACTACAATACAGGGATTGGCTCTGGATGGCCTCCGGAGCCAATAAGAGTACCGCCCTTCAGGCGGAATATTTCATCGTGTATTTATTATTTCCTCTGAATGAGGGCGGGAAGGTTATTATTCACTCTGCTGTCTTTTCCAGATATCCCAAGCGGCCTCAGCCTGCAATATCAGCATGTCCATACCATTCTTAATCCGGGCGCCCTGCATTTTTGCCCTTTTCAGGAAAAGCGTTTCCGCTGGATTATAGATCAGATCATAACACAAATGTTTCGGGGAAAGTCCCTGATACGGGATATCCGGTGCTGCCTGCATTAACGGGAACATACCTAACGGTGTAGCATTAATGATCACGGTATGTTTTTCCATAATCGCATCTGTTATTTCAGCATACAACAATCCGCCGGGAATCCGCTGACGGGAAACAAAACGGTATTGTACATTCAACTGCTGTAAACCATAAGCAACCGCATGGGCAGCGCCGCCACTGCCTAATATCAAAGCAGCCCGGTCATCCGGAGTCAGTAATGGCTTCAAAGATTGCATAAAGCCCGTAACATCGGTATTATAGCCCGTCAGCCGGCCTTTATCCATTCGAATAACATTCACCGCATCCACAGCCTCCGCTACCGGATCCAGACGATCTAAATAAGGAATGATCTGCTTTTTGTAGGGAATGGTTACATTCAACCCTTTCAGCCCGGGATGATTGGTTAATAATTCCGGAAATGCAGCTATATTTTTCAAGGGAAATAACTGATAAGTAGCCGGTATATGCTCCCGCTGAAATTTCTTTTTGAAATATTGCGGCGAAAAGCTGTGCTGCAAAGGATAACCGATCAGTCCATATACATCATCCTTTTTTATTTCCATGGAATCCATCATACCGGAAATGATTATCGCGCCTTATTACAATCCTAAATACTACCCGTTCTTCCGCCATCTACCGGAATACTGGTACCGTTTACATAAGCAGCAGCAGGTGTACACAGGAATGCGGCTACGGCAGCAATCTCTTCCGGTTTGCCGAAGCGGTTCATGGGAATTTCTTCCTGCATGGATGCCGCAACCTGATCCTCGGCTATGCCTGCTTTTGCCGATTTATTCTTAACGATACTTTCCAAACGTGCCGTTGCGGTAGCGCCGGGTAAGATGTTGTTCACGGTAATGCCGAATTGACCTAATTCATTAGCCATCGTTTTTGCCCATGAAGCTACCGCACCGCGAATGGTATTGCTCACGCCCAAACCTTTAAGCGGTATTTTAACCGAAGTAGAAATGATATTGACGATCCGTCCGTATTCCTGCTGCCGCATTCCGGGCAGTACGGCTAAGGTCAGCAACTGGTTGCAGATCAGATGCTGCTGAAAGGCCTGCAGGAAAGCCTCCGGCGAGGCTTCGGTCAATGGACCACCGGCAGGACCACCGCTGTTATTGATTAAAATTTGCACCGGGTTCGCAGCCACATGATCTTTTACAACCTGCTCTACCTGCTTATAATCCGAAAAGTCTGCCACCAAAAAATCATGTTGTTGCCCGCTGCTGCTGTCTAATCCGGCTACTGCCGATTGCAGCCTTTCTTCATTACGGGCAATCAGGGTGCAGGAAGCGCCTAATAAGGATAATTCTTTTGCAATGGCAAAACCGATGCCCTGTGTGCTGCCTCCGATTAATGCGCGTTTTCCTTTTAATGACAGATCCATATTTTGTGTTTTTTGAGGAAATTTATAACGACCATTTTATTCAGGTCATCGCATCTTCCCTTACTGTTTTTTAAATTGTTTTAATTTTTCTAAATAAAAATTTGATCAAAAAACGACTGTTCAAAGGGCGTATTTCAAATTTTCGCCGGTCGGTGGGGAAACCAACCGGGGGCGACTGCCGTGGTTGGTGTCCCTACCGACCACATAGCCCGGCAATGCAAAAAGTTGACATGCACCCGTTCAAAATTACGCTAACTTATCCTGAGGAGCAATTCAGCGGGTAAATTTATATTCCGTTTGCCATAGCTTCCCATTTTCCTTTCAGAAAGGCCTGTACTAAATAGGATAATAATTTCCCGGTGAGCGGCTGCATTTGTCCGTCCCGGCGTTGCACTACTCCTTCCGGCAAGTGCAGATAAACGGAGTTGGGATGTTTGCCGCAGGCATATAAATACGTCATGGCCTGCTGAGGCGAAATTCCTACCGGCGTCATCGCGCTGCTCAATACGTTTTCAATACAATCCACATCCAATTCCACACCGAAAGGGGCGCTGCTTACAAACGACAAAGCCTGTTGTACCGCATCCGCCCAGGATACCTGTGTTCTCAAAAAAATATCTTCCCACCATATTGCCGAAAGGTCTTCATTCTTCTGAATTTCATCTATCATATGCTGGTTGTTGTACGCTTCATGCAGCCCCAGCATACTGTATCGTTTCAAAAAGTTTTCCGCTTTCGCATAACGAAATCCGTTACCGCTGTGCCGGCCTTCCCTGCTTCTGTAATCGGCATGTGCGTCCAGGTTTACAGCATGAATCATCCGGTTTAAAGCCCGGCTACAGCCTTTTATCAGCGGAAAAGCATTATTATGTCCTCCGCCGATTACAACAGGAATTTTCCCTGCGGCAACAATAGTTGCTATAACAGGAAATACCGCCTCATCAATTTGCGCACATTGCTGCCGTAACATTTCCGGGTCATCAGTATGGGCATCCATCAGGTTTTCAAAATGAAATGCACCTAACAGCAGTATAGTTTCCGGCCGGAAGAATGCATTAGCCTGTAGGTTCAGAAAGCTTTTCAGGAAAGACGGCCAGGCCGTATGCGCACCGCCAATGCCGCCGTTTGCCCGCACACCAATATCTTCCGGGATACCGAGCACAACAAACTGTTGCGGCTGATTGCGCAGCACATCCGCCCAGTTGTCCGGAGATGTCAGCCATCCCATCCTTTCTCCGGCTTTCACTTCCCCGGATCTTTTATTGACCAGCGGAGCAATATCATCCCGGGTATATATGCGCAGTTCAGGCATCAGCATAAAATTTTATGAAGCTTCCATAGAATATGTCGAATGAACACTTCTGTGAGGGCTGAATTAAAAAGCTTAATTTTGCAATATTATCCAAAAACAAACAAAAAAACATGTATCCATCTGAATTAGTAAATCCAATGAAGGCGGAAATGACCGAAAACGGCTTTCGGGAATTGCTGACCCCGCAAGAAGTGGATCAGGCCTTAGAGCAAGCCGGTACAACCCTGCTTTTTATCAATTCCGTTTGCGGTTGTTCTGCAGGCACTGCCCGTCCGGGTGTGATCCAATCCGTTAAATCGGCAGGTAAGCAACCCACACAATTAGTAACTTCTTTTGCAGGTTATGATATTGATGCCGTAAAGCAGGCCCGGAATTACCTGCTGCCTTATCCCCCGTCTTCCCCTTCAATTGCATTGCTAAAAGACGGAAAATTAGTGCACATGATCGAGCGTCATCTTATTGAAGGCCGTAGTGCGGAAATGATTGCTGAAAATCTGAAGCAGGCTTACGAGATGTATTGCTAAAGGCTTTTTCATTTTTCATATATTTATTAAAAAAGTCCCGGTAATTATACACGGGACTTTTTATTGTGCTCATCAGGGCATTGCCTGAATGATCTTTTGCTGAATTTCCTCCAACTCTTCCGTAAGGAGTTCTAATTTGGGTTGGGTAAAATCCATATCGGACAGGGTATTGATCGGTATCAGATGCATGTGGGCATGCGGCACCTCCAATCCTACCACGCTTATACCGCAGCGGTTACAATCAAATGTTGCTTCAATTGCTTTAGCAATGGGACGGGCAAACAGCAGCCATTCCTGTAGGTATTCATCGGGCACATCAAATATTTTGTCTATTTCTACTTTAGGGATTACCAGGGTATGACCTTTCGCTACGGGGAAAATATCCAGGAAAGCATAGAAACGCTCGTTTTCCGCTATCTTGTAGGAAGGAATTTTTCCCGAGATAATCCGGGTAAATATGGAAGGCATAATTCGATATTTTTAAAAAATTACAATGAAAATTAGAAAGTCAAAATGCAAAAGTCAAAATGATGGACGAAACAGCGTTATTGTTTGGCCCATCATTTCTTTATTGTTCACCATCATTATTACGACCGATAGCATTACAGGTTAAATACTGATTTCCTGTATTTTGAATTGCAGGCTTCCTGCCGGCACCATCACATCGGCTAAATCGCCTACACTCTTGCCTAATAAGCCTTTTGCTATTGGAGAGCCAACGGAAATTTTCCCGGCTTTCAGGTCAGCTTCCGTTTCGGAAACAATCTGGTATTCCATAGTTTTTTTGGTCTTCACATTCAGTATCTTCACTTTACTCAGAATAGACACTTTACTGATATCTAAATCCCTGGTATCTATTATCCTTGATTTGGCTATGGCATTTTCTAAAACGGCTATTTTAGCTTCATGATGGCCTTGTGCTTCTTTGGCGGCATCATATTCCGCATTTTCTTTTAAATCACCTTTTTCCCTTGCCTCCGCTATTGCTTTTGCGATTTCGGAGCGGCCGGCTGTTTTCAATTGCGTCAATTCTTCTTTCATTTGCTCCAAAGTTTCTTTGGTCACATAATTAACTCCAGACATAAGTTTATTTTTAAAATTGGTGTAAAAGAAAACACAACGCATTCAGCTACCTGAACGCGTTGCGTAGTTTTTTAATATCCTTACAAAGATAGGGAAAGCAGCTGAATAAACCAAATTATTTACCCTTGGGTGTCATGCTTAAAATCTTTTCTGCTAAGGCACGGCTCATTTTATAGAGCGCTTCTGAAGTATAACCGCCGATATGCGGTGTGCCTATAAAGTTCGGTAGTTTCAGCAATGCTTCTGCTGTTTTTTTATACGCTTCAGAAGCCGTGCTGAGCGGCTCCTGCTCCCAGACATCTAAAGCCGCCCCGGTGATTTTCCCTGAATGTATACCGGCCAATACCGCTTCCGTATGCACTACTGCCCCCCGTGAGAGATTCAACAGGGTTACTGGATGTTGCAGCTGATGCAACCATGATGTATTGAAATAATGATACGTTTCCGCATTCAGTGGCACATGAAAGCTCAGGATGTCTGCTTGTTCAAATAATGCTCTGATATCCATACAGGTAATTCCCGGTTCATCAAAGCCCGTTTTATACTTGTCGTAAGCCAATACAGAAACACCCATGCTTCTGAGTTTTTGTGCAAAAGCTTTTCCATTGTTGCCATAACCGATAATACCGGCAATTTTCCCCTCAAGCTCTGTTCCCCTGTTCGGTTCTCTTTCCCATACTCCGGCTTTTAGCTCCATGTGAGCTTTCAGGATATGATGCTGCAATGCAAGCAGCATACCCAGCGCCTGTTCCGCTACCGCGTTGGCATTACCTTCGGGGCTGCTGAAGCAGGCAATTCCTTTGGATTGTGCATACTCCGTATCAATAATTTCCATTCCCGATCCCAAGCGACCGACCCAGCGTAAATGCGGAAGCTGATCAATCAAATCAGCCGTTACATTTAATTTGTTTGAAGTAATAATACCCGCCAATTCATCAGCAATCTTATGGATATGCGCTTCCTGATCCGTTACGCAAATATAGCCGGCGGTGATTAATTGTGTTGTCAAAACAGGATGCACCTTTGTTGCAATAAATACCTTATTGGCCATGCTCAAAATATCTTTTATATAAGTCCACGAAATCCGGAACGGACAATTGTTCTGCCCGTTTGCTCCAAACTTCATCTTCCGTCATATTACCCCTGTATAAGGCTTTAAGGGCGTTTCTTAATGTTTTTCGCCTTTGTCCGAATGCGGTTTTCACTACGGTAAAAAATTTTTTTTTATTTTCTACCTGATAGGGATTATGGAGATTGGTAAACCGTACTACTGCGGACTTTACTTTTGGAGGAGGGGTAAAGCAGTTTTCATGCACTTCAAATAAATAATCCACCCGGAAATAGCATTGTATCAAAACGCTGAGAATACCATAGGTTTTATTGCCGTGCGCCGCAGCGATACGTAGCGCCACTTCCTTCTGAAACATCCCGATTACTTCATCCACATGGTTTTCCCAATCCAGTATCTTAAACATGATTTGGGTGGAAATATTATAGGGGAAATTACCGATAATGGAAAAATTACCTTCAAAGGGACATGCTGCCTTTAGAAAATCGGCCTGAATCAATTTGTCCTGAATAGCGGGGAAGGTTCTGTTCAGGTAGGCTACCTTTTCCGGGTCAACCTCAACAGCTTTATAATTAATTTCGTTAAGATGGAGCAGGTATTTGGATAAGGCGCCGCCGCCCGGACCAATCTCCAATAGTTGAAGTTCTTTTTTCGGTTGCAGTTGATCTACAATTTTCCTGCACATCTGCTCATCATGTAGGAAATGCTGACCCAGGCTTTTTTTGAGTTGGTACATGCTTATTTAAGTCAAAATTAAAAAGTCAAAATTAAAATAGCAGGAATACCGTATTTACGAGTTTTAAGCATACAGACGAGATCTCGCTTATAACTTGGTACGTTACTTTACACGGTTGTAAAATTAGCATAAATAAAAAAGGGAACGCCCCGGAAAATTCCGGAGCGTTGCACCTTTATTAAGATTGGAAATAATTATTATTTAGTTCCTAACTGAGGGTGAGGAGGAGGCAGGTTAGAGGGGCCTTCTTCACCAGGAGCTGCAACACGATACATTACGGAGTTAGTATCACCATAACCACCTTCATATTGGAAGATGAAACGATCGCGGCTGATGCTTTGTGCTTCGCTCATGTAAGAAATGATAGCATTTACACGATCCCAGGAGCGTTGGCGCATTACTTTGCTGTTGCCACCGTTACCAGTAACTACTACTTTACAATCCGGGTTAGATCTCATCTGAGCAGCTAAGTTAGCTAACTGAGCCTGATCTGTAGCGTTTAATTTAGCAGAGTTCTTAGCAAAGCTCAGGGAGCCTGACATGATACCGGAGCAAGATGCAACAGGAGTCATATGCTTGCAGCACTCAGGATCCGGACATTTACCCACGCCATCGGCATCAACCGGTTGACATTCTGTAGGAGTGATCAGTTGTTTGTCTTTATAATCAGGAACACCGTCACCATCAGTATCTAACGGACAACCGTGAGAATCTACAGCTACGCCGGCAGGAGTATCAGGACATTTGTCGAACTGATCAGTTATACCATCACCATCGGAATCAGGCAGAACGGGATCCGGCAGTCTCATGTGACGCGGAGTAGCCAGTTCGTTGTAGATATGATCCATCGGATTTACCCACCACAAAGGTTGTACAGATTTCTTAGCATTACCCAGGTTAAATCCTAAGCCTACAGAAGCATAGTTGGTAAGGTCTTTATCCGGAGAGATACCACCGCCAATAGTAGGATCCAGCATAACAGCATCCAAGCCGTCAGTAGCTGCAAAGGCAACTTTTTCTTCAAACTGCAGAGAAACGCGGTTGCCTAATTTGAACTGGATACCCACACCGCCGGTTAAAACAGGGGAAACCTGATAGTCACCCATATTCATCCAGGAGCCGTTGGTTCCTTTCTTTTGCTTTCCGCTCAATTCCCATGCTGCACTCTTTAACTCCTCTTTATACCAGTTATTGAAATCCTGACGTTCTTTCCAAAGACCTTTGGAATCCGGGGCATTATCAAAATCGTATAGCTCGCCGTTTGTTTTAGCGGCAGAAACCATAGTTTTCCAAAGCAAAGCACCACCACCTACAAAACCATAGAGGCTTACGGTATTTTTAGCTCTGTAGAAACTGATATTATTGGTAGCAGCCACTAATTGCACTGTTAACTCATGCGATTTGAATTTGTAGTTGGAGTGTACACCATTAGGATAAGCTGCTTTTGTCCAAGGCTGGCTAACTACCGAAGCGCTTCTACTTCTGTAATCGAATCCGGAAGCGCTACCATAAACGTACTGTACGCGCCAGGATACGGTATGTCCGATTGCTTTGCGCAACCAGGCACTGAAGCCCATTGCGTCCATGGGGCTTACTGCTGAAAACGGTGTTTTAGAAGTAACGTCACCGTTGATATTGTAAAGTCCGGTTGAAATTCCCAGTTCCCACATATTGCGGGGTTTTGCAGGGAATGCATACTTGTAGTCCAGATAATCGCGCTGTTGCTGCATTCTTCCTGCGGGAACGAAAGCGGTATCCAACGCGTCATAGCTCTGACCGCGGTAAGTCATATCCCTACCGGACCAAGAGGCTGTGTTTGATTCCTGTGCGAAAGCAGGCTGTAAAGCTAAAGCCGTACAAACACCAGCTAACAGAAGGTACTTTTTGTTGACCATAACGAGAGTTGTTTATTTAAAAAAAATGTTTAATTGTTAATAATGGTTAACTGCTTATCTAAAAAATCAATTACGAGTTTACGGCAAAAGTACAAGACTATTTTGAAATAAAAAATTTTATTTGCTATTTTTTTCTCATACCTGATAAGACACAATTCCATTGTTTTCATAAACATACAGGATTCCGTACTGATATATATCCTTCTGCACTCCTGTAAAATCTCAAAAACTCAGGGCATGAGTCGTTCTTATCAGGGCAAAAGTATAAACAGAATATGCTAATCAAATACTTTCCTCTATTAAATTTATGCTAATGTTGCATGTATATGCGCTTTCAAAGATACTGCGGAAAAGAAAGGACAGCCTTTGGCAGATATGCTTGTCGTGCAGAATTTGTGCCTTACCTTTACCCGCTGTCTCAATAATTTTTTGAAACAAATGAACGCCGCCAAAAGAGTTTTAGCCCAGGAACTACAGGTATTTGAACAGAAGTTTTCCGAAAATGTTCAAAGCAGCAATGCCCTGTTGGATCGCATCATGAAGTTCATCATCCGGCGCAAAGGAAAGCAAATGCGGCCTATGTTTGTTTTCCTGGCAGCCAGGATTGCCGGTAGTGTAACGGATACAACCTACCGTGCCGCCTCCCTTATTGAGCTGCTCCATACTGCCACACTGGTACATGATGATGTGGTGGATGATGCCAGTACCCGCCGGGGATTTTTTTCCATCAATGCAATCTGGAAAAATAAAGTTGCGGTATTAGTCGGAGACTACCTGCTTTCCAAAGGTTTGCTCCTCGCTTTGGATAATGATGAATTCCGGCTGCTGAAAATTGTTTCCACCGCCGTAAAAGAAATGAGCGAAGGCGAGCTGATGCAGATCGAAAAAACCCGGAAATTGGATATTAAAGAGGAGCTCTACTTCGAGATTATCAGAAGCAAGACCGCTTCATTGCTGGCCTCCGCCTGCGCCGCGGGTGCCTGGTCGGCCAGCCGGGACGAGCATAAAACCCGGCTGCTGCACGCTTTCGGGGAAAAGATCGGTATCAGTTTCCAGATTAAAGACGACCTGTTCGACTACGGCAATGACAATATCGGTAAGCCTACCGGCATTGATATCAAGGAAAAGAAAATGACCCTGCCGCTTATTTATACGCTACAGCATGCAGATGAGGCCACCCGGAGAAAGATTATCTATATTGTCAAGAACGAAAACAAAAAGAAAGAAAAGGTAAAGGAGGTGATTGACATCGTACTGCAATCGGGCGGTATCGAATATGCCCGCGAAAAAATGCAGGCTTACCAAACAGAAGCCTTAGACATCCTGCAGCAATTCCCGGAGTCAGCAGCCAGAGCCGCCATGGAAGATCTGGTTCATTACGTTACACAAAGAAAATATTAATTTATTTGCTTTAATAAGAAATTTATCGTTGTTTTAGTCCTTTATTGTACACGTAATAAAACACACATTCTTATGAAGGACGGAAAATATATTGCTTTGGTTACCGGTGCCACCGGAGGATTAGGTACACATATCTGCAAACGCCTGGCGGATGACGATTATATCGTTTGTGCCAACTATCGCTCTCAGGGTAAAGCAGATGACTGGAATGAAAAAATGAAAAGTGAGGGTTATACTTTTCATCTCTACAAAGCCGACGTGGCCGATTATAACGAAGTGGAAGCTATGGTACAGGCTATCCAAAACGATCATGGCACGATTGATGTGCTGGTCAATAATGCCGGTATTACCAGAGACGGTGCTTTCAAAAAAATGAGCCATCAGCAATGGGCGGATGTTATTGCCGCCAACCTTACCAGCGTATTCAACTGTAGCCGTCATGTCATAAATCCCATGCTGAATCAGTCCTACGGGCGCATCATCAATATCTCTTCCGTAAACGGGCAAAGAGCGCAATTTGGCCAGGTAAACTATGCCGCAGCTAAAGCCGGCATGCATGGTATCACCAAAACGCTGGCTATAGAAACTGCTGCTAAAGGCATTACCGTCAATACCATTTCTCCCGGATATGTCGGAACAGATATGGTTATGGCTGTTGCCCCGGAAATTCGGGCTAAAATTGTTGAAGGTATTCCGGTAGGGCGCTTAGGCGGAACGGAAGAGATTGCCCACCTGGTTTCTTTTCTGGCATCTCCGAAATCAGGTTTCATTACCGGAGCCAATTATGCCATCAACGGCGGGCAGCACGTTTATTAAATGTGTGGCAATTTTTCAGTAAAAAATTCCTTTTTTATTTTATGAAAAAAGATTTGGCTATTGTACGGCCAAATCTTTTCTTATTAATGAACAAAGGTATTGTTCTGCTTTTTTTGAGCCTGTAATACCAATTTATCATCTAAATGACATTATTTTTATATACTGCCCATCCTGTTATGGATGCTATGCATTCCGGGGTGATTTTTTGTACTATATGAGCAATTGCGTCAGAGATGTCTTTGAGTGT